>VOFJ01001407.1_pt1 | contig 21931 bp, 37 predicted proteins | sample 5384081 | NCBI WGS metagenome assembly VOFJ01 (sample SAMN12384729, study PRJNA508395) | human gut metagenome | isolation source: healthy gut I | host: Homo sapiens | reverse complement strand
CAAGTTACGGCTGCTCGGAGCAGCCGTCGGTTTGTAATGAGCGTCTCAGATTTTTCCTGACGCCCGTGACTTAGGAAAAATGTTTTTATAAATTTATAATATATTACAAATCAGACCACCGCTGCCTTCGTTGATTACGCGCTGTATGGTTTCCTGGAGCTTCACGCGTTCTTCGTCAGGAATCCGGTTAAGTTTGCTTTGCAATCCTTCTCCCATTAATTCGTTTAATGGTTTTCCGAATAAATTTGAGGTCCAAATCGATTTGGATCGCCTTCAATTCATTTAATATGTAATTTACAAGTTCTTCCGATTGCTTTTCTGTTCCGACAAATGGTGCAATTTCGGTTTCAATATCGGCTTTGATCATATGTATGGATGGAGCGTGCGCTTGAAGTCGTACCCCAAAACGATTTCCTTGTTTTACAATTTGTGGTTCTTCCAAATGCATTTCTTCAATCGTAGGCATAACGATCCCATACCCTTTTAACTCAACTTCACGAAGCGCGTATTCAATTCGTTCATGCTCTCTTTTAATGCGTCAAGATCTTTGATCATCGACACGAGCGCTTTGTCATCGGTGATATCGAGGCCCGAACGATCAGACAGAATTTGGTAAAATAGTTCATCTGGCAATTGTAGTTCTATTAAAGAACAACCGCTGCCCGCATTGATGGAAGAAACCACGGCTTTTTTTTTATAAATGGATAATTTGCTAATGCTTCGACAGATGCGCTGATATGTCTTACTTTCAAGCTGCTTCAAATGAATCTCGAATTGCATCTGTAAGAGAAGCCTTTAAAGCCTCGTCATAATCTAAGCTAACCATCCATGACGGAATGTTGATACCGATCTCGCAAATTGGAAATTCATATAGCACAGTCTGCATAATATCATTGATGTCTTCCTGAGACATTGAACTGCAGTTTACCGGGAAGAACTGGGACACCGTATTTTTTCGCGCAATCTCTCTTTGATTGCTAGTGTTTCTTCCTGGGAAGGATCGATACAATTTAGCAAAACGGCGAAAGGTTTTGCCGGTATTTTCATTTCTATGATTACACGTTCTTCCGCTTCTTCATATTCACTGCGGGCAATATCCGTAATGCTCCCATCCGTGTAGTGACGACAAGGCCAATGGTAGAATGCTCGGTAATGACCTTTTTTGCCGATTTCTGCGGCTTCCCCCAAAAGGAATTTTCTTCTTCAAACCAAGGGGTATCTACCATGGGAACATCGTTTTCCAGATGCCCGAGTGCTCCTTCGACAAGATATCCTACCAACAATCCACAAGACGTACTTTTAATTTAATATTGCCGTCAATTGTATTATTAGCTGCTTCGTTCGGAATGAATTTTGGCTCTGTTGTCATAATGGTTTTTTTACCGGAAGCGCTTTGCGGAAGTTCGTCGATTGCTCTATCGCGTTCGAAGGTATCTGTAATATTAGGGATCACCAAATAAGTCCATAAAACGTTTAATAAAAGTAGGCCCGTGCGGACGGGGCCTACCAAATATAAATATCTCCATTTGTTCTCTCCGCTATTTGTTGGTAAATATCAAATCTATCCACCGAAATACCTCCCTTTATAAATAGTAACCCTGTACTCGCTGGTTTACAAAATAAGTATATGAGGGGCATGCAGAATTAATACTTTTAAAAATTTTCCCCTAAACAAATACTTTAAGGGAAAAACCATTTTAGAGGAAACAAGAGGGGGCAGAAACCTTAATTTTAATTGAAAATACAATATTTATTTATTGACATAGAATATATAAAAATGTATACTTCAGAAGTATATTGTGTTATCACTGTATTGGGAGGAATCAGATTTATGATACGCAAGAAGGCGGTTGCCTGCAATATTGTTGGTGGGGGTTCTGGCTTCCATTTTATTATTCGCAGGCTGTAAGAGTACAGAAAAAGGGGTATCAACTTGGACTACAAATGGAGGCGATCCTTCTTTCAAGAAGCAAGAGGAGGTTTCTGCGGACAAGCTGGTGCAGTTTGGTGTGTATCCGCAGAAAAAAAGCGGACAGCAAAATTCAAAGCGATATCAAAAGCAAAGTCACGATCGACGAAGAGACTGGGTTGGAACGAATGTGATGACGAAACGATGTATGCAAAAATATGATCTTGAAACGGGATATTTCATATATGCACCAAAAAAGTCGAGGGGGTCAAACAGGCAGAACAGTACTATATGGGATGTGGCGACGACCTGTATCTTGTGGAACCTCTGCAGTGGATCGTTCTAGAGACGAATGGATCTGACAGTATTATTATTTCCAACAAGGTAATAGATGGCGGCAGAAAGTATAACAACTTATATGGAGAGTGTAATGGATTAATTCCTCTATGCGAAACTGGCTCAACGGAACGGATGAATATGATGTTAGTACCGGTGAAGCCTATAAAAACCGAATTGAATTTTCTCAATAGAGCTTTTTTACGGACAATGAAATCAGTAAAATAAAATCGGTCAATATCACTACAGGTGATAATGAAATATACGGTACGGATGGTGGAGGATCTTCCACCGATAAGATCTATTTCGGCTTCTGAATTTGAAAATATTTTAAAACAGAGGGCAGCGAATTCAATGCAACTGCATATGCTACGGATTATGCAAAAAGCACGTGGCGTGGCAGCGGGGAAAGATTCGATGCCAATTGGTGGCTCAGAGATCCCGGTGCAATAACATATATGCTTGGCGTAAACCGTGCTGGGGGCGTGACAGAGGGGCGGATTCTCGGTACATGACATGACAGAAGGCGTACGGCCAGTACCCGTGTCCCTTCTTCGGCGCTCCAAAAGGGAAGTGCAAACGAACAAATAAAAATACAATAGAAATTAAAAAACTATTGACAATACTTGTTCGGTGTTGTATTATATCCAAGCGCTTTGCGGAAGCAAAGCCTTGAATGCGATCTATTAGCTCAGTTGGTAGAGCACCTGGCTTTTTAATCAGGGTGTCCGGGTTCGAGCCTCCGATAGATCACCACGAAAATCCGGATCTGTGACTTTTTGGGTTGGTTCGGATTTTTATTTTTATATCAGATAGGGATCGGAAGGAGATTTCAAAATGAGTGAAAACCAAGTGGCGCAGGAAAAGAGAAAAAATAACAGAACCGGCAATTTTGTCTGGCTTTTTAGAGCTTCTTCCCAGAGAGCAAATGATGATGACTCATATGACGGATATTATAAAAAAGACATTTGAGAGTTACGGATTTATTCCTCTCGATACACCGGTTTTAGAAAAAGCCGAGGTGCTGCTTGCAAAAGCGGAGGCGATACGGCCAAACAGGTATATCGTTTTAATAAAGGCGACAGTGACATTGCAATGCGTTTTGATTTAACGGTGCCACTGCTCGATATGTAGCACAGCATTACGGAGAGCTCACATTTCCGTTTCGAAGATACCATATCGGCAAAGTGTATCGAGGAGAGAGAAACCTCAAAAAAGGCAGGTTTCGGGAATTTTACCAATGTGATATCGACATTATCGGAAATGGGACGCTAGGTATCGTAAATGACGCAGAAATTGTGAGTGTAATATTTTCCACATTTAAAGCACTGAACATCGGGGGAATTCAAGATAATGATCAATAATAGAAAATTGCTCAATGGTTATTTTGAATCTTTACAAATAGACGATACAGTGGAAGCACTCCGCATCGTAGATAAAATCGATAAGATCGGGCGAGAAAATGTTAAAAAAGAACTGATAGAAGAAATCGGAGTTAGGGAAGCAACGGCAGAAGAATTGTTGGATTTTATAGGTATCACTGGCAGCATCACGGAAATCCTTTCACAACTGAAAGCCAAAAAAATATTCAAAACGAAAGATTTGAGCAAGGTCTTACGGAACTAGAAGCCGTTTGTACGAACATAAAAAAGCATTTGGTGTTGATGAGAAATATTTTTACGGTCAATTTAAAAATTGCAAGAGGGGCTTGATTATTATACCGGAACAGTTTATGAGACGTTTTTAATCGACTATCCGCAACTCGGCAGCATCTGCTCTGGCGGAAGGTATGATGAACTTGCATCGAATTATACGAAACAAAGTCTTCCGGGGGTAGGGATTTCATTGATTATCGCGTTTGTTTTTATCAATTAAATGAAGTCGGAGCAATTCCATATAAATCGAAATGCACACCAACAGAAATTCTGTTTATTCCGATGGAAGATACTATAACCTATACCCTGGAGAAAGCGACAGAATTTAGAAATGCAGGTTATGCTGTAGAAGTCTATCTGAATAACGGTAAAATGTCGAAAAAAACTAACATATGCGAACAAATTAGGAATTCCATATGTAATCATCATTGGAAGCGAAGAGCAAGAAACGGGAATTTTTAAAATAAAGAATATGGCAACCGGCGAACAGATCGAGGTTTCTTCCCCAGAAGATATCAAAAGTATCATTAAAAAATAATTTGACATTGGTTTGTGTTTGTATGTAGAATTGATGTAAATATTATATAAAAGGGGTTTCGTATATGAAAAAAAACGTTACTTACAAATATATTTATTGTGATATTAATGATATCCATCGTATTTGTACTTCTGGCCTTTTTTTCGAAGTATTTCCCCGAAAAGCACAGCCAGCGATTTTGTTCACGTCCATGTCGCTTGCACTGGTTTCCGTTGCACTTGTGGATATTGTTTTCCCATTGATCGACAATGCGGCGAGGTTTAAAGAAGAAAATTCATATAAAGTAAAAACCATTATAAAAAATTGTACTGTTCCTTGTGGCAGTCGTATTCTTGTTGCTAACTGTAAAGAATATCGGATTTTTTAAAACGCAATTTGTAGGAATTGCATTATTCTGTGTCGCTTATCTTGCTCAGTTTTTTATCGATCTCGATAAGAATAAAAAGAACCAGATCGAAGAGGAAGAAGACGAAGAATTGCTGGAAGATGAAGTGGGAGAAGATGAAGAATTCGGACAACAGTTATGATGACGAAGAGGATAACAAATAACCGGTAATTATTTCTCCGTCTGTGCTGATGGGAACAACAGTTCCTGTCATTCCGCGCAAATTTGATTTGCGGAACAGCTAAATTCAATAAAATTATCTGAATGTCCTTGAGAATGCCGTCTTTCCAGGTTTCAAAAGGACATTTGCTTTTCTACCAGAACAAACAAAATCTGTCAGAATCGATGCTTTAATAGAAGCTTGTATTTCTGCAAGCTGTGTGGCTCTACGCTTTTGATCAAAGGGGAACTTGTCCGCTCATTTCCGCCGCCTCTGTTCCGGCCCGCTGTGAATACGGGAAAATGTGAAGATGCAGAAATCGGACTTTTTCTATGAATCGGACCGTCTCCAGAAAATCTTCTTCTGTTTCACCAGGAAAGCCGGTAATTACGTCGGCAAACAAATTGCAATCAGGAAAACCGATTTTTAAATACAAAATATGCTCCATTGCTGTTGCGCTGTTATATTTTTCTGCGCATAGAAGCGAGAATTTTTACTGCTGCCGCTCTGCAAAGAAATATGAAAATGCGGACAGAGCTTTTTCACTTGACGAAAAGCATCGCAAATTTCTCTGCGAATAAAAAACGGATCGAGGGAACCGAGTCGGATCCGTTCCAGTCCTTCCAGTCGATCTAGTTCAGAAAGCAATACGATAATATCAAATTGATAGGAAGATATTTCGATGCCGGTGAGCACGATTTCTTTACAGCCCCCGCGCACCAGTGCTTCGACTTCGCGCAAAATAACCTCGCGCGGCTTAGAACGAACAGGACCGCGCGCCTTTGGAATAATACATGCACAATGCGAACTACAACCATCTTCAATTTTAATATATGCCCGCGTTCGTTGGAAGGCGTCGATTGAGACATCGCTCAAAGTATCAGTAAATGGTAAAAAATGCAAACAGTGGCTTCCCGGTTTTCGCACGATACTGCCGCTAAAATACGCTCGGCAACGGATATTTTATCCTCATTTCCGAAATGAGTGAAACGCCTTTGATTCTAGAAATCAACTCCGGTTTCATTTGTGCAAGACAACCTGTAACGGCTATAAAAGCCGCAGGATTTTATTTACGGCGCGTCGAATGATTCGAAGCGCTTTCTTTGTCGCTGTCTGCTGTAACAGTACATGTATTTATAATATAAATATCGCAGATTTCATCAAACTCACGGATTTCAACGCCTTTGCGAGAAAAAGCGTTTCGGCAATCGCTTCGCTCTCATAAAAATTTACTTTGCATCCTAATGTATAAATGGCAGCCGTATATTGCTTCTTTTTCTATGACGATCCATCCAATCTACGAGAAATTTTATCGGTAAAATTATAGGCGCTTCCTATTTTATTGTCAATTGACAGAAAAAATAAAAGCGATTATACTAAAAAAAGAAATTTTGTATTCATCGGAGGAATCCGTACAGACATGACAAAGCGGCGGGAGAAAACGAATGTAGAAAACGCAATTTGTGTAATGCTGCTACTGGCGTTACTGGGTTTTGTCATATCCATTCAAGTAAAGTCTGTAGCAATGGATCAAAAAGAGATCAAATCCAAGAAACAGGAACAAATTGCCTCTTATGAAGAACAGATTATGCAGCTGGAAAAAGAATTGGAAGAAAACAAAGCACGGCATGCGCTGCTAACGGACAAGTATATTGCACAAATAAAAGATCTTTACGAAAATAATTCCGCAATTTTACGAACTCTATAAAATGTACGAATCAAGTATTGACGAATTTAAATTTTTACGCGGGTCTGACAACAGTAAGCGGTCCCGGAATCGATATCGGACTCGATGATGCCCAGCGAAAATATACATCAACACAGATCTTTATTGTACACGATATTTATATCAATGAAATTATCAATATTTACGAGCTGCAGGAGCGCAGGCAATTTCCGTAAACGGAGAGCGAATCGTATCCATGTCCGAAACACTGTGCTGGCCCGAGTATCCGTGTCAACAACACGGGAAAATTATTTGCGCCGTATCATATTGAAAGCGACGGTGATCCGCAGGTCTTATTATCGGCCTTCAAAACAGCACGATATATGAAACGATGCAAAAAAGAAAACCTGACAGTGGATCCTGTGACTAGAGAAAATATAACAATAGAAAAATATAATAAATCCTATGAAAATTCCATCGATTTATTGAAAGATTATAAATAAAAAGGCATCGGTGCGTAAAAAAATGGCGAAACAAAGATCATTAGGGAAGAAGATACGACAGCAGCGCTGTAAGCGTGATTATAAAAAAAAATAATGTCCGAAAAAGGAAAAAGCGGGCAGCAGTGATTCGAAATACGGCAATTACAATCGTATGTGTGGCACTTTGGCGTCGTTATTTCGATTTAATATAAAAGCCTTAGCGCAGCAGAAAACATTTCAAGCTCGAATCCGATAAAATCGCATCGCTGAGCGCAGCAGCTTGCCGATCCCAGGAAAATGAAGGGCTTCTTACTGCGTGAAATCGAAGAACTGGAGGAAGAAAGTGGAAATTGCTGGAAAACGCCACCAACCAAGAACAAATCAAGAAGCTGGAAGAAGAATTGAAAAAAAAAAAATGTTTGCCGGTACTACAAAGGTAACAGGGAGCGGAATTTATATTTCGATCGTTGTAAAAAGCGAAGACGGCGGTCCGGCTACGCTGCAACGCCATCTGCTGACAATCGTCAATGAACTGAAAGCTTGCACGGCTCAGGCAATTTCTGTAAATGGGGAACGCATTACCGCAATGACAGAAATTGAGCGATCGGAAACTATGTTATGATAAATGGCAGGCAATATGAGGCAAAATAAATTCGAAATTTATGCGATCGGACAGCCGCAGGATCTACTCAGCGGCGTACTGCTAAATGGATTAGACCACTGGCAGACTTGCAAAAGGAAAAAAAGTATGAGGTTACATATACAACGATGGATGGTATTGTTATCAATGAGTGCAAGGCACAGGATATTGTTACAGAATTGCTTAAGAATGCAGAATAAAAGACACATCTAGAATAATTCGTGGCACCCCTGGCATAGATATTGTTGTACATACAATATTTGAAAAGGGGTGCCGATTTTTATGCGTTCAAAATTATATATCATCATGCCGGTATTGCTGCTTCTCGCCTTGCTGGCCTATCCGGTCTTGCAAATTTTCTATGAAGCAGAAGAAAATCCATATTTGGTAGAAATCGTGGAGACAAGTACAAATACTGATAAATCGATCTGCAGATGGGGACTATGCCGTGGGAAAAACGGCGCGATCCCTGAAGTAGCCCAGGATGACGTCAATATTCTGTTGTCAGGAGGTGGCTTATATTTGGGTGACATTAACGAAAATAAAATGTATTTGACATTCGACGAAGGATACGAAAATGGATACACCGAAGACATATTGGACACCCTTAAGCAGGAAAATGTGAAAGCAATCTTTTTTTATTACTGGCGATTACTTCGATAAAAACGATGGGATCATACGCCGGATGTTAGAAGAAGGGCACGAAGTGGGGAAACCACACAATGCGCCATTATTCTATGCCGGAACTCAATTATGAAAAGTGTGAAAATGAAATACTGGAACTTGATCGTCTGTTTTACAACAAATTTGGAAAACATATGCGTTTCTTGCGTCCTCCAAAAGGCGAATATAATAAACAGGTCCTCGATGTTGCAACTAGCCTGAACTATAAATGCATCATGTGGAGTTTCGCGTATAAAGACTGGCTGACCAATGAACAAAAAAAGGCAGCGATTATGCATTTACATCTGTAACGGAAAAACTTCCATAATGGGGCGGTATTGCTCCTGCACGCCGTTTCAAAAGACAATGCAGACGCACTGGCTTCCATAATTCAGGAAGCTCGGAAGCAGGGGGCTACGAAATTCGGAGATCCGGAGGATCTGGCATGAATATTCCTTCTATGCGTCTTTATGGAAAAACGCGCGTCCAGATCTTTTTCCCATAAAGGATTGTGCGGCTATAGCAGCAGCGAAATCGACATATTCAGCGCGGTGGGGATCATCTGCGTGTGCGGCAAAGATCTGGAAATTACGGAGATTAATGACGAATACATATCAATAAAAGGCAACATCGAACGAATCGCTTATAAAAACTAACACGGAGAAAACGACACGATGTATAAATTTATGAGCTACATACAAAATTATGTAGAGATTAAAATCATAGGGGAACCGCAAAAATTTATCAATATTTGTCTGCGGCGCCGTCTCGCTATATGGAAATTGGAGCGCGTGAGCGACCGGGAATTCACTTTGTGCATGCTGGCAGGAGATTTTAAAAAAATGTACGTTCCGCAGCAAGGAAATCCCATATTAAAGTAAAAATTTTAAAAAAGAATGGAATGCTCTATTCCCCTGCGCCGTTATCGCTCTCGTAAAACGTTATTCATCGTTTCTCTTCTGTTGACGGCTTTATTTTTTTTACATGATGAGTTCTATCGTGTGGAACATCCAGATCGAAGGAGCAGATGCATTCTCCCGTTTGCAAACGCAATCCCTTCTGAACGAACTCGGCGTAAAACGCGGCAGCTTTCTATCGAATATCAATACAAGAGCACTTGCGGAACAGCTTTTGCAAAATCAAAAAAATTTAAGTTGGGTCGGCGTCCGGAAACACGGTATGACACTCAGCGTAGAACTTGAAAAAGGCACGTTCTACGAAGAAAAAAGTCAGAAAATATCCTGGCGGAAGATCCGTGTAATATTGCCGTATCAAAAGATTGCTTATTATATAAAGTCACAGTGGAACAAGGCACACAAGTAATCAGCACAGGTGATACGGCCCTTGCAGGGCAGGTCGTCATAAGTGGAGAAGGAAAACATGCAAAAAGCCGGAAATTTTGGGCTGCGTTTGGTATCGGGCAGAAACAGAGGTTGTGACAGAAACGGAAGTACTTCGTCCGACTGGGAATACACAGAAACTACACTCCCTTCTGATCTTCGGCTTGAAAATCGACGCACCTGCCTGGAAATGGCTGCCTTGGAATTGGGGGAAAAAAAAGATTTTACCTCCTATGACAGTATTTATAATGAAAATATGCCGGAACAAAACGGGAACATCCCTCTTGGAACAGCAACGCTGATCAAGCGAGAAACAAAATGGGGAAACGATTACGCTTTCAGAGGAAGAAGCAAAAAAAATCAAAGCAAGAACAGAAGTAGAAACGGCCCTCGACGCTGCGATACCGGATGACGGTAAAATTCTACGGACTACCGCATCTTTTGTGAAACGCGATGGAAAAATATATTATGTGGCAGCAGCGGAGGTACTAGAACAGGTCGGAATCTGTGTTGCACCGTAAAAATCGCATTGACAGATGCGAAAAATATGATAAAATCTATCCATTATTGTACAAGAACACAAAATTCCATAGGGACTTATTTTCATTTATATAAATGTTTTTATTCTAGGAGGAATGTATATGAAAAGTTCTGATTTACGTAATGTTGTTCTATTAGGACACGGGGGCGTTGGAAAGACTTCTGTTGCAGAAGCCATGTTGTACAACGCCGGCGCAACCGATCGCCCTCGGCAGAATCAATGAGGGAAATACCGTACTTGATTACGATCCAGAAGAGATCAGGAGACAAAGCATCTGTAAGTCTTTCGATTGCCCGTTCGACTGGAAGAATTCGACTGTAAATATTATAGATACCCCGGTTATTTTGATTTTGCGGGAGAAATGCTGGAAGGCGTTTCCGTAGTGGATTCTGCCATCATCGTTGTAGCCACGTCCATGTCTGTTGGCACGGAGAAAGCCTGGGATTTTGCAACAGCAGAAATTTGCCGCGCGTCATATTTATCAATAAAATGAACGATGACACGGCGGATTTTGATAAAATATATAATGAGTTGAAAAAGCGTGCTCGGCAGACCGTGTGTCGCGTTACAGCTCCCGATTCGTAAGAATAATAAACTTGTTGGAATCGTAGATGGGATTACGATGAAAGCCCGGATGTTTGATCAGAATGGAAACCTGATAGACTGTGAAATGCCGGAGGAACTCAAAAGCCGGGCTGAAGAAATTAATAATAACCTCTCTGAAATTGTAGCGGAAACAGATGATGCGCTGATGGAAAAATTTTTCGGAGGCGAAAAGTTTACAAAAAGAAGAAATCATAAAAAGGTCTCAAAATTGCGATCAATAATTGTACATGCGCACCGGTATTACTGGGATCGGCTTATGAAAATATCGGTGTTAAGAAACTAATGGATTTTGTTGTGGACTATATGCCGTCTCCATTAGAACGTACTGTCCTTGATTATACAGATGCTGCGGGAGAAAAGAAACAGATGAAGCCGGATCCAAACGGACATCCTACGCTATTTGTATATAAAACGATCGCCGATCCTTTTGTAGGACGTTTGTCGTTATTCCGTGTCTGTTCTGGCACCATGAAGCCAGACACTATTCTATATAATGCCAACAAGGGCGTTGACGAGCGCATCGCGCAAATTTTTGTATTGCGCGGTAGAAAGCAGATTCCGGTGAAAGAACTAGTCTGCGGCGATCTTGGCGCAGTTGCGAAACTGAGTGTAACTGCGACAAATGACACGCTCGGTTCCAAAACGAATCCAATTATACTTGCGCCTACCGTCTTTCCGAAACCACAGCTGACTCTTGGTATTGCGCCAAAAAACAAGAGGGGACGAAGAAAAAATCAGTATCAGCCTTGGAAAACTGAAGATGAAGACCCGATTATTCATTTCTACCAAAATTCGGAAACAGGACAGATGCTGATTTCAGGACTTGGAGATCAGCATATCGATACCGTTGTAAACAAACTAAAGAACCGCTATGGCGTTTCCGTGCAGCTGGAAGATCCAAAGGTTCCATACAGAGAAACGATCCGCAAAAAAGGTATCAGCGGAAGGTCTTCATAAAAAGCAGTCTGGCGGCGCGGGACAATATGGAAAGTTGTTATCGAATTTGAACCGGGAGAGAAGGAAGAATTGGAATTTCTGTGAGAAGGTATTCGGCGGAGCGGTTCCAAAAACAGTTCTTCCCCCTGTTGAGAAGGGACTACATGAAAGTGTTCAGAAGGGGGTTCTTGCAGGTTACCCCGTAGTACATCTGAAGGCGACACTTGTTGACGGGAAATCCATCCGGTAGATTCTAAGGAAGTTGCATTTGTATCTGCGGCAAAGATCGCATTTAAAGCGGGAATGAAACAGGCATCCCCCTGTCCTCTTAGAGCCTGTAGTCAGTGTAAATGTATATGTTCCGGATCGGTATATGGGAGACGTAATCGGTGATTTGAATAAGCGCAGAGGACGTGTGCTTGGTATGAATCCGATGGACAACGGAATGCAGGAAGTCGTTGCGGAAGTCCCTATGCAGAGATGTTTAAATATGCTACGGATCTTCGCTCCATGACACAAGCCAGGGGATCTTTGTATCACAGAATTTGCGCGTTATGAAGAAGTTCCGGAGAATATTGCACAAAAAAAGATTATAGAAGAGGCCAAACGTCATATCAGCGATGAAGAAGATTAAGAAATAATTGACAGAATCCGTAGGATTTAATAAATAAGCCATTATATCTATAAAGGATATAATGGCTTCTTATTTTATTTTGGAGGAACAGGACATGTATCATCAGAACTGTGATTCGATCTTTGCACGTTATGAGGATTTTATACGGGAAATGTCAGAAACAGCCGTTGCTACAGACTCGTTTGATCCGGCATTATATGAAAAATATAATGTGAAACGGGACTTAGAAACGCCGACAGCACTGGTGTTTTAGTTGGTTTAACCAGCATCGGAGATGTGCGTGCGTACATTATCGAAGAAAATGAAAAAGTACCAATTGATGGCAAACTTTTATATCGGGGAATCAGTATCGACCATCTCGTTGAAGGCTTTGAAAAAGACCACCGGTTTGGCTTTGAAGAAACTGCCTATCTATTGATCACAGGGAAACTTCCAAACATGTCGCAGTTAGAAGAATTTAAAATGCTGCTGGATGACTGCAGAAAATTACCAGACGGATTTGCAGAAGATATGATTATGAAAGCTCCCAGCAACAATATCATGAATAAACTGGCGCGCTGCGCGCGGCTTTATTCCTATGACAGTAATCCAGACGATCTTTCTTACGAAAAATGTACTCCGGCAGTGCATCCGTTTGATTGCACAGATACCGACAATGACAGCATATGCATATCAGGCAAGAAGTCATTACTATTACGATAAAAAGCCTTTATATCCACAATCCGCAAAGAGGACTTTCTACTTCTGAGAATCTTCTTCAGATGATTCGGCCGGATAGTAAGTATACAAGGCTGGAAGCCGAAGTGCTGGATCTTGCGCTTGTATTGCATGCGGAACATGGCGGCGGAAACAATTCATCGTTCACGGTACATGTTGTAACATCAACCGGGACGGATACGTATTCCGCGATCGCTGCTGCGATCGGCGCATTGAAGGGGCAAAAACATGGTGGTTGCAAACTTAGCAGTGATGGATATGATGGAAGACATCAAGACCCATATTCCAAACATACGAGATAAAGGCAGCATCAAAGATTATTTGATCCGCCTGCTGAATAAAGAAGCATACGACAAAATCCGGGCTGATCTATGGAATCGGGCACGCAGTATATACGAAATCTGATCCACGGGCGAAGCTACTGAAGAGAAAGGCAGAAGAACTTGCCGCGGCGCTTGGCGGGGCGTGGGAAGAATTTGAATTTTATAAAGCAGTAGAAGAGTTAGCTCCTACTGCATTTGAAGAATTTAAAAATTCATCGAAAGTCATGTGTGCAAATGTGGATTTCTATTCTGGCTTGGTATATACTATGTTAAATATCCCGAAAAGAATTATTTACGCCAATATTTGCAATTTCCAGAATCTCGGGATGGGATGCACACCGCCTAGAAGAGCTGGCGGTAAGTAACCGGATCATCAGACCGGCGTATAAAAAAATGTAGGAAGTAAGCAGCAGTACGTTGATTTATCAGACAGGAGGAATAACGGTGAAAGAGAAAATGTTTGAATATAAAACCAGCCGAGATCGAAGCAAAATGGCAGAAGATCTGGGAAGAAGACAAGGCGTTCGAAGCAGTGATTGATCATAATAAAAAAGAAGTTTTACGGATTGATAGAATTCCCGTATCCTTCGGGAAATGGACTTCATGTCGGACACCCTAGATCCAATACGGCAATGGACATTATAGCCAGAAAACGCAGATTGAAGGATATAACGTATTGTTCCCCATTGGATGGGATGCCTTTGGTTTGCCCACGGAAAATTTTTTGCGATCAAAAATAAAAGTACATCCGGCCGATGTTACCGCAAAAATATTGCACATTTTAAAGAACAGCTAAAAGCGCATCGGCTTCTCATTTGATTGGTCGCGAGATCAATACAACGGATCCAGATTATTATAAGTGGACACAATGGATTTTTTTGAAGTTATTTTGAGAAGGGATTGGCATACAAAGCCGAAATCCCGATCAATTGCGTACGGAATGTAAAGTCGGACTTGCAAACGAGGAAGTGGTAAACGGCGTCTGCGAACGCTGCGGGGAGAAGTCGTACGGCGTGTAAAGTCTCAATGGATGCTCAAAATAACGGACTATGCACAAAAAAGCTTCTCGACGGCCTGGAAAATGTGGAATTTATTGAGAAAGTAAAGACGCAACAGAAAAATTGGATCGGCAGAAGTGAAGGCGCAGAAGTAGATTTTACGGTTCCGGCGGCAAAGGATAGCGGCACTGGCGTTCTGACTGTTTACACTACGCGCCCCGATACGCTTTTCGGAGCCACATATATGGTAGTATCTCCGGAACATCCGATGATTGAAAAGTTAAGGGATAAAATAGAAAATTACGAAGAAGTACTTGCATATAAGGCAGAAGCCGCCAAAAAAAATCGGATTTTGAAAGAACGGAAATGGCAAAGGATAAAACAGGTGTGCCATTAAAAGGTATTACCGCCATCAATCCTGTAAATAATAAAGAAATTCGATCTGGATTTCAGATTACGTATTGATTTCCTATGGAACGGGTGCGATTATGGCAGTCCCAGCCCATGATGAACGGGACTGGGAATTTGCAAAAAAAAATTTGGTTTGCCGATCATAGAAGTGGTAAAAAGGCGGTGACGTACAAAATGCAGCATATACGGATATTGAAAACGGTATTTTAACAAATTCCGGTTTTTTGAATGGGCTCAGCGTAGCAGAAGCGAAAAAAACGATCATACAGTGGATTACAGATCAAGGATTCGGACATCGAAAAGTAAACTATAAACTGCGGGACTGGGTATTCAGCAGGCAGCGGTATTGGGGGAGAGCCGATTCCGCTCGTATACTGTGAACATTGCGGATGGGTTCCGGTTGCGGAACAGGAGCTGCCTGTCAAATTACCGGAAATCCGGAACTATATGCAGACGGACAGCGGTGAATCACCGCTCGTAAATGTACCAGAATGGGTGAATACCACCTGCCCGAACTGTGGCGCACCGGCAAAGCGGGAAACGGATACTATGCCGCAGTGGGCGGGCTCTTCCTGGTATTTTATCAGATATTGCGATCCGCATAACGACCAGGAATTCATCTCGAAAGAGGCAATGGATTATTGGCTGCCAGTGGATTGGTATAACGGGGGGATGGAGCATACGACACTTCATCTGCTTTATTCCAGATTTTGGCATAAATTTTTTGTATGATATCGGTGCAATTTCCTGCTCCGAGCCTTATATTAAACGGACCTCTCATGGCATGATATTAGGCGAAAATGGTGAAAAATGTCAAAGTCCAGAGGCAATGTCATTAACCCTGACGATATCGTTCAAGAAATCGGGGCAGATGCATTCCGGGTGTATGAAATGTTTATGGGGGCCTTTGACCAGGCGATTCCATGGTCTGCCACAAGGTGCAAGGGGATGCTACCGGTTTCTGGATAGAGTCTGGAAGCTGCAGGATATCTTGACAGAGGAGGAAACCATTTCGAAGAACTCAAGGCTGCAGTGCATACTACAATCAAAAAAGTTTCCGAAGATTATGAGAAATGAAATTCAACACGGCGATCGCTGCGATGATGTTCTAGTAAACAATATCTATGCACGAGGCAGTGTTACCAGGGCGGAACTCCGGATTTTGCTTCTTCTTCTGAATCCTGTGGCGCCGCATATAACAGAAGAAATTTGGCAGCAGCAGGCACTTTCGGAGAAACCGATTTACAAGTCGCAATGGCCGACATATGATGAAAACGCCATGCACAAAGAAGAAGTCGAAATTGCAGTGCAAATCTGTGGGAAGGTAAAATGAAACTTATGGTGCCTTCTTCTTATGGCAAAGAAGAAACAGCGCAATTTGTTTTGGAAAACGACGCAGTTCGTGCTCTGATCTCCGGTAAAGTGGTCCGGAAAGTGATTGCCGTACCCGGAAGAATTGTAAACATTGTAGTATAAATAAGAAAGGGATTCCAATGAATTATAAAAAAGCGGCGGCGGAAGCGGTGGTTTCCGCGCTGGGCTCAGATCAGATCACGATAGAACAAGCGGAACGGTTGATGGCCGTTCCGCCGAATCCGGAAATGGGGACGTCGCGTTCCCCTGTTTCTCCCTTGCAAAACAATTTCGCAAGTCTCCTCTCGCAATCGCTGCAGAACTTCAGAAAAATTATCGGACTCTCCCGAATCCGACAGCCTTTTTATACAAACAGAAGCTGCTGGGGATATTTGAATTTTTTACCTGAAACGCGGCTTGCTAGTGAAAAAATGTCGTTTCCGAAGTATTGTCAAGAGGAGAAGATTACGGTAAAACAAACGAAGGTAAGGGAAAACGCGTCCTTGTCGAATTCTCTTCTCCAAATATAGCAAAGCCATTTCACATTGGCCATCTCGTTACGACAGCCCTTGGCAGCGCGATCGAGCGGATTTACGCTTTTCTTGGATACGATACGGTTAAAATTAACCATCTCGGAGATTGGGGTACGCAATTTGGCAAACTGATCAGTGCGTATCAGCGGTGGGGAAATGAAGAAATACTCCAAAAAGATCCCATTAATGAGCTTTTAAAAATATATGTCAGGTTTCATGCAGAAGCAGAACGCCATCCAGAATTGGAAGAAGAAGCCAGAATGTATTTTAAAAAGCTGGAAGATGGGGATCCAGAGGTTACAGCACTCTGGAAATTTTTGTTGACGCAAGTTTGAAAGAATTCAATAGGATCTATAAACTGTTAGACATCACGTTTGATTCTTATGCTGGCGAAAAGCTTCTATTCGGACAAGATGCCGGAAGTCGTAGAACTTCCGAGAGAAAATTTACTCGAAGAAAGCGACGGAGCACAAGTGGTACGCTTTGAAGATGATCATCTGCCTCCTTGTATCATTTTAAAATCGGATGGCACGACGATTTATGCAACGCGCGACCTCGCCGCTGCTATTTATAGGAAAAAGAACGTATGATTTTTATAAAAAATATCTATGTCGTAGGCATGCCGCAGGCGCTGCATTTTAAGCAAATTTTCTCTGTTCTTGATAAAATGGGATATGAATGGGCAAAAGATTGCGTTCATGTCGGCTTTGGATACGTTCGCTTCCCGGATAAAGTGCTTTCAACGCGTCATGGGGATGTTGTATTTCTGGAAGACGTATTGCGGGAATCGATCGAAAAAAAAAAAAAGAGGTAATAGAAAACAGTCCTACGAGTAAAAATATAGAAGATCTGGAGGAAGTTGCAGAAAAGATCGGCGTTGGTGCAATCTTATATTCCTTCCTGAAAAATGGCAGGGAAAAAGACATTGTATTTACTTGGAAAGACATTTTGATTTTGAAGGGGAATCGGGGCCGTATGTACAATACGCATATGCAAGAGGAAAAAGCATTCTGCGAAAAGCGGTGGAAAGCGGTATCGATTATAGCGATGCAGATCTGTCTCAGGTGGAAGGCAGCGAAGAATTCGAACTTGTGAAATTGATTAATTCGGTATGCGGATGTTGTCCGGGACGCTGCTTTGAAATATGAACCGTGCTGCGTAACCAGATTCGTAACAGACCTTGCACAGTCGTTCAATAAGTTCTACAATACATGCAACATCATGAAATCGGAACCGGGGCTCCGCGAAGCAAGGTTGATGCTTACGGAAGCTGCATGTATCTGTATCAAATCTGCGCTGTATTTGATTGGGGTGCGTGTTGTAGAAAAAATGTAAAATATTTTTATGGGAGGCATTTATGAAAAAAAGAAGGTGGCTGCGCTTCTTATTTCTTTTGTGGTAGCTTGTTCGTGCATTGTGTCGTGGATACCGCAACCGGCAAACGCTGTATTTTTGAAAGATTATATGGAACAATACCGCAAAGAACATACCGATCCTTCCGCTTTCTATGCAGCAGTTATTACGCTGAAAGATAAAGCGATTTCCGAATATGAAGAAGCTAGAAGAATGGGAATCGGTACTTTTTGTGCAGACAGCAGAAGGACAAAAAATGTGTACCGAATTTTAATCGAAAGGCAAAAACTTTGCTGCTTGCGGAGATCGAAATGCTGCTGGAACGCAATATTGTACCTTCTTATCGCTATACGGCGACGATCAATGGCTTCTGTATTGATATAACGGAAGCAGAGTCAAAAAAGATTTTAGGGGAATCCGACGTGCTGGATTACAGTGGCATCTATCTTGGACTTCTTACTGAAACACCAGAACAGAAGTCTACCCGACTTCCACAAAACATTCTTCAAAGCGTCGTGCAGACGTTGCCGCCGGAACCTTGGCGCCGGTAGGGAAATGACGGGACATACGGCGACGGCACCGGAATGGTCGTAGCAATCATTGATACGGAACTCGATATCAGCCATGAATATTTTACAATGAAAAAAGCCGGAAGCGGCAGATTGACAAAAGAGGCTGTAGATCGGATCTCGTCGTATCTTTCCACAAGGAGTTTCAGAAAGATTCTTATTATGTCAATGAAAAAACTCCCTATGTTGTTAATTATGAGAATTATACTACGAATACGTACCGCAGCGATCCGGAAGTGATTCATGGATCTCATGTTTCCGGGGAATTGCTGTAGGCAATGGAGCAGGTGCTGCGGAGAGCGATTATGAAATAAATGGAAATGCTCCGAATGCACAGCTTGTTTTTATGGGAAATCCCGGTCTGCGCACAGACAATATTGGCTTCTATGGATGACTGTCTCTATTTGGAAGTAGATGTTGTGAACTGCAGCTTCGGTACACAAGGGTGATGCTGACGGGCGGTTGAAAAAATAAATCTTGAGCGTTTACATTGAAAATATGGAAAAAGACAGGAATACAAGTCTGCGTTTCCGCTGGAAATTCCGATAAATACGCTTTTTGATGGAAAGGCTTTGCTGTGCCATCCCGCTTATTCTATTCCCAGGATATCCTTCCAGTGCGCTGCCTTCCGTTTTGACAATTGCATCGGCAGAAAGTATGCTTTGATATAAATACGCCGGTTACGGCTTCGGACTGCTTCGTATATTCGGTGAATGTCAATGCGGAATATGATGCGTATGATTTGGATGGAAAGAGGATCGAATACGTCGTTGTTCCAGGGCTGGGGACAGCCGCGGATTTTGAGGGGATCGATGTTTCTGGAAAATACGTACTCGTGCGGAGAGGCGAAATCACGTTTGAAGAAAAATCGCGGAATGCGGCGGAAGCAGGAGCGACAGGAATCATATTTTTGTAATAATGTGCTGCCAGAGGAAGGTGCTTTGATTGCTTCCGGCAGCGTGCTGCCAGGATTTTTCTTATCTCTAGAAGATGGCCTGCGGCTGGCAGAGCTGCCGGAAAAAGATTCTTCACTTCCATGTTTCTGTTTTTTTCTTACCAGGAGGGGGAGTCCGTATGTCAGCGATTTTACGAACTGGGGGTGTCACCAATCTTTTGACCTTAAAACCGGACTTGATGTGTTTTGGCGGAGCAATTTATTCTTCTATTCCGATAATCAATATGATTTTATGAGTGGAACCCTCCATGGCTTCCTCAAGCGGCGGGACTGTACGCAGTCATGAAACAGAACCTCTGCAACCCAGAAAGAAAAATATGGGATCAAAGAAAATGCCGATTATTCCGGAATCATTTCTGATTTATTGATGTCTACGGCGCAGAATGTATTAGGATCCTGGGAACGGCGTCGTGATTTCTCCGCGCCGCCAGGGAAACGGCATCCCGAACATTAAAAAAGCGCTGGGAGACACCTGCTTATCTTTATACAGATTGTTTGAAGGATTATAACAGGCCTAAAGTATCTCTCGGAGACGACCGGGAGCGGACGGGAAATTATACGTTCTGCTTTTATGTGAAAAAATATATCGGAGACTGCTGCGTGACATATGAACTTTCCCTATGACCTACTTCTGATGCTGTTTCAGGAGATCATACGGAAAAATCCTTTTTTTCGATGACGAGCTTGCTTCCCATGCGAGAAATTTATCTGGCAGTGTGAAATTCTGCGATGTAGAAGGTTCGGAAATCGATACGATTACGGTGGGGGCAGGGGCTGTGGCCAAAATTGATGTGTTCATTTCTCTGAGCTCAGACGATATGGCATACATGAATCGCTATTTTGAAAACGGAACGTACGCAGAAGGTTATATTTATTTAAAAATGGCCTGAATCCCGATCTCCTACTGTCATTCATGGCTTTTACGGCTCTTGGTTGATAGTCCTGTATTCGACGCTTTCTTGTATGATGAAACAGAATCTTATTTCGAGCCTTCTTATCTGTATTCAGAGGGACTGATATTAGGGATGAACTTTATGGATCTGCTTTAATGCGGCTGAAAATCCGACTGTTTCAGTCCCTTGTTTTTCTCCGAATGGTGACGGTGTATTTTGATTCTTTTTGCAATATCCACTACATTTTTGCGCCCTGTATATGATCTTTACTTTTTAAAAAAAATATAATGGATTGGAACGGTTGTCTATGAACAATATGAGGGAGACAATGGCCCCGGATGCGAATTTTAAGAATACGTTATCGAAAGTTGATCCCCGCGCCATGCCCTGTTTGAGCACATCCAGACGCTGAGCTTTTTACCGAGATGGACACCATGGGCACCAGCACCCTCATCACCCGGATGACCAGCGACGTCAATCAGGTGCAGAGCGGATTGAACCTCTTCCTCCGCCTGTTCCTGCGCAGCCCGTTCGTGGTGGTTGGTGCCATGGTCATGGCGTTCACCGTGAATGTGCGGGCCGCCTGGATCTTTGTGGTCGCCATCCCGCTGTTGAGCGTGGTGGTGTTCGGGGTCATGGTCATCACCAACCCGCTGTACAAAACGGCCCAGGCCCGGCTGGACCGTGTGCTGGGCCTGACCCGCGAGAACCTGACCGGTGTGCGCGTCGTCCGCGCCTTCGACAAGGAAAAGAGCGAGGTGGACCGCTTCGAGGACGCCAATGAGCTGCTGACCCAAATGCAGCTCCACGTGGGCCACATCTCCGCCCTGATGAACCCGCTGACCTACGTCATCATCAATCTGGCCATCGTGGCTCTGCTCTATGTGGGCAGCATCGAGATCAATGTGGGCGGCATGGCCTCCGGCGACGTCGTGGCGCTGGTAAACTACATGAGCCAGATTCTGGTGGAACTGGTGAAGCTGGCGAACCTCATCGTGCAGGTGAGCAAGGCGCTGGCCGGTGCCGGCCGTGTGCAGGCTGTGCTGGGCACCGAGCCCGGCATGGAATTCCCCGCGGCCCTCAAGGGCGAGGCACCTGCGGACAAGGCCGGGGACGCTGTGCGGTTCGACCATGTCAGCCCTGACCTACGCCGGTGCCGGTGCCCCAGCCTGACCGACTGAACGTTTTACCGCAAAGCGCGGCAGACCATTGGTGTCATCGGCGGCACGGGCAGCGGCAAATCCAGCCTCATCAACCTGGATCCCCGCTTTTATGATGCCACGGAGGGCACCGTGAGATCAGCAATACGCAATAACTGAACGAAGTACAATTGAT
>VOFJ01003824.1_pt1 | contig 21934 bp, 17 predicted proteins | sample 5384081 | NCBI WGS metagenome assembly VOFJ01 (sample SAMN12384729, study PRJNA508395) | human gut metagenome | isolation source: healthy gut I | host: Homo sapiens | reverse complement strand
TCGACCTTTTTCTGCGGAATGCCAAATTGTTCGGCAATCTCCTTGTAACTCTTTCCCTCCAGCCGCCGGGCCTTGAATATCTGCTGCGTCAGTTCCGGCATTTGTTCGAGTTGGGCCCGGCATATTTCGAGAATTTCGTCCCGGAACAGGGTGTCCGGGTCGCAACTCTCGATAGCTTGGGTATAGTAATCCATTGTGCTGCGCTCTTTGAGTTTAATCTGTTCGTATATTGCTTGCCCTATCTGTTGGTTTCGGCGATACATTAGGCAGTTGTTCCGGATGACTTTATACAGATAGGCTTCGATGTTCGTTCCGGTGATGTCGTTGCGGTGTTCCCATACGGCCATGAAACTATCGTGTACGATATCCTCGGCTGTTTTGGGATCGCGCACGTAACTATTGGCTATAAGCAGGTATTTTCGCTTGTATTGGCGGAATAACTGCTCGAAAAGTTGTTGTGAGAACGACGAAGCTGTGTCCATAGAGAATATTCTATACACAAAGATATAATATTTTCCCGGAAGAAATTATGAAAATAAAATTACGCTTGTTCAGGCAGAATGCAAAGTGGTTCCGGAAAGCGCAGGGCAAGGAAGTTGGGGTATGTGTCTAATTGATGCCGTTTCAACGGATTAAATATATTAAAAAAAATTATTTACACAATTTGCTTCTTTTTGTGGGGGAAACGGGGCCGGTCGTGCATCTTTATTATCAGATAGAGCCCATGAAAATGAAAGAAGAGATTACAAACGCCCGGTTGTTCCGGTTCTGTGCCGGAGAGACTACGGCCGATGAGAACGACCGAATTGCCGCATGGCTGGATGAGAACCCCGAGGAGCATCAGCGACGACTGAACGACGTGCATTCGATGTATCTCGTGAGCATTTTGTGCGAATCTGAAGCGACACAGCCGGCTCGACGTTCTGCATGGCTCACCTCTTTCCGTCGGTATGCGGCAGGCATTGCAGCCGCTCTGCTGGTCGGATTTGCGGGTAACTAATGCATTCTTTTTGCCCACCGGCTGAACGGCTGGGCCGAACAGCAGACCGTCATCGAAGCTCCGGCGGGCCAGCACGTTCGGATTTCACTCAACGACGGTTCAGAGGTCGATTTGAATTCCGGAAGCCGGCTTATTTATCCTGCGATTTTCAGTAGCAAAGAGCGTCGGGTCAAACTTGTCGGGGAGGCCCGGTTCGATGTCAGCCACAACGAAAAACAGCCTTTCGTCGTGGAAACATTCGCTTACGATGTCCAAGTGTTGGGAACCGATTTCAATGTAATTGCCGACGAGGCGAAAGGTCAGTTCTCGACAGCATTGTTCGAAGGCCGGGTATCTATTCACAACCACCGGAACAGCGAACGGATCGTCATGGAACCCAATACGGTCGTTCGGCTCGAAAACGGATACCTGTATGTGGACGACCTTGAAAGTCACGATGAGTATTTGTGGACAGAGGGTATTCTGTCGTTCCGGAACGACTCGTTCGACGAGATTGTCGAAAAACTTCGGAAATATTACAATGTCGAAATCGAAATCCGATGCGCTACACTTCCGAAGATAACCTACGGACGCCTCAAAATCCGCATTTCAGAGGGAATCGAACATGCTTTACGCGTGTTGCAGCTCGCCTCTGATTTTACCTACGAATACGATCACGATCGAAACAGAATTATCATTCAGTGATGGTTTCATAAAGTTTAATGCCAACCCAAAACAAAGACTGCTTATGAAGAAATGACCGAACGATCCACCTTTGCTCTTCCGGTCGGACGTGAAAAAACCTGCAGGCGGGCAAACACCTGCAGGCCGGAGTCCAATCGGAAAACGATCAACCTTTTCTCAAAATTGAACTTTAATTCAACAAATGTATGAATAAAAAGATTATTCAGCGAATTAGTTTGTTAATTCTTTTATTCGTTCTGCCTGTCGCATATCCCGTAAATGACGTTCATGCGCAAGACGTTCGTGTGACTATCCGTATGGATAAGGTCCGTATGGAGCAGGTTATGAATGAGATTGAGCGTCAGACGAAATATCTTTTCGGAAGCGCCGATAACGTGGATGTGAATCGCATCGTTACGGTCCAGGTCGTGGACCGTCCGCTGCGGGAGGCACTCGAAGTCATGCTCCGAGGAACGAACATCTCCTACACGGTTCAAGGCTCGAATATCGTGCTGAAGAACGGAAGCACCGAGAGCGGCACGAGCAGGCCGGCGACAATCTCCGGCGTCGTGCGCGACGCCACCGGAGCCCCCGTGATCGGGGCCGCCGTGGTCGTGAAAGGTACGACGATCGGTGTCAGCACTGATACAGAAGGTAAATTTTCACTTCAGGTACCCCCCCCCGTTTCGCAGGCTATTCTGGAAGTCAACTACTTGGGGTATGAACCAAACGACATCCGGGTGGGCAGCACCACGCACTTCGACATCACGCTCAAGGAGGACTGCCAGCAAATCTCGGACGTGCTCGTCGTAGGCTATACGCCGATGCGCAAGAGCGACTTCACAGGCTCGATAGCCAGCGTCAAGTCCAGCGAACTCACGACTACGACCCCCACCATGGCGCAGGCACTTGCGGGCAAGGTTGCCGGTGTCGAAGTCCGTCAGGCAAGCGGTGCTCCGGGTGAGGGCGTGCAGATCCGTGTGCGGGGCGTCAACTCGCTCTCGGCCGGCAGCGATCCGCTGTATGTCATCGACGGTTATCCCGCTTCGGAGGATGTTTACATCAATCCGGGCGACATTGAAAGTATTGATATTCTGAAAGATGCTGCCTCTGCCGCGATCTACGGTTCGCGCGGCGCTTCGGGCGTTGTGCTGATCACGACCAAACGCGGCAAGGAGGGTGAGCGCGCCAAGATCAGCTACGACTTTTCCTACGGCATTCAACAGCTCGAACGCAAGGTCGACCTGCTGGATGCGAACCAGTTCCGCGACCTGTACATCGCTTCGCGCAACGACTCCTACCGCCGGAAAGCGACCGCCGCCGGCATTGCGTGGAGCACGAACGACGATAACACGATCCGTGCGGCCAAGGGCTTTTCGCTCGCCGATGTCGGTATCCACCCCATGTTCTACGACTTTACGACCCGGACGCCCGTCGAACAGCAGTACAATACCGACTGGCAGGACGAGGTGTTCGGCAACGCCGGAATGATGCGGCACAACATCTCGGTGACCGGCGGCTCCAAAGCGATTCGCTACATGGCCAGCATCGGCTACATGGATCAGGACGGCATCATTGCCCCCTCGAATCACAACCGCATCAATGCCCGTCTGAATCTCGATGCACAGATCACCAAGCACTTTTCGGCCAGCATGAGCTATTCGGCGTACGACGTTCGTAACAAGGTGGTGCAGGCCGAAGGGCGCATGATCAACGACGGCGTCATTCAAAGCATGCTGATGTACCTGCCCAACTTGCCGGTTTACGAGGAGAACGGCGACTATGCCCGCAGCGCCATGATCCGGATGAGGGACTGGGGCCTCAACTTCCCCGAAAATCCGCTTGTCATCGCCAACGAACTGGACATCTCGGAGATGTCGCGGCATAACCTGAACTTCAACCTGATCTACGAGCCGCTGCCCGACCTGAAAATCTCGGCACGGCTGGGACAGCAGTGGTACAACTACCGCTATTTCTACTATCGCCCGATGAGCATCGGCCGCAACTCCTCACCGGCATACAGTCCCGAACTGGCCGCCTACAACATCGCCCGTTCGAGTTCGACCTACGACATCGACCGGCTCGGAGAGTTCACGGCAAGCTACAAAAAACAGTTCGGACGCCACCGTTTCGACGCCCTCGTCGGCTATACGCTCCAGCGCAAGACCTATGACCGGCTCGGAGTCGAGGCTACGGGATTCGCCGACGACCGCATCCACGAGGTGACGGCCCACGGTCCGGCGGATTCGGACATATCGCTGTATGAAACCCGCAAGGCGGCCTGGTCGATGATGTCCTATTTGGCGCGTCTGAACTATTCGTTCGACGACCGTTACACCGTGACCGGAACGTTCCGCGCCGACGGTTCGTCGCGTTTCGGTGTCAATAACCGCTGGGGCTATTTCCCGTCGGTGTCGGCCGGATGGACGCTCTCGAACGAACCCTTCCTGAAGGACGCCTTCGAAAACATCGTCTCAATCCGCATCCGCGCCAGCTGGGGCAAGAGCGGCAACAACGACATCGGCAACTACTCCAGCATTGCGGGGATCTCCACCGGAAGCTACGCCTTCGGTACGACGGCGGTATCCACGTCGCGTCCCAGCGGGTTTGCCGATCTGGAACTCGGATGGGAGACGACAACGCAGGCCAACATCGGTCTGGACCTGGGCTTCTTCAACAGCCGTCTGAACGTGATCGCCAACTACTACAACTCCATCTCGACGGACATTCTCTACAATGCGCCGATCTCCGCGATCTCCGGCTTCACCTCGTCGACAACCAACATGACCGACGCCAAACTGCGCAACCGCGGCTTCGACTTGCAGGTCGACGCCCGGCTGCTGACCGGCAAGGTGAAGTGGAACGTCAGCACGAACATTTCGGTCAACCGCAACAAGGTGGTCAGTCTGGGCGGGCTCGACGACGTCCTCTCCACCTCGGAGCGTTCCGTGCAGTCGCACATTACCAAGGAAGGCCACCCCGTCGGCTCGTTCTACGGCTACAAGGCCGTCGGCATCATGTCGGAAATCGACTACAAGAACGCGCTGAAGGACCGGCAGGTCTATTTGGCCAACGGCAGCAAGTTCCCTGCGGGCTATACCCTGCAAGGTCCCGCCGTGCCGAGCTATGCGCTCGACGATCTTTCCTATGGCAATACGATCTGGCAGGACGTAAACCGAGACGGAGTCATCGACACGAACGACAAGACAATCCTGGGCAACGCCTATCCCGACTTTACGGGCGGTTTCTCGACCTCGCTCTCGTGGAACGGATTCGACCTGGGTGCGAGCTTCACCTACTCTTACGGCGGCGAAGTGATCAACTTCCAGGATTACTATCTGTTCAATGTGGAAGGATCGTCGAACCAGTATGCGATTGCCGCCGACCGCTATGTGTCGGATACGGATCCGGGCCGCAACAACGTGCCCATCGCCACGCGCATTTCGGTGACCAACCAGTCGCTCAAACTCTCCTCGTACTATGTGGAGGACGCCTCCTATTTCCGCTGTTCGAACATCACACTGGGCTACACGCTGCCCAAGCGCCTGCTCGGAAAGATCGGCATCGAGTCGTGCCGGGTCTACGTCAGCGGCGACAACCTCTTCACCATCACCGACTACCGCGGCTACAACCCCGAAGTCTCGTACAAGAGCAGCAACATGATGCCCGGATTCGACTGGGGATGTTATCCGCTTTCGCGCATTTATTCGGTAGGTTTAAATTTAACGTTTTAATCCGTTCTGTTATGAAAATCAGACATATATTCACCCTTCTCGCCGCGTCGGCAATGCTGACGTCATGCGGTTTTCTCGACGAATATAACCCCAATTCGGTAACGGCCGGCAACTACTACACCTCCGAGGATGACATCGTCGCGTCGCTCAACGGCGTCTATACGTCGCTGACGCAAAGTTATGTTGCCAATAACTATCACTATTTTACCGATGTGCGCGCCAATACGACCGTCGTGACCAGCAGCGGCGCCAACAGCGGCATCCCCTACCAGTTCTACAATTATACGCTCACCCCGGAGAACGTCTACGTCTACAACCGCTATACGCAGCTTTACAAAATCATTTCGCGGGCCAACACGCTCTTTGCCCACTTGGACGATGTGAGCTACGCCTCGCCTGCGGCCCGCGACACGTATGAGGCCGAGGCGCGGTTCCTGCGCGCGCTGGCCTATTACTGGCTGGTGACCGAGTGGGGCGACGTGCCATTGGTACTGAAAGAACTCGAAAGCACGGAGGAGGTGCGGGCCAACAACTACCGTCGGCCCAAGGCCGAAATCTACCAGGCCATTTTCGACGACCTGAAGTACGTGACCGAAAGCCCCCTGTCCGACGTGCAGCCCGCTTCGGCATGCGGCAAGGTCAGCAAAGCCGCGGCATGGGCCCTTTGGGGAAAGGCCCTGTTGCAGCAGGCCTGCGACGAGGGCTTCGCCGGTTCGAAACCGGCATTGCTCCGAGAGGCGATCGAGAAGCTGTCCGCCGCCTGGGACTTGCGCAAGTTCGGCGAACTTGCGTCGGTTCCCTACTCGACAATCTGGGACCTGTCGACGCAGAAGTCCTGTGTCGAAAGTATTTTCCAGGTCAACTATCTGCAAGGAAACGCCGACCTGGGATCGGTGTGGAACTATCTCTTCGGGCCCGAAGATGCGGGTGTCACCTCGCAGAAGAAGGGCGAACTGCAAAACGTTACGACGCGGAGCGTTTACGATTCGTTCGAGCCGGGCGATATCCGCCGCACATTCCTGCGTGCGACGAACAAGGCGGGGCAGACCTACTACCACACCATGAAGTACGCCGATCTGGAGTGCGGGGCCAATGGTTATGGCGGCAATAACTGGATCGTGCTGCGCTATGCCGATGTGGCGCTGATGCTGGCCGAAGCATACTACTGGTCGGGCGCGAAGCCAACGGCCGAAATCTGGCTGAACAAGGTGCGCGAGCGTGCCGGGCTGAATGACTGGGCCGGAGACGATCTGCGTCAGGGTATTTACGACGAACGCATGCATGAGTTCATGCAGGAGGGGCTGCGCTGGCAGGATGTGCTGCGCATGTACGACCGTGCGGAGATGCTGGAGCACTTCGGCGCGATCAACTCCAACTTCTCTGAAAAGGACCTGCTGCTGCCTATCCCTTATAACGAGCGGAACCTCAATCCCGAGGGGCTTTACCAGAATCCGGGCTACGAAAACGACTGACGGCCCGATACGATCATCGCGAACGGCTGCTTGCGCGCCCGTTCGGGAGAGGCAAACGTTTGACATTTGTTTTTTAACAGACTGAACCCATGAAAAAAATCATATCATTGTTGTGCGTCGCATGCCTGGCCCTGACGGCCGGATGTTCCGACGACAAAGAGGTGGACGCGGTTTTCGATTCGGTGCTCACGCCGGATTTCACGTTCGACGACAGCGGGGAGATCATCGCCGGTGTCGATGCCGTACGGTTCACCGACAACTCCAGTGTCGAAGGTACCGAGATTTGCGGCTACTTTTGGCATTTCGGATTCGCCGGACCGGGCAACTGGTCGGAGGAGGCCGCTCCGGCCCCTGTCATTTACAAGGAAGCGGGCGAATACACTGTTACGCTGACGGTGTACGGCGCCGACGGTAACAGCAGCTCGACGAAACGGACAATCGTCGTCAAAGCCGCCAATCTGGCGCCCTCGGCCGCCTTCACCTACGCTCCGGAGGCGGTGACCGTAGACACCGAGGTGACCTTCACCGATACTTCGGTCGACCCCGACGGGCAGATCGTCGCCCGCCGATGGACCCTTCCCGACAATACGACATCGGCTGACGCGACGATCAAATACACCTTCACGAAGGGCGGCACGTTCAGCGTGACACTCCAAGTGACCGACGATCGGGGCGCAAGCGGTGAGATCACCAAGGCGATCTATGTCGCCGGTGGCGAAAGTACGGGATCCGGCACGGTGGACGACCCGTGGGTGATCGCCACGGCCGACCGCTGGAACGAGATCGCCGCGTCGATCAACGGTTCGGGCGAGTTCGCCCCCGACGCCTGTTACATGCTGGCGAGCGACATTGATTTCACGGGCAAGGAGTTCGTCGCATGGCGCAGTTTCTCGGGACAACTTGACGGCAACGGACGCCGGATGATGGGGATCACGGCGACCAATACGGTGGCGCAGGCTGACATCGACAAGGAGGCCGGCGCATTCGGAATGATTTGCGTCAACGACGGTATGGTGAAGAACATCACCGTTGAGGCTAACTTCACCTCGACCGGTCACCGGCTCGGCGGCATTGTCGGCAAGAATAACGGAACCATCGACGGCGCTTGCTTCAAGGGTAACCTTTCGGGCGACAAACGGGTCGGAGGTATTGCTGGCGAGAACAACAAGATTATCGTAAACTGCGCCACGCTGGGCGGTGCCATCCGGGGATCCGATCTCAACGGCGACGGAAGCGTCGAGAACTGCGGCGGTCTGGTCGGCGGCAACACCAACAAAAACGCATTCGTCATCAACTGTTACGGCTGGGGCGATTCGGTCACATTGGAGGGCGGCAACAACAGCGGCGGCCTTATCGGCTACGGCGGCAGCGATTCATTCGCTATCAATTGTTATACGACAACTTCCGTCGTTTCAGCAGGAAACTCCAGCATCGGAGCCGTCGGATACATCAAGAAGAGCAATCTGCAAAACATCTACGGCAACGCGGCTCTCGCACAGGTCGTCGGAAGTTCGAAGAATACCGGAAGCAACGCACCTTCCGTTTGGCCGACTTCGACCACAGGATCGCTGACGCTTGATCAGATGATGTCGGGAGCGGTAAGCGTTCCTTCGTCCGGTCAGCAGAAAGAGAGCTTCGTCGAAGCGCTGAACGCCGGTGTGGACATCTTCAACGGCGCAACGTTCGACCAGAAACCCGAGGGCGTGATACTCCGTCGTTGGAAGAGTTCGGGCACTTATCCGGTTTTGGCAGACTAACATCTTATCCATGTTTATGAAACGGCCCTGAAGGGCGATCTTTCAGGACCGTTTTTTATCCACTTAAAAATTGATGGCAATGAGCAAGCATATTTTTATTTTTCTATTCATCATCGGGGCGTTATGCCTCTACGGCTGTACGGACGACTTCGCCACGCGGATCAATCTCGACGAGAACACGTCCGGAGGCGAATTCAACAGCGATGCCGCGCTTTACGGCACAATTCAGGACAACTACGGCAAGCCCGTTGCGGGCGTGCTGGTCAGCGACGGCATTCAGACTACTGAAACTGATGAGGAGGGTAATTATCAATTATTCACTGATCTGACGCTTCGTCGATTCGTATTCATTACGATCCCGGCCGGTTATGAAGTCCCGTCGAAAAACGGAATTCCTCAGTTCTGGCAGCGGATTTCCGCAGCCGAAAAGCAATTCAAGGCTGATTTCATGCTGATGAAACGTACCCGCACCGATGACCGGTATACGATCCTGATGACGGCCGATCCGCAGATTCGCGCCCGGAGTGCCGGGACGGACCAGTATCTGTTCCATTCGATCGACATTTACGAGGACATGTGTACCGACATGAAGGAACTCGCCGCGACGATCTCCGACCGTCCGGTGTACAGTATCTGCCTGGGCGATATGGTGCACAACAACATGAGTCTGTGGGAAGACTATTGCAACGGTATCAAGGATTTTTTTTCGTTTCCGGTGTTTCATGTGATCGGCAACCACGATCACATCCAGAACGCCGCCAGCGATGACCTGGCCGTAGCGGAATATGAAAAAAATACCTTGGGCCGACAAACTATGCCGTTGACCTGGGACAACTGCACTACATCTTCCTCGACGACATCAACATGAAGGACAATTCGGCGCTTGCCAGCAGCGCAACGGGAGCCTATCAGAATGGGCTTTCTGACGAAACGCTCGAATGGCTCCGCGGTCATCTGGCGCATGTCGACAAGAGCAAAATGCTGATGGTCTGCGCCCACTCGTCGCTCTACAAGAAGATCGACTACAATCCCTCATCGACGGACCTCAATGCCACGGCCTATACAAACCTGTTTTCTGGGTACAAATATGTCCACTCCTGGGCGGGGCATCAGCACTACCACTTCAATTACGCTTATGCTGCCGAAGAGACAGGATCGAGGTTCGCCAACGTCGAGTCGCATATCCTGGGCCGTTCGACCGGCATGCTGGGACTGAATGCAAGTATCAACAGCTGCGGCACGCCGCGCGGCTACATGGTGATCGAAGTCGAAGGTGAAAACATTTCGTGGTATTACAAACCTTGCAACTATGAAGAGGGCAAAACGCTGAATCTGACCAAAGAGTATCAGATACGGGCCTATTATCCCGGGGAACTCGATCCCGGCAACGGGGTCTATTACAGCGATCGGAGAGTATATGCCAATGTATGGAACCATGACGCTTACTGGGGTCCCGTCTATTACACGGACAACGGCAAGACGAAGGTTGCAATGACGAAGGGAACGACCTACGACGGTTATGCCAATTACCTTTACTTCTTGTACAAGGATCAGTATACGGTTCTGGAAAAGTCGTCCACGCCGCATATGTTCAGCATCGAACCGTCGGCGGGAGCGACCTCGGCGACCATCGAAACGACCGACCGGTTCGGCAACCATTATACGGCCGATATAAGTTGGTGATGCCTGTGTCTTTTCTTCCGATTTTCAAGATGTCGAAGGGTTTACAATGGAAAACGCGCAATCTATGAAATGCGACATTCTGTTTTTGGGAACGGCGGTTTTCGGAGGTCTGACGGCCGCCGGGGCGCAGGATATGACGCCGCACCGGCCTAATATTCTGTTCTGCATCGCCGACGATGCGGCATGGCTTCATTTCGGAGCCTATGGCTGTGGGTGGGTCTCGACACCGGTTTTCGACAGTGTGGCCGCGCGGGGAATCCTGTTCGAGAACTGTTATACTCCGAATGCCAAGTCGGCTCCTTCGCGGGCGTCGCTGCTCACGGGGCGTTACTCGTGGCAGTTGGGCGAGGCGGGGAACCACATCTGTCATTTCCCCGAAGAGATCAAGGTCTTCACCGAAGCGCTCGAAGAGGCGGGCTACGACGTGGCTTTCACCGGCAAGGGCTGGGCTCCGGGCGACCCCGGCATGAGGAACGGCTGCAAACGGCAATTGACCGGTCGGGCGTGGCAGAGCCGGAAACTGACGCCTCCGACCCCCGAGATACTCGCGACGGATTACGCGGCGAACTTTTCCGACTTTCTCTCCTCGCGTGAGGATACCTCACGGCCGTGGTTCTTCTGGTTCGGCTGCCGCGAGCCGCACCGCCGTTATGAATACGGCAGCGGAGTGGCCAAAGGCGGCCGGACGACTGGCGAGATCGACCGTGTCCCGGCCTTCTGGCCCGACAACGAGACGGTGCGCAATGACATGCTGGATTACGGATTCGAACTCGAACACTACGACCGGCAGTTGGGATTGATGCTGGCCCGGCTGGAAGAGCTCGGGGAGTTGGACAATACGCTCATCATCGTCACGTCGGACAATGGCATGCCCTTTCCGCGCGCCAAAGGAACCCAGTACGAGTATGCGCACCACATGCCGCTGGCCGTGATGTGGCTGCGGGGGCTGAATGCCCCCGGACGCCGGGAGGCGGCCTACGTCTCGTTCGTCGACATTGCACCGACCGTTCTGGAGCTCGCCGGGACCGATCCCGCCACGGCAGGCATGGGGCGGCTCCCGGGCGGAAGCCTCGTGCCGCTGCTGAGGAATGAACCGGACCCCTGTGCAGAACTGCGTGGACGGGCGTTGCTGGGGCGCGAGCGGCACGACAACGGACGGCCCGGGGATCAGGGTTACCCGATCCGGGGGATCGTGCGCAACGGCTGGCTTTATCTGTGCAACCTCAAACCGTGGTTACTGCCCGGGGGCAATCCGGAAACGGGCTACCGCGACATCGACAGTTCCCCGACCAAAACCGCCATTCTGCAATTGTCGCGCAGCGGACAGGACAGCCGCTACTACGATCTGTCGATGGGGCCACGCCCGGCGGAGGAGCTGTACCATGTCGAAACGGATCGTGAATGCCTCGTAAACCGCATAGGGGAGGGTTCATGCCGGGTTCTGGCGGATTCACTCCGTGCCGAACTTTTCCGGACGTTGTGCGGGCAGGACGATCCGCGGCTGACGGGCGACGGCGATGTGTTCGACCGCTATCCCTACGACAAACCGGGTAAGGACCGAATCTACGAACGGACCCTCGGCGGCGAGATCATCCCGTGGGAACAGTCGAACTGGGTGCTCCCGACCGATTACGAACAATATGAAACCGTAAAAAACGAATAACCCGAATACGATGAAAAAACTGCTGATCCTTCTCTCCGGCCTTTCCCTGTTCTGTGGCTGCACGCAAACCGAACCGGTTTCCGGCACCCGCGCTGCGGCGATCGTCGCCGAGATTCACAATCCGTCTTCGAAAAATGTCGTCGTGGCCTGTCACCGTGGCGACTGGCGCAACTGGCCGGAAAACTCTTTGGCGGCCATCGAATCGGTGATCGGCATGGGTGCCGACATCATGGAGCTGGACCTTAAATTGACGAAGGACAGCGTTCTGGTGGTCTGTCACGACCGGACGATCGACCGGACGACTTCGGGCAAGGGCCGTGTGTGCGACATCACCTACGACTCGATCCGGCGGTGCGTTCTGAAGACGGGCCACGGCGTGAAGACGACGCACCGTATGCCTACGCTCCGCGAGGCGCTGGAGGTGTGCAAGGACCGGATCGTGGTCAACGTCGACCAGGGTTATGAGTACTACGACCTGGTGCTGGGCGTCACGGAGGAGCTGGGCGTCACGGAGCAGATTCTGATCAAGGGCAAGCGCAGCACGGATGTCGTGGCCGCGAAATTCTCCGAGCATCCGCGCAACATGATGTATATGCCGATCATCGACATCCTCAAGCCCAAAGGGCAGGCGCTCTTCGCCGAATACCGGGACAAAGGCATCACTCCGCTGGCCTATGAGGTCTGCTGGTCGGAATACACGCCCGAGGTCGAGGCCTGTATGCGCGAAGTCATCTCCGGCGGTTCGAAACTGTGGGTGAACTCGCTCTGGCCCACCCTGAACGGCGGTCTTTGCGACGATGCGGCCTTCGAAGGCGACCCTGCGGAAGTCTACGGGAAGCTGGTTGACATGGGTGCCACGATGATCCAGACGGACCGACCCGAACTGCTGATCTCCTACCTCCGCTCGCGCGGACTGCATGATTAAGAGACTGTGATGAATCGTATTTCCCGCTTCTACCGCATCAGCGCCCCCGCTCCGCCCGCCCGGGAGATGGACGAGGCCGCACGTGACAAATACTACCGCCGCCTGCGTCTGCAGGCATTCATCGCCGCCACGCTCGGATACAGTCTCTACTACGTCTGCCGCACGAGTCTCAACGTGATGAAGAAACCGATTCTCGACAGCGGTTCGCTGGACGCTTCGCAGCTTGGCGTTATCGGCTCGGCGCTACTGTTCGCCTATGCCATCGGCAAATTCGTCAACGGCTTCATCGCCGACTACTGCAATATCAAACGCTTCATGGCCACCGGGCTGATCGTCTCTGCGGCGGCCAACATGCTGATGGGCGTGCTGGGGCTGATGCACTCGGTCATCCCCACGGCTGTGATCTTCATCGCGTTCGCCGTGATGTGGGGGCTGAACGGCTGGTCGCAGTCGATGGGCGCCGCCCCGGCGATCATCTCGCTCTCGCGCTGGTATCCGCTCAAAGAACGGGGAACCTATTACGGTTTCTTCTCGGCGAGCCACAACCTCGGGGAGTTCTTCTCGTTCCTGTTCGTGGGTTCGATCGTGACCTTTGCGGGCTGGCAGGCGGGGTTCTTCGGGTCGGCCGTGGCCGGGGCCATCGGTGTGGTCGTGATCCTGCTGATGCTGCACGACACCCCGGAATCGAAGGGACTGCCTCCGGTGGAGGCGCTGGCGCATGAGAAACCGGCGGCTTCGGCCGACAAGTCGGTGAAGGAGATTCAGAAACAGGTGCTGCGCACCCCTGCGGTGTGGATTCTTGCCGCGGCGAGCGCCTTCATGTACATCTCGCGCTATGCGATCAACGGCTGGGGCGTGCTGTTTCTGCAGGAGGCGAAGGGATTCTCGGACGTCGAGGCAATCTCCATCGTCTCGATAAACGCCCTCTTGGGAATTCTCGGAACGGTGCTTTCGGGATGGTTTTCGGACAAACTTTTCAGGGGCGACCGCAAGATTCCCGCACTGATATTCGGCGTATTGAACTCCGTGGCGCTGGCGCTGTTCTTCTACGGGGGTGATGCCATGTGGGTGAATGTGCTGTCGATGGTGCTGTTCGGCATCGCCATCGGTGTGCTGATCTGCTTCCTGGGGGGTCTGATGGCCGTGGATATCGTGCCTCGGAAGGCCACGGGCGCGGCGCTGGGCGTCGTGGGGATGACCTCCCTACATCGCGGCGGGGATTCAGGACGTGGCGAGCGGCTGGCTGATCGACTCCAACATCACCGTTGCCGCCGACGGGGTGAAACACTATGATTTCGGTCCCGTGGCGATCTTCTGGCTTTCGGCGGCGGTAATCTCGTTCCTGCTGCCGCTGCTGAACCGCGGCAAGGTCAAGGAGTTTTAGAAAACCCGGACCAGAATCGGAAAAAACGTTGCAGACAAAGACCCTGCAACGTTTTTTCGTTTGTCGGAGGCGGGTCCGTTTACCGGTCGGGCGTATTTTCGCCGTGCTTTCGCCGGGAGCCTTACGGACGCTCCGGCAGGGATTCTATTCCCTGCTCCGCGGGACGGACGGTGACGATGCTGTCGACGACGAACTTCGTGAAGCCGCAGATCATCGCATCGGCATTGTTTTCGCGACGCAGCATGGCATCGCAAAACGCCAGCAGGCAGTATAACGTCGATCCGCGGCACAAATACCATCATTTCCGACGTATTGAAGGCGAACAATGCGGCGCGGGCCTACTTCGGGTTGAGTCTGGAGGTCTACAAGTCGGTCATAAAACCGGAACAAGCGCTTGATCTGACGCAAATCGCACTCGATACGGCCAACCGGATCGATGCAATCATCCGGCAACACATCCTCGAAAGGGAGACGCTCATTGTCGACTGGCCGCTCAAGGACCGGCTGGTCGGCATGATGAAACTCGACATCGAGGACTATTTGATTGACGAGATCAAATGCAAGTACAATCTGGCAATGACCTTCGACGACATGGATGCCATCATCGACCGGGCGGTCGACGTGGCTCAAAAATGGTTCCGGTGATGCAGCGGATATTCGTCTACGGGAAAGAGACGATTCCATACAGCGTACTCTTTTCCGCCCGGCGGACACTCGGAATCAAGGTATATCCATCCGGCGAGGTCGTTCTGCTGGCTCCGGAGAGGGGACGCCGGAGGAGATCATCGAGCAGAAACTCCACAAACGGGCGCCGTGGATTCTTCGGCAGCAGGCCTGTTTCAAGGATTTCGGGGTCCGGAGTTCGGAAAAACAGTATGTCAGCGGAGAGTCCCATTACTATCTGGAGAAACAGTTTTTGCTCCGGGTATCCGCAGGCAAGATCAACAGCGTCCGCTACAAGGGCCGCTGCTTCGAGGTGGTATGCACTTCTCCGGACAAGGCCCGGGAGTTGATGAAATCCTGGTACCGCGAACACGCCAAACTCAAGTTCGCTGAATATGCGGAACCCATCATTGCCCGGTTTGGCCGATATGGAGTTGCACCGACCTCGCTCTATGTTCAGGAGATGGAAAACCGATGGGGAAGTTGTACTCCAAAGGGGAAGATCATCTTGAATGCCGAATTGATCAAAGCTCCCCGTCCCTGCATTGAGTATGTCATTACGCATGAGATGTGTCACCTGTTGCATCCTGACCACACAACGGCATTCTTCGCACTGCTCGAAACCGAAATGCTCGACTGGCGGCGATGGGAAGAGCGTTTGGAGCGCTTCATGATGTAAGACCTGCATTTGCCGTAACCGCGTTCCGATACCTTTTAAGTAAGGGCTGCCGTCATTGTCTTATATATACCGAACAAACGGATTTTCATTAAACATGACAGCCTCGGAACGAACGTCCATCGAAAAGGAATTTTTGCCTGATGACTGTAAGATGAACACATTTCGCATCCGTCCATCTCTGTAATATTCAAAGCTTCGAATACTCCGTCATAAACTGCATCACTTACGATCCGGATATTAATATTTCTGAAAGGTTCGTAATTTACCTGATATATTAATCTGGTTATTGGCAAATCAGTCTGTGTATTTTGTGGCAAGACTGAACAGAACGATGGCTCTTGGGATGTTTCTGTAAGTTTTTGTTGTTTTATAATGGTTGCTTGATGTAGTCAGTTTAGCAGGGAATCAGCTGTTACGTGCATTTGATTTCGCTTCCGATAGATAGCGATTTTTTTAGTAAATTTGTTGACCAAGAATGTGGAATTAAAATGAAATCAATACCTATATACAAGTTTGTCAAACGAAAATATGGTTCGGAGTTGCTTGTGGATGTCATAACGATCGATGACATGAAACGTAACATCAAACGGACGCCCGTATTGAGTGAAAACTTTTACAGTATCATGCTGGTTATGAAAGGCCGGGAGGAGGTCTCCGTCAATGAACGTTCGGCCATAGTCGGTACGGGAAATGCCGTATGCGGGATTCCGGGAGAAATATGGAAATTCAATAAAGACAGTAAGCTGGAAGGCTACAATCTGATTTTCGAGGAGGAGTTTCTGCTTTCGTTCTTCAACGACCCGCATTTTCTTTGCAAATTGCCCTATCTGCATCCGAACCGATTATCTCCGGTTCTGTTCCTGCCGGAAGATTTACAGCGACGGATTCATGGCTTATATGAACAGATGAGACATGAGATAGCCACGAGCGGAAAAGAGAAAGACCAACACATCCTGCGTGCGATGCTCTACGAAACCCTGATGCTGTTAAAGCGGGCGGAACAGGCAGAAACCCGTATAGCGTCCAATCCGATGGCAGCCAACAGGTATATCGAATCCTTCGTAAAACTGGCAAATGCGGACTTCGCCACACAGCACGGTATCGAATACTATGCGGATAAACTCTGTATCACGCCTAACTATTTGAATAAGATAGTACGCCAGTCGTTGGGAACCTCCCCGAAGTCATACATTGCCGATAGGATTATCCAAGAGACCAAACGCCTGTTGCGTTATACGGATTCGACCGTAACGGAGATCGCCGACCGGCTCTGCTTCGAGAGCGCCTCCTATTTCATCCGTTATTTCCGCAAGCAGGCCGGCTGTACGCCGCGGCAATTCCGGGAACAGACGGAATAAGTCCCGAAAAGTACTTCGTTCCGCCCGATTTGTGACAGTGCATGTTATTTGCCGTTCAGTACCTTTGTATACTTAATACGAGATTTTATGGAAACGAAGAAAACACCGAACGAAATAAGAATCCGCGGCGCGCACGTCCACAACCTCAAAAACGTGGATGTAGATATTCCGCTCCACGGCATCGTCGGCATCGCCGGCGTGTCGGGGTCGGGCAAGTCGTCGCTGGCGCTCGGGGTGCTCTATGCCGAAGGGTCGCGACGCTATCTGGAGGCGCTGTCCACCTACACGCGCCGGCGCATGACGCAGGCCCCCAAGGCGCAGGTCGATGAAATAGCGTATGTCCCCGCCGCCATCGCACTCCACCAGCGGCCCGGCGTGCCGGGCATCCGCAGCACATTCGGCACGGGTACGGAGCTGCTCAATAGCCTGCGATTGATGTTCTCGCGGCTGGCTTCGCACCGCTGTCCTGCCTGCGGGCATTACCATGTGCCGACGCTGGCCGTCGCGGCCGAGAAAGAGCTCGTCTGCGCGAACTGCGGCCATCGGTTCTACGCTCCCGGAGCCGAGGAGCTGGCGTTCAACAGCGGCGGAGCGTGCCGCCGGTGCGGCGGTACGGGCACGGTCATGACCGTAGACCGCACGACACTCGTGCCCGACGAGTCGAAGACGATCGACGAAGGGGCCGTGGCTCCGTGGAACAGCCTGATGTGGTCGCTCATGACCGACGTGTGCCGGGCGATGGGCGTGCGTACCGACGTGCCGTTCAGCTCTCTGACGCCCGCTGAGCGCGCCATCGTCTTCGACGGCCCTGCGGAAAAGAGGCATATCTTCTACAAAGCCAAAAATTCCAATCAGGCAGGAGAGCTCGATTTCACCTACTACAACGCCGTCTATACGGTCGAGAATGCGCTCGCCAAAGTGACCGACGAGAAGGGCATGAAGCGCGTGGAGAAGTTCCTGCGTCAGGACGGCTGTCCCGATTGCGGCGGCACGCGCCTTTCGGACGAGGCCCGGGCGCCGCGGCTTCGCGGCATCGGGCTGGACGAGGCGTGCCGGATGACACTCGCCGAATGCGTCGGGTGGGTGCAGGGTGTACCCGCTTCGCTGCCCGAAGAGATGCGCCCCATGGCCGAGAGTATCTGCGAGTCGTTCCTCGCCGCGTCGCGTCGTCTGCTGGACCTCGGACTGGGCTATCTGACACTCGACCGTGCGGCTTCGACCCTCTCCACCGGCGAGCGGCAGCGTATGCAGCTGGCGCGTGCCGTGCGCAACCGTACTACGGGCGTGATGTATGTGCTCGACGAACCCTCCATAGGACTTCATCCGGCCAACATCGCAGGTTTCACGGGTGTCATGGACGACTTGGTCGCCGACGGGAACACCGTCGTGCTGGTCGACCACGACACGCAGATACTGGGCCATGCCGACCATATCGTCGAGATGGGTCCCGAGGCGGGAGCCGACGGCGGAAGGGTCATTGCGCAGGGGACGGTCGAGGAGATCGAACGCAATCCGGCATCGCGCATCGGCCCGTTTCTGGCAAGTGAGGTCGAATCCCGCGTGCTGCCCGTCGTGCCGGAAGGCGAACTCTTCGCACAAGGAACCATCCGCCTTTCGACCTCCGAGATACATACCGTAAAACCGCTTGAAATCGCCATTCCCAAAGGCCGCCTTACGGTGGTGACGGGCGTGTCGGGATCGGGCAAAACCACGCTGATCCTCGAAAGCCTCGTTCCGGCGCTCGAAGCGGCGATAGCAGGCACGCCGCTGCCGCCCCATGTGAAAGCATCTCGGCGCCGGGCATCGAACACGTCAAGCTCATCGACTCGACGCCCATCGGCGCCAACGTGCGCTCCACGGTGGCCACCTACGCCGACATCCACGACGAGCTGCGCAAGATCTTCGCCCGCACGCCCGACGCCCGGGCCGCCGGTTACAAGGCCGGCGACTTCTCCTACAACACCGGACGGCTGCGCTGTCTCGTGTGCGACGGCACCGGCACGGTCAGCCTCGACGTGCAGTTCCTGCCCGACGTCGATATTCCGTGTCCCGAATGCCGCGGCTCGCGCTATGCGAAACCGGCCGAACGAATCGCCTGCCTCACCGCAAACGGCCGTCCGTTCACGCTGCCGCAGGCGATGGCGGCCGACGTGGCCCGTGCGGCGGAGCTGTGCGCCGGATTCAAGAGCGTCGCGCCGCGGCTTGCGACGCTGTGCGACCTCGGGTTGGGATATCTTACCCTCGGCGAGGCTACGCCCAGCCTCTCTGGCGGCGAAGCGCAGCGGCTGAAACTCGCCTCGGAGATGGGACATCGGCAGAGCGACTCGCTCTTCGTTTTCGACGAGCCCACCATCGGACTCCACCCGCTCGACGTCAGGACACTGCTCGATGTCTTCCATCATCTGCTTTCCGCTGGCGCGACTCTGGTCGTCATCGAACACGATCTGGACATGATACGCAACGCCGACTGGATCGTCGACCTCGGCCCGGGCGGAGGAGCCGACGGCGGACGTATCGTCGCGACGGGCACTCCCGAGGCGGTAGCCGCCAATAAGGAAAGCATAACAGGGCAATATCTGTAGAAACTATAAACGAAATAAAACAGGTTGCCCATTCCAACCTTATACATAAAAGAAATCGCATTTGTAAGTACGAGGCAGTATCGAGCGCTGAACTTTTGTAATCGATTTAGACATACGCATAGCGTTAATCATTGATTTATTAATATTTTATCACTGATGTTTTGTCATTTCACCAAAAAAACATACTTTTGTAAATCATCTGATGATATGATGAATAAAACAGGAAAGGGATATATGATTATACAGAAGAAGTCTTTGGCCGATATGGTAGCCGAGCAGTTGAGACAACAGATTGCGGAAGGAGTTTATACAATCGGGGATAAACTTCCGACCGAACCGGAGTTGATGAAAACGTTCAAAGTCGGACGATCGAGCATCCGTGAAGCGGTAAAATTGTTGGTAAATATGGGCGTTGTCCAAGTCCGGCAAGGGGCGGGAACATTTGTCGCCGAAGCGTCCGATGCGAACGGAGGCAGTATAAATATGAGTATCGCCGACCGGACTGAACTCGATGAAGTGAGGAAAATATTGGATATTGCGATCGTGGAGAAAGCCGTGGCACGAAGAACAGACAAAGATATAGAGCGAATGCAGTCCTCCCTTGAAGCAAGAAAGGCAAATGCGAAAGACGACCGGTTGAAAGAATGTATCGAAGCCGACCTGAATTTCCACATCGCCATTGCCGATGCCACTCACAACCGGATACTGGCAGACATTTACCGTTCCGCTTCCCTGCATCTGCTTTCGGAGTTCAACCGTATTTACGATGGTACGGATTGCTTCGTAAATTCACAATTTTCTCACGAGAAGTTGTTGAGATACATCATTGCAGGCGATTTGAAGAACGCCCGGAAGACGGCAGTCAAGATTGTGGAAGAACCATAGGACGAACAACAGAAATTATAGAAACCCAATGATGAGGAATCCCGAGAACAGCCATGAAAAAGTGGTCGTTCTTTTTGAAGTTACGCCAACGGCAGAGGGTAAAGTGCGCTATCTCGAACTCGCTGCCCAATTAAAGCCATTGCTTTCAAATGCGGAGGGTTTTATTCGTTCCGAACGGTTCGGCAGCCTGAATGAAGAGAGCAAATTGTTGTCGCTGAATGTATGGGAGAACGAAGAATCCGTAAAAAAGTGGCGCAATGAACTTCACCACCGCATGAGCCAATCGGAAGGACGTGAAAGGCTTTTTGAGAATTACCGGATCACCGTCGCTTCCGTCATAAGAGAATATGACGATTCCAATCGGAATGAGGCTCCGGCGGACTCCAATGAATATTTCCACGATAGAAAATAGATGCGGCAATAATGCTTTGCAAGCCGGATACAGACCATGCAAAATATGTATGAAAGAATTTCACAACAATAAAAGGAACAATATGGAAACTATCAAAATTATACGGTATCAATCGCCCGTGGGCGAGATGCTTGTCGGTTCTTACGGTGACAAGCTGTGTATTTGCGATTGGGCGGTGGAGAAACGCCGCAGTACGATAGACCGCCGCATACGGCGATATCTGAATGCGAAGTACGAAGAGGGAACTTCCGACGTTATCGAACGGGCGATCGGGGAACTCGAAGAATATTTTGCCGGACACCGTAAGACGTTCGACATCCCCGTTGTCTTTACCGGCTCGGAATTTCAATGTACCGTATGGGAAGAGCTGATGAAAATACCCTATGGAACGACCCTGTCTTATGGCGAACTTGCCCGCCGTATCCACAATCCGAAAGCTGTGCGTGCCGTAGCGTCGGCAAACGCCACCAATCCTATCTCCATCTTCGTACCCTGCCACCGGGTAATCGGCAGCAATCATAAACTCACGGGATACGGCGGCGGCCTTGATGCAAAAAGGGGATTGCTGGAGTTGGAATGCTCTAAAACGGCGGGATCCGAGTTCTGGTAGATTCAATTTGCTATACAAAATCACTAAAAGTGCCGTTCATGTGGAATGATGAACGGTACTTTTTATTGTTTTTCAAGATTTAGTATTTCAATTGAATGCTGCTTTGCTATTTTCATGTCAATGCGGCATCCATTCTCTGCGTTCCCCTTTCGGAAAGCCGCTGGCGGCAATACGAAGCATGGGACGGGACATTTCTTGCCGATATTTATCGATAAAGAGACCGACCTGGACAGGGTCGTATTTACCCGCTTCGTGCAACATCCACCCTACGGATTTTTTTGTACCAGAGGGTGAGGGCTTTTTCATCAGGGAGAGAGCGAGGCGGAATGTATCTTCGACATTGCCGTTGTGTATGAACGTGTATGTCGCCATCATAGCGATACGGTTGTCCCAGGGCGAATCGCTTCGGGCTAACCGGTACAATACATCGCACGGTTTATCCTTCAGGTATTCGCCTACGATAT
>VOFJ01001142.1_pt1 | contig 21941 bp, 24 predicted proteins | sample 5384081 | NCBI WGS metagenome assembly VOFJ01 (sample SAMN12384729, study PRJNA508395) | human gut metagenome | isolation source: healthy gut I | host: Homo sapiens | reverse complement strand
TGGAAGTGACCTTGGACCAAGAATGATGATTGGAAAAATTAATAGCCTGGAGAAGCAAGTTACTGTAACACCAACATTAATTGGACAAATGGTAATTGACTTCAGTAAAGTCAGAGTAGCTGTTGAAATGTGCGGACTTGGATTTATTTTTAGGTATTGGATATAAAATAAAGACCAATGACTTTGCATACACTGGACTCTACAGTTTACTTTTAACATATTCAATTTTAGGTGTTGAAACAGAATATTAGATATTCAGGTTTTATTATACTTTGCAGTAGCTATTTTTATTTATTTGGCATTTATTATTAAATCAGATAAATGCTAATCCCACTATATAATAAAAATCTTTATATACTAAATGTTTTTAATATTATATACTATTTTTATGATCCCCAATTATTAGGTTTTGGTATGTCTTTAGAAAACATAAACAATAAAAATACAATTTAACAAAGAAAACACAGAAAACAATATACTTGGCAGGAGGCTGTTTTTGGGGTGTTGAAACCTATATATCGCGAATATTGGGGAGTATATAAAACAGAAGTCGGATATGCAAACAGGGAACACAAAAATCCAACTTATGAAGAAGTGTGCAACTTTGATACAAAACATGCAGAATGCGTAAAAAGTGATTTACTCACTAGATTTCATATCCCTAAAAGAGTTATTGGAAGAATAAAATAATAGATCCGACTGCAATTAATCGACAAAGGCCCAGATATAGGAACACAGTACAGAACTTTGTGAGAATTTATTACACAGATATTGCAGATAAACAAATAGCTGAAATGTTTATTGAAGAAAAACAGTTAAACTATTCCATAGTTGTTGAAGTAATGCGCTTTAACTTATTTTTATCCACGCAGAAACCTACCATCAGAAATATTTGGATCTAATGGCTACTGCCATGATTGATTTTAAGCAAACTTCCGGCAATTGATGAATCTTTAGAAAAATTCATAAAGGAAAATATCAAAAAGTTGGATTATATTGAATATGAAGTTACACAAAAACAGTGCTACTGAACTTCCATTTGTGGAGAAAATACAATGATTTTTAATAAAAGGAGTTATGTCGATATTGTAAGTGGTGAAGCATTAGTTTACTTCCCTGGACAAAGTCAACTCAGGATGTAGTTGGCCTTCTTTTTCAAAACCTCTAGAAAAAGACAACATAAAAGAAATAAAAAGACACCAGTCACAATAGGTTAGAACAGAAGTGAAAAAGTAAAAAGCAGATTCTCACCCAGGCCATGTATTTAATGACGGACCCTCAAATTGGGAGGCATGAGATACTGCATCAATTCACCAACTTTAAAAATTCACTTAGCATGAAGATTTGGAAAAAGAAGGTTATGGAGGAATATATCAAAATATTTTGAAAAGTAAATTAAGTATTACTTTTATCAAAAATAATATAAAATAATGAATACTTTAATAACATACCGAGACTTGAATTCTCCATATTATGTAGGTATCATGATAAAAACAACTTCTGGGGTTATTTCTTGAATAAGTAGAGAATACATGATATTTTAATAAATCAATACAGGCAAACCGAATTAAAGTAATGCCTTTTCTATAATTTCCAATACAGTATTGCTCAATGCCCAGAAAATGGGGATAACATAGTACCTCATGGTTTCATACCAAAAGCCACTAGTGTGCAATATTGTTTTGATGTGTAGCTGCTTTATTTTTGCAACAAAATGGGCTAAAAAGAACCTTGATGACAACATGTCCCACTTATGGCAATACTTGCTGCAGGGAATCTTTTGCAATCATGTCTATGGACATATACCAAGCCACCATTTCGGAACCAGCGGACACATGGTTGGTGGATGCTTAGTGGCATTAGTATTCTGTGCTCCGGAAGCTGCAGTTTTAGTATTTACTATAGTATTGCTATACAGGCATTAATTTACGGTGATGGCAGAGGACTTGCATGGAACCAATGACACATGGCCAACATGAGGGATAATTGGAGGGATGTGTTGGATTATACACATTTTAAAGGATTAAAAAATACAATCGGAAAATACCCTGCAGTTGGATTCTGCATGGTTAGCAACTGTAGTAGCTGCAGCAGCAGCTGCATTGAACTCACCAATAGCTGGAACATTCCCACTTACTTTAGGAATCTACTCAATGGTATTATACCATGTTTTATAGAATTATCGAAGCTGGTTTAACAGTAATTGTAATAATGGCTTTGAAAAATACAGACCAGTTTACTTATGTGGAACAAACAAATCACAAGGGGAAAATAAATGAATCTTGGTAAAAAGACGGATACTTAATAATTGCTTGCAGTTATTATCTGTATTATAATTAGCTGTTTATCCCATTTATTGCCTCTACAAACCCAGATGGTCTTGAAAAATCTGCAGAAGATGCTGGATTAGCTGAAGACTATGGTGTTGACGGATTAAATAAATTCTCATCCCATTCCCAGACTACACTGAGCCATTAGGATCACTTGAAGTGGGTCCTCATATTGAGCAGCATAAATAACTTTGCAGGAGGGAGTTCGTTGTTGGAAAAATTATAGAAAAAGAGGTTAAATTTATAACTTCTTTTTTTCATATTTTTATACTAGATTTTAGAAATTTTTGGAGATTAATACCTTGGCAGACGTACTCGAACACTTTAGGATGATATTGCATCAGATATAATTCATAAACTTAAATGGTAAAAACTAATTCAGCAATTATAATCATTGTTTTCATTTCTCACAGCAGGATTATTGTTTAATAATAATGGAAATATTTTACTGCTTGTTTTTACATTTATCAAAGTGTCTATAAAGATGCATTTAAAGAATAGTATTGCTGCCTTTTGGTGGAGCTATCATAATATTTGTATTTATCCATCCCGGAAATGTGCTGGGCATATTCATGGATGCAAAAATAACGATGCCGGGCTAAACTGGGCGATTTGTATTCGGAAGACTGATTGCATCACTTACAGCTATCGTACTTTTTTATTCTCTACAAGTCCGATGCAGGAAATTGTGGCATCATTTAGAAAATTAAAAATGCCAAAAAAGAAAGTTAGCTATGATTTTTAAGTATTACAGTAAGATTTTATTTTTGTATTTACGGATTTAAATAAACAACGGCTATCAAGAAATGCTCAAAAATCCAGAAACTTTAATATTCATTCAAGTTGGTCCCTACAGATGGATAGTAAAAGGCAAACATACAATATAGCTATGGTGTTTTTGAAATCATGAACAGGGAGAAAAGAGTTCATAAAGAAATATGATCAATATTCCCAGTTTTCAGATGTTACTTCCAGCTGTCAATGAAAAAAATCAGATACATTTATTTAATTCCACCAATAACCCTCGCTTGATTGTTGAAGTTATGTTATACAAGTACCACAAATCAGTTAGGTTATTTAGGAATGAAACTTACAATTAATTAAAATTAAAGAATAACAATATTACAATTATCAACTGGCCAAAGTTTCACATACCCTGACGGTACACAGGCTTTAAAAAATATCAATATCAGCGAGTGAAAGGAGAAAAAGTAGCTATTATCAGTTCTTTGGCGCAGGAAGAAATCAACACTTTTCTCACACTTCAACAGTTTGACGAGCTTTCACCTCAGGATGTGTGATACAAAATAGAAGGAAAAGCTATCTTTGAGAAGATTGGAGCTTGCCCAAAGTCAGACAAAAAGTTGGAATTTGTATTTCAAGTTAAAAATGACCAGCTATTTGCACCAACCGTTAAAGAAGATATAGCTTTCGGATATTTACCCATGAATTTTGGTTTAAGCTACGACGAAGTGGAAAAACGTGTTGAAGACCCTTTGAAAATGGTTGGAATGGAAAATTATGAAAGAAACCAAAGGCCCCACCATTTGGTGGAGGACAGCAAAAAAAGGCAAGCTATTGCCGGAATAGCCTTCATGAAGCCCGAACTTATTGATTCTGGACAACGAACCGACAGCCGGACTTGACCCTGATGGGTAGAAAAGTTCTGAATATCATGAATCAGCTTAATAAAGAAGGAATGACCTTAATCATTTCATCTCATGATATAGATATGATCAGCAAATATGCAGATAAAATATTTATTCTTTATAATGGTGAGATAAATTGAATCCGAAATAAAAACCAAATATTTTCAAATAGAGAATTATTAAAAAAGCTCATTTAAGAACACCATTAACAACAGAAATATTGTACAATTTAAAAGAATCCGGTTTTAAATGTTAATACCGAAAAAATAAGCGTTGCCAGACACATGTGCAGAAATTATAAAAGCTAAACAAATTAATGAGTAGCTTTTTTCTATTTTTAATTTTATCTTTAAGTTTTATAATAAAATCAAATTCTTCATCCAAAGTTCTGGTGAGTTACCAAATCCACAATTAGGGGGCAATGAACAGATTGACATCCGTGTTTTCCACAACCAGAAAGCATCCCCTGTTGGGAACATTATTTTCGTCAAATTCATATCCGCACATTCTACATTTCATAAAAATCATCCAGAAAAAATAAAAATTAAAGGGGTTTATTCTACTATGATGTTTTTTAGCTTCTTCTTTACGAAGACAAACATCATATCCTTTAATTTTTGAATTCAATAGGATCGCCTAAAGGTGCAACTTTTGGATTTTAATTTTTTTGAACCTCTAACGAATCCCATACCTAATAAATGTCTTTTTAAATCAGTGTTTCCACCATCATTATATTTTTACAATAGTTACTTCGTCACCAGCGTTCATCTAATAAAGATTTTACCATTTTATCAACTCCATGACATATCTATAAAAAATTTGAAGCTTACCTAAAAATAAAGTTTTTAGTTATACCTAATTAAAATCTAATCTAATATTTAGAAAAAAATAGTATATAAATATTTAGGTAATCCAAAAATAATATAAAAAATTATTTGGAAGGAGATTTTCCTCCCACTTTTTTTTATTTTTAGGGATCCTGATACCCCTAATACCACTTTTACTACGCAAAATCATCACCTAAGCAAAACCCAGTAACAAACCGCCTTGATATATTATAAGTGCTACAATATAACCGGTTGCTAATGTGATAACAGACATAGTTAACGGCCATTTCCAACTGTTGGTTTCCCTGTTTGATTGTACCTATAGCCGCGAAACAAGGAACATACAGCAGTACAAATGCCATAAATGCATATGCTGAAAGCGGAGTGAACAATTGATGAACAGCTGCATCAATACCCGAACCCCTCTTCTTCTACACCGAACAGTGAACTGAATGTAGATACAACAACCTCCTTAGCAACTAAACCAAATAAGATTGCTACAGCTGGTTGCCATTCTCCGAAACCAAGAGGAGCGAAAATTGGTGCTATTGCAGTACCTATTTGACCAATTGCACTTTCCTGAGATCCGTATTCAACACCAAATGGTACACTACTTAAAACCCATACAATAATGGATGCTGCAAGAATAATAGTTCCTGCTTTTCTAAGGAATCCTTTAGTTTTTATCCCATGTATGTAATAATACACCTTTTAAGGATGGGACTTTTTATATGTTGGAAGTTCCATAACAAATGGGGAAGACATTCCTTTAAACATAGTTCTTTTAAGAATAGCTGCAACAATAAGTGCAACAACGATTCCCAATAAATAAATTGAGAATAATACCTGACCCTGATTTGCAGCGAAAAATGCTGAAATTAATAATGCATATACCGGTAATCTTGCAGTACATGACATGAATGGAACAAGCATCATGGAAAGTAAACGATCAGATTCGTTTTCCATTGTTCTGGTAGCCATAATTGCTGGAACACCACAACCAAATCCTAAAATCATAGGAATAAAAAAAGATTTACCATGAAGACCAACTAATTTATGCATAACTCTATCCATAACAAAAAGCCGCCCTAGCTAAGTAACCGCTGTCTTCTAGAATACTTATGAATAAAAACATGATGATAATAATTGGTAAAAAGGTTAATACTCCACCTACTCCTCCAATAATACCATCAACAATAAAAAGATGAAAGTACTGAATCACCTAATACTCCGCCAATTGCTTCACCTAATAAACCAAAAACCTTCATCAATCAGATCTTGAAAGGTGCTCCAATTGTAAAAAGTAAGCTGGAACATAATATACATAATAACTAAAAAATATAGGAATTCTAAAAAATTCTGTTAGTTAAATATTTATCAATCTTATCAGATACTGTTGGTTTTTCCACAGCAGGTTTACTTACTGCTTCATTCATAAGTCCATCAATAAATGCATATCTCGCATTAGCTATTACTTCTTCTGCACCTTCATTATAAATATCTCTGCTAAGTGTGCAGCTACTTTATCAGTTTCTCTCAATATTTGAGAAGCATTTTTAGATTTTTGAACTTTTTCTATTACAATAGCATCCTTTTCCAATAATTTTATTGCTGTCCACATTGCTGGAACGTCAGTTAAATTACTGTCTTTTCAATTAATGATTGAAGATCTCCTAAATGTTCTTTTAATTCAGGGCCATAAACCAATTTTTGAGTGGTATCAATATGTTTATTAGCTACTTTTTTAACTGTAGACAATAACTCATCAAAACCATCTTTTTATTTTAGCATTAATTTCAACAACAGGGAAACCTAATAACTCAGCCATTAATTTAATATCAATAATATGTTTTTTTTTCTTTGCAAAATCATTCATATTAAGAGCCATTACTAAGTTTGCACCTAATTCCATCATTTGAACAGTCAGATACAAATTACGTTCTAAATTAGCAGCATCTACCACATTAACAATCACATCAGAATCATCATCTACAATGAAATCCCTTTGAAACGATTTCTTCAATAGAATGAGCACTTAATGCATAATTACCAGGTAAATCAACAACATCAAAGCGAGTAGCATCATAATCAAAAATGACCTTCTGCCCTTTCAACAGTTTTACCGGGCCAGTTACCTACATGCTGATGCATACCTGTTAATTGATTGAATACTGTAGTTTTACCCACATTCGGGTTTCCTGCTAATCCTACAATACATTCTTTCATTAACCATTCTGCTATTTTTGTTAGAACGAATTTTTATTAAAAATTCTATTTTATATTAATTAAATAAAAATTTAAATTTAGGCATACCTAAATTTAAGTTTAAAAATTTATTATAATTTTCAAATATTTGCAACTTAAAAATAAGGCTTGCCTAAACCTACACTTAACTTTTGTTTTAATGCTATTTAAATGTTTAGGTAAGCCAAAAATATCGAAGAATTTATATACTATCCAATAACAATAGTTATATTAATTATTAAAAAGTAAGTAAAAAGTTTAGGCATACCTAAAAAAAAATAGGAAGCTTTATATACCACAACAACTAACCTAATACATAGTGGTGTAAAATTAGGCACACCTAAATTAATAGGATCCCTAAATTACAACTACTTAAAAAACACATTATTAGTCAAATAATAAAAACTCCAAAATTATATCATATTAAATTGGTTTTCACAATTTTCTAATTTAATATAAAAAAACATGGAAACAACACTGCCAAGTTTCCATAGCAAAAAACACAGGGTGTTTAAAAAACATGAATTCTTAGATTTAAACACCAATTATCTCTTTTTTAAAAAAACAATTAAATTTTATCTGAAAATTTTAGGTATGCCTAAAAAAATGAAAACATTTATATACCACAACAACTAACCTAATACATAGTGGTGTAAAATTAGGCACACCTAAATTAATAGGATCCCTAAATTACAACTACTTAAAAAACACATTATTAGTCAAATAATAAAACTCCAAAATTATATTATATTAAATTGGTTTTCACAATTTTCTAATTTAATATAAAAAAAAACATGGAAACAACACTGCCAAGTTTCCATGGCAAAAAAACACAGGGTGTTTAAAAAAACATGAATTCTTAGATTTAAACACCAATTATCTCTTTTTAAAAAACAATTAATTTTTATCTGAAAATTTTAGGCATGCCTAAAAAATGAAAAAAACCTTTATATACTATCATGAACTACAGTATAACTGGTGATTGAAATTAGGCATGCCTAAATTTATTGGGATCTTAATTTAAAATTACCTATATCAGTCAAAATAAAATGAATATGGTCCTCCAAATAGATATTAAATTAAAACAATCCACTCCCTAATTTAATATTTTACCTCCATATTATTTTCTCAAATTAGGTGTTTAAAAATCGGACAAACATCAATTTAAACACCTACTTCTCTTTTTTAAAAATTAATTTTATTTTTATATATGAATTTTGGTAAACCTAAAAAAAAAAAAACATTTATATACTATCATGAACTACAGTATAACTGGTGATGAAAATTAGGTATACCTAAAAAATATCTAATTTGAAATTACTAATGTGTTGTTGGTTTAAAACCATATACTACAATCCGATTGTTATTAAATTAGTTTATACTCTCTTTCTCTAATTTAATAAAAAGCATATAACTACTCTCTGAAATTAAATATGTATTATCATATTTAATTTCACCTATCAAATAAAATATTTATTTTTAAGATTAAACAGAATAATCAAAGTATATGGAGATGATCTTATGGGTGTAAGACCAAGTTGTTGCGAAGCACCAAAAGAAGAAACAAGCAAAGTAAAAAGAATATTAAAAAAGTATTTAATTTCTTCTTCGATGCTGCAAAAATAAAAAATAAAAACAATTATAAAAAATTATTTAATTTTATTATAAACTTTTTTTAAAATATTTCAAAAACTAAACAAAACCATTATTTAATAGCATTATTTTAATAGAACTAATACAATAAAGGCTTTTTTAAAAAAATATAAACAATAAACATGATAAAAACAGAATAAACATTTAAGTATAATGAAAAGGATAAATAAATTACAATATTAATAAAATTTTAAGTAGGCGTAATATGAGAAGAAGAAAAAATTGATTATCGCCATTTTACTTGTTATTCTAATTGATTAATATCAGTAATTGCCGGTGCATTATTATTTTACCACAGGACAATGAATTAGCTCAAGGTTCAAAGAATATACTTTTGTATGTGCACTGATGAAAGTGAACCAAGACCTGGAATGGTGCTTGTGATATGGCATTTATTGTATCACACTACAAGATGGTGAACTTGTCAATTATACTGAAATATATCCTCATGGAATGACTCACCCTAATGCTTCAGAGCCACAAGAAGCTCAAGAACAAGGAAAATTAAAAATTGTTACAATGATTCCTTCTGGGATAATGACACTAAAAATCACGCAACTAGCAAAAAGAAATTGTAGAATACAATACTAGTGAAAAATATTGATGCTGTTGTAGTTGTTAACAGTGAAGCATTAGATGCAATAAAAGTGCTGGAAACATTAGATGTTAATGGTACTCTAAATGAATGCAAGTGGTATTGACCTAATAAGAGAAGAACAATATAATGGTGGGCAACCAGGTGAGTAATGGATATTGTAAAGCTGCAGGTCACGCAGCAAGCGACCCTATTAAAAAGCAGAAATGATTAATGTTGCTTTAGACCAATATTCAAAAGGAAATATTGTAATGGAACCTCAAGGAGCATTTTTAGGTTTACTTGCTTCCAAAGGAATTAATAATTTAATATAATGGAAATTACTTTCATTATATCCTTATTTTTAAAAATTTAAAACAAAATTAAATAGCATATTTTCAATTTTTATAAGAAAACTTTATATATAATGTAAACTAATTTTACATATGTAATGTATATTACATATTTTTATTTTTTAAAATCCTGAATTTTAAATCAAAATTACAGCAGGTATCACTTCCTACTTGCCATATATGTAAAATATATATTACATTTACAAGTTATAAAATAGCTAATAACAAAGACCCTACTGCTATTACAAAAGGTAATACTATGACAGAATACATTATAGAAACAAAAACCTAACAAAACGCTTTGGAAAAGATATTGCAGTTAATTCAATTAATATGAAAATTGAAAAGGGGAAAATATATGGATTACTTGGCAGAAATGGAGCTGGAAAAACTACAACTATGTGCATGCTTCTAAATCTGTCAGAACCAACATCAGGTGAAATTAAGCTTTTGGAGAAGACTACAAAAAACACCAAAAAAAAAATATCCAAAAACAGGATCCATAATTGAAACTCCAGGATTTTACGAAAACCCCAATGCAGTTGAAAATTTAAAGATAATAGCTAAATTAAGAGGCAATTACAACAGAAAAAAACAATAGATGAAGTTCTGAATCTTGTCTGTTTATATGATGCAAAATATAAAAATTTAAAGACTTTTCTTTAGGCATGAAAAAAAAAGATTGGGAATAGCTGCAGCTATAATGCACAAACCTGATTTGTTGATTTAGATGAACCTTAAACGGACTGGATCCCGTTGGAATTAAAAAGAAATAAGATCCCTTTTTAAAAACATTGGCGAATGACTACGGAACAACAATTTTATTTCCAGCCACATCCTAAGTGAAATTGAACATTGCCGATGTTATCGGCGTTATGGACCATGGAAATCTCATTGAAGAACTGTCTAAAAAAGAACTGGAAAACAGATTAAATAAGTATGTTGATTTTGAAGTTTCAGACATTCAGCTAGCTTCAGAAATTCTTAAACAAACAGGAGTTAGAGAAAACATTGATTTTGCAGTTACAAAACTCCAGAAAATACTCTTTAATCCGTTTAATTAGTCATTTGGATGCAAGAGATGAAATTAATGAAAAAGTTTGTTAAACCGGGATTAAAAGTATCAAAATTAATATTATGTGAAGAAAACCTGGAAGAATTCTTTTACAAGACTCATAGGCAAATGATGATGTACGTTTTCATAGGTGATTATTATGATGACATTTATTCAAAGTGAACTTATAAAAAAAAAGCATTCAAAATATTCCTGCTGACTGTTCTTGAGCACTTACATTTCCGTTCCTAAGCTTTATTTAAGTTTAATCCCAGCGAACTGCTGACGGATTCGAAAGTATGCTTCGGGCATGTAATCAGTTTACAGGATCAATGTTTAAATATTGTTCTTTTGCAATTGTAGTTTCATACATATTTGGAAGAATACACACAGAACATACCTTAAAAAACAATGATGACAATTCCTTATCCCGTGGAAAATTCATTTTAGAAAATATCTGATGTTTTTCATATGGACGATGATGATTTTAGTAGCTATTACATTCTTATCCACAAGCATCTTCGATATCTTGATGGATAACCATATAACACTAACAGGAGCTTATTGGATGCTGTAAAGAAATATTTAAAAATATTTTGTTATTTTTAAGTTTCACCATTTGTGTTTTTATCATTGATTGTGCCGAACATGGTAGCTGCATGGTTACCAGGGGCTGCATTCAGCATTGAAAATCTCATGATTTCTTCAACCAAAGTATGCTCCCCTATTTTCCGTGGAGCAGTTCATATCTAATCGGAGCAAATGAAATAGCCAACTATTCCTGCAGCACAGCAACTTCACTAGCTATTATATTAGCAGCATCTGCAGCAGGAGCAATAATTTCATACATCTACTTTACAAAAAAGGATGTTTACATTTAAACATCCTTTAACAGAGGTTTTTACAATGATAACACTTATTCAGACAGAATTTATAAACTGAAACATTCAAAAAAATATTCCTGCTGACCGTTCTTGGAGCACTTAGCATTCCGGCTTTTTACTGCTATTTGCTCTTCTTTACAGGAGAATATGCAACATTCAGGGTCTGCTTGACTATTGTGCCACTTATGCATGTGCACTGTTTTTATATAATCCTATTTACAATTATTATAGCTTATCTTTTTTTTGGTAGAGAATACACAGAACATACTTTTTAAAACAGTATTAACTGCTCCACTATCTAAAAACAAAACTGCTGTTTGAAAATATCTGTTTTTCATATGGACCTTTATAATCACTAATTACATTTACAGGCACTGTACTTGCTGCATACTTCGGCGGAATTTCAGATAGTTCGCTGGATTAAATAGAAATGTTAATTTCAGTGTTTTTTTACTCTGTTTAAGCTTTTCTCCATTTTGTATTTCTTTCACTGGTTATGCCCAAATATGGTTTTTTTCAATGGTTACAGGTGCTATATTCAGTATTATAAACTTATTTGTTTATTCAACCAAATATACCCATATATTCCATGGTGCAGTCCTTATCTGACGATCGGATCAAATGAAATATCCAACTCATTCCTGCAGCACAGCAACTTCACTAGCTATAATACTGGCCACATTTTAAATCGAATGACAATTTCATATATCTACATTTTGACAAAAAAGGATGTTTGCCTATAAACATCCCTTTAAATTTTTGGCTCCATTTTTTTAATGAACAAAGCCATAGAAAACTACAATCAACGGGAAAAAGAACATATACATTATGAGTACCATTTCTCCAGATATAATATACTCCCACAACTGTTGATGCTGCCATTAACATGATTAAAATTATAACAGGAGCCAGAATAGCCACAAAAGTATAAATCAGAATAAAAAACCATTTAATTTTTGAGAGTATTCTTTTTTTAGTTTAATCTGCATATCAAATGAAATATCTTCAGCAATCACATTTAAGCTGCCTGCTAAATTTCCGCCAACTCTCAAAGTTCCTACAATCTGATGAACTGCTCTTTGACAAACCCTCTGATGATACTCTGCCTGACATTTCCATCAATGCATCTTCACTTGATTTACCATATTTTGATTTCTTTAAAACTCTTTTTAAACTCCCCTGAAAGAGATCCGTAATTTGCCATAGATACAGTAAGCAATGTATCATGCAATCCTTTTCCTGCCTTTAGTTCATTGCCATATGCCTTAAAGCATAAGGGCAATTCAAAATTCAAATCATCATATTTATGTTTCTGACTGATTTTTTTTGGAAAATACAGCATAAAAAATATAAATCATAACCATTAACGTTAAATAAATTCCTGCAATTTCAAATTTCTGCAGTTATAAACAATATGAAAAATATTAAAACCCCAATAGCTATTGCTTTTTTTTCTTAAAAAATATTTCAAGAAATACTTTTCGTGATTTATTTAACAGTTTATTCTGGGATTCTTTTTGTTTTTTGACTTCAGTGAAATTAATTTTAGCAAATAATTTGGGATTTAACTCTTTTTTTTTTTACTTTATTTCTTTTAGGAAGTTTTATATTTTTAAAATTGAAATTTTTAAAAAAAAGTTAAAATATCTAAAAACACATCAGCTACAATTATAAAGAAATTGCCAAACACATTATCACTGTCCAGTCAATAAAATTCTATTTAAAAACCTTTTGAGGGTCCAGATAATACATCTCAGAACAGTACTGACATCTCTGATTGAACGGATATTCTGATTAACCATATGCTGCAAAAAACAATTTCACGGTTTTTGATTTCTTCATGAAGACTGTTTAAGGAATTTCCACTGACTTTAAATATTTCAGCCAATGTTTTACTGGCAATTCCCACATTTTTAATTGTATCACTTTGAGGATCCCATTCAAAAAATTTTGTTTAATTGAACTACACCTTCCTCTATTCCAGACACTTCAGCAACTTCACTTATTCTTCTAAATGACACCCCATCAGGTTTATAAATTCTGTTCTGCATTATTATAAAATCAATAGCTGAAATCATAATATTCGGAAACAGACATTGAGCATTTGTTAATCTTGTGATTGTTTCTCTTGCATCATTTGAATGAAGTGTTCCAAATCCTGAATGTCCTGTATTTAGTGCTGTAAAAGTGTAATTGCTTCACTTCCTTAACTTCACCAACGATTATTCTGTCTGGCCTTTTGTCTTAGTGAGTTTTTAACCAGATCATTCATTGTTAATTCACCTTTGTTTTCAACATTTGGAGGTCTTGTTTCCATCCTAATAACATTTCATGAGGTATTTGAAGCTCCAGAGTGTCTTCAATTGTAATTATCCGCTCTTTTTCGGATTTATAAATGAAGATAATACATTTAATGTTGTGGTTTTTCCTGAACTGGTTCCCCCCTGATATTATTGCATTAGCTGATTTTATCCCAAACCGTCAAAACACAGCCAGAAAAAATGCTGCAAGTTCAACTGAAATTTTTTTTGAATTTATCAAATCACTATAGTTAACGGATCTCTTTTAAATTTACGTATAGTCATTGACGGACCGTCTGCTGAAATTGGTGGAATTGTTGCATTAACTCTTGAACTGTCCAACAGACCATCCAAAATTGGTGATTCCTGGTCTATTCTACGATTTATCTGTCTGGCTATGGAATCAATCAGGTTCATCAGCTCATCAGCATCTTTAAACAGAATATTCGTTTTCATCATACCGTATTCCTATGATAAACAAAACCGGCTTATTCATACCAATTACCATAATCTCTTCAAGATTATCATCACGAATTAACGGGTCAATTTCACCATAACCTACAAAAGATCCCTGAAACAGCTTTCTTTAAGTTAAGTTGTCTAAATATTCATTTGAAATGTCATTATTTTGAGAGTTGTTTGCCAACTTTGCAAAAAAAAGTTCTTAATATCATTCAATAGCTTGTCTTCATTTACCTGAAGAGATTCATCAGATGATATAGCTAAATCAAAATTTTCACGAAGTTCACTTAAAAGAAGTTTTTCCTCAGAAGAATATTTTTGTTTAAAAACATTATATTGTGGTACAACATCAAAATTGCCCAATACTGCCAAATTGCTTTTTAATTATATTATTTGTTCATATTTACAACCTAAAAACGATTTTAAATCTATTTTAGACATTAGTAATACTAATTAATAAATTTTTTTTATTACTTTCCAAATAATAATTACATACTAACATCAATATACAAGAATATGACACAAAACTGCTTCTGTGGAAAAACTGTATTACAACAAAAAGAAAACATAGCTGACAAAATAGCTGATTTAAAAACCCATGTGAAAAGTGTGAAGACATTACAATAAAAAATTCAGTCCAATAAATGAATTAATTGACTTCAATAAGCTTGATTCAGATTATAAAAAATGTGAATGCGGAAAAAGGCCTATTGACATTGTAATGAGCCATATTCTAAAAATAATGATTGAAGAGGAAAATAGTTCCTCAAAAATGCAACATTAAGAAGGCACAGCCCGATTCCACTTCCAAGCTTTTATTATTCAACACAGATGGCACACAGTTTATAGGCGAAGGATTCAGTAATTTTAATCCACCCTGATTTCAATAAAAAGTTGCCGAAAGATTAAACAATGAAGTAGATGAAGTAAAGGAGTTTTAAAAGGAAATCCTCAAAAGTAAACGGCATGATAAACAAAAGATTCCCCTATAAAAAACTTTGAATTACTCTCCGGCTGTGATAAGCGTTCAGATGTTATGAGAACACTTATTAAAATGAAGCAGAACTGAAAAAAAATAATTATAAACAAAAAATCAGCACCAGCACCATATTAAAGTAGCACCAACAACAGAAGAAAAGCTGATTAAGCTTCACAATTACCTGAAAAACAGCAATATCAAAAAAAGGAATAGCTATTGATGGAATGTGCGGTAACGGATCAATTGGAATCTATTTGCTCAAATACGGATTTGAAAAAGTAATATTCAATGATATTTACAGCGAAGCTATTGAAAATCTGAAATTTAATCTTTGAAGTTAATGAAATACTCGGAAATTATGAAATTTACAATAAAGCATTTGAAGATTTGGAGTTGAAAAATGTGATTTGTGTGTAATTGACAGCTATCCCCAGGTAGATATTGAAGAAATTATCAAAAAAGCCGAGAAAATAGCTGACAATGTATTAATAATCTAAATAAACATTTGCATATAAATTACAATAGCTGGAATTATTAAACTCCCATCAGATGAGATTTTCCAACCCAATATATAATGAGGCAGCATTCCAAGAAAGCAGTTGATGTAATTAAAGCCAGCACCATATAAAAAAAAATCGGGGCTTTATAATATAATGTGAAAAATGTATAAAATCCCAATTTGTAAAATAATCACAGCTATTGATAATTTTACGATAATCAACTCCACCCATTAACTTTGAAAAAGAATCACCTAATTTTAAACATAGAACCAAAGATATTGAAACTGCTATTAATGATGCAAAAAATAAAGATCATCAGATGGTTAATGGACATGTCTGAAATTAAATAAGACATATAAACTGCAATGCCACTTCTGGGATTTCCAATTATATAAATTGCCATTAAAGAAAAAAGACAATCTGAAATATTCAAACCTGAAGTAGCCAGTAAAAAATTAACTGTATCATCTTCAGAATTATCATTTGTACCGCTGGCTGCCTGAGCTATTACAGTTCCCCTGAGCAGGACCAAAACCCGGAAGGAATCCCCAAAAATAGCTCCTGTAATTCCTCCGGCAAAAATGCTTTTTAAATTTATTTAAATCTATGTTTAGCTCATAAAATTGTTCTGATGATGAGGAATAGTTGAATTATCATTTAAACTAAATAAAATAGTACTTATTCCAAAATAATCCTGAAAAAATACACATCAAGGAAACACCTGATGAAATTGGAGTTGAAAAAATAGTCCATCCCAAAATTCCTGAGTAAAAACAGGAGTAATGACCATGCAAAGTCTCTTTTTGGGAGTTCGTAAGTGCATAAGTTAAATAAACTGAAGCTGAAAGCAAATAATCCAAGTGTATGGCTTTGTAGCTCATGTAAAAAAGGCAAGGTTATTGCAAAAACAGGCATCATCAAAATTGTAATTACAATTGCCCCAAATCCCCAATAGCCACTATTCTTATAACTTCCTTTGACCTTCCCCTGCAAAAACCATTCTATGGCCGGGAAGAACAGATGTTGCAGTTCCTTCCTGTGGAACTCCTAAAAGCATTGAAGGTACAAATTCAGTTAATGCATGAGCTACAGACATTGATACCATTAAAACGCATAAAAATTCCGGAGATAGAAACCCTAAAAGAAATGCAGAAGATGCAAACAGTATTGCGCCGGCAGTATTGACATGAATCCCCGGAATCATTCCAGTTAAAGTTCCAATTGAAATTCCTATAAAACAAGCAAATACTAATTCTAACATAGCTATTGATTAAACTAACTATAATTTTATACTTTGTTTAATTCAAAATAAGAATATTTAGCTAGTTTTTAAAAAATGCTTCAAAAAAGAATATTAATATTTGAAATTATCAACCTTTTGTCTGTCAAATTCCAATGCCTTTTAAAGCTAATCTCTCTAATGTTACAAGCAGCTCTCCCTAGACATTTCTATTTCATTTGCAATTTCATTTTCCCATTCTGCTTCTTTATCACGGGAAAAATTTACCCCATACTCTTCCTTTTTCAGTGAGGTCAATTTTATAAGCTCTTTTATTTTCCTCAGTATAAGTTCTGGTCAGAATTCCCTTTTCTTCAAGTTCACCAAATGCCCTTGAAACTCCAAAGACCTGTCCATAAAAACAGGCTGTTGCAATATCTGACTGGGTTGAACTATCATTATAAAAAGATATGCATCAGCATATAATACTGATTTTTATTAATGTCAAATTCTTTGAGATACTGATTAATAAAAATATCATGGAAAAAGAATGCAGACTTATTATATGACAAATCATATGGGGACTTAATCTAATAAGATCATCTGTTGTATACATTGAAAAACACCATTAAAATTTATAAAAAACCATATATAACCTATTGAAACTAATCAATAATTATTAACTGGTTTAATTTTTTTGAAAAATAATATATAAATGTTGGTATGTACAACAATAATTTGCAAATATAAAAAAAGTAAATTAAAAAAGAAGATTTACATTAATCTTCTAGTATCAGTAATTTCCACACTAGCTACATCAGCTAATTGTGCCATAGCTTCTTCAGTAGATTCTGTTCCACCTTCACCATCTTCAATAATGAAAATGAGGTTTAATGCAACTAAACCAAATGCGATTGGTTCTTCTTCAATTTTGTGGAATTCAGCTTCAGCAGGCATAGCTGCTTGAATAGCTGCTTTTAAAGCTTCTAAATCTACATCAGGACTTTTTGGCATGATTTTAAAAGTTGCTACAACTTCACCCATCAATATTCCTCCATTAATAAGTATTTATGGTCCTTCAAAACCACATTCACATTTATAAGCATGACCGAAAGTACGGCATTTTTCACATCTTGCTATTTTTGCTCCACAAACAGGACATTCAAATTCAACGAAGCCCGGTTAATGGAATTTTCTTGTTTTACATGAAATACATTCTACTTTCATCTAATCACCTATTATTTGTGTGTAATCGAAATTATAATTATCTATATTATCATCAATAAGAGATAACACCCGTTCAGGGTACTTTCCATTTACAACAAAACAATCAGCCCCGAATTTAAGTAAAAGAAGGCAACATTAAGTCTATTGATGTTTCATCAAAAGTCAGTAGTTTTTTTGCATCAATGACATTAATAAAATTCGAACCTTCTTCATTAGGTTCTCAGGTATATATACCATTTACATTTGTTACTATTAAAAGCTTTGCATTTAAAGAGTGTGCAACATAAGCTGCAATTGAATCTGAAGTTACATTCCATGAACATTCAAAAGGATCTTCTTTTTCTAAAAATTCAGAAACACTGAAAATAGGGGTAAATCCATTATCTGAAATTTCTTCAGCTTCATCAATAGTATATGCCAATTTTTGTAGAGTTTACCTTATCATTGACTAATTTAGATAAAATATCCCTTACATTCAATCGCAGTATTATGACTAATTTCATCAGAAAAATGATAAGTATGAATCATATTTTCTTATCAAATTAACAAAAATTCTCCCCCACCTAAAATAAACTAAAAATTTGTATTTTCAGTTTTTTAGCCAGAGTTATTGCATCTTTTGGAAATAAACTTCCCCCAATTTAACAACTTGTTTGATAATGATATCCCCCAACCTAATTTACTATGTGTTTAATTAAAATAGCTATCATTAAATTAAAATGAAACTCATAAAAAAGTTTTAAATCCCCAGTTATCTTGTCCATTATTTCATCCTCATCAGGCCCAATACCCAAAACTGTTGTAGTTGATGTAGGTAACTGAGTCCTTCAGCATCAACTAAAATAATTGGAAACATTGTTTTTATCCGCTTCTTTTTAAGGTCCAACAATTCTTCTAAAGAATCAACTTTACAAACAACCTTAGCATAACCATCTGTTTCCCATTTTTTAATTATTTTTTAGAATCTGTTTTTTTAGGAACCTATAGAACCATGACAGCATTGAGCTGCAATTTTTCCTTTCCCCATTTTTAAATCTCTTCTTACAACCATCACCTGTTTCATACACACATTTTTCTATGTGTCTATTTAAATAATTTTTAGCTTCAATAAAAAGTATAATACCTATAATGTTTATATAGATTATTACTATTTTAAGTGAAAAAAATTTACTTAAATAAGGAGATGTACTTATGAATAAAAAGTTATTGTAATAATAATTGCGATTTGTATAATAGCTGCATTTACAATACTGCCATTTATTTCAGAAAATGACTCCTCAAAAAACAGATGACAAAAGCGATTTTTAAAATCAAGATTGAAAGTGGCGGAACATGGAGACTTGACCTTATAGTTGACGGACATCATTCACTTATAGAAGGAAACGGTTCCAGAAACAATCAACCTGGGAAAGATAGATTCTGCAAGTATAACATTTAATCAATATATAGGTGGACCTTCCACAATTTCATTATTGGACGGAGATGATACTGTTATAAATAGAGGAAGAGCTCCTAACAGAAGGGTTTGGTGTACTTTTTATCATAAAGCTTAAAATGGAAGTTTAACCTTCCATAACTATTTTTAAAAATTTTAATTTAAAACTTAAAAATAATATATGACCAAATCCTTTAAAAATGAAAAAAAACTAATATAAAAATACTATTAATTTTTATTTTTATTATTATTTAATTAAAGGAGATATAAATGAGTCGTATTTCTATATTAGACAAAGACAAATGTCAACCCAAGAAATGTAATTTTGTTTGTATTGATTACTGCCCCAGGAGTTAGAATGGATGAAGATACTATCATCATTGATGAAAACACTAACAAGCCATTAATTTCTGAAGAATTATGTGAAGGATGTGGTATTTGTACAAACAGATGTCCATTTGATGCTATTTCAATTATTAACTTACCTGAAGCTATAGGAGAACCAATTCATAGATTCGGACAAAACCAATTTGAATTATTCGGACTTCCCAGTTTAACTGAAGGCAGCGTATTAGGTTTGCTCGGTCCAAATGGAATCGGTAAGTCAACAATAATGAACATACTATCTGGAACTTTAATTCCAAACTTAGGAGATTATGAAAACCCTCAGAATAATTGGGATAAAAAATTGAACATTATAAAGGTTCAGCTCTTTCAAAACTACTTTACAAAATTAGCCGCTGGAGAAAATAAAAAGCTATTTTAAAACCTCAAATGGTAGATCAGCTCCCCCAAAGTTGTAAAAGGAAAAAGTAAGTGATTTGCTTACAAACGTTGATGAAAGAGGAAAAATTAGATTATGTTTGTGATGAATTAGATCTTCATAATGTTTTTAGACCGTGAAATGAAAAAACTTAGAGTGGCGGGGGAACTCCAAAGAGTAGCTATAGCTGCAACTGTTTTAAGAGAAGGAGACTTCTATTACTTCGATGAACCTACATCATGGCTGGATGTTTCACAAAGGTTAAATGCAGTAAAAGTAATTCGTTCACTTGCCCAGGACGGCAAAAAGTGTTTTAGTTATTGAACACGATCTGGCTACTTTAGATGCATTATCTGACAATATCCATGTTTTATTTGAGGTGAACCTGGAGGATATGGTGTTGTATCAGGTAGAAAAGGTGTTAGAATTGGAATTAATGCATATATAAATGGATTTTTAGCTGAAGAAAATGTAAGAATAAGAAAAAATCCTATTGAATTTACAATAAGACCGCCAACTCCCGAAGATGAAGGGGAGTCATTATCCAGCTATTCAATTTAGAAGGAAGATTATAACAGATTTAAGTTAACTGCAGATGCTGGAGAAATTTTCCATGATGAAATTGTAACTGCATTCGGTTCAAACGGTATCGGAAAAACCACATTTGCCAAAATGCTGGCTGGAGTGGAAGAACCAACAAGTGGAGAAATAGATACAGAAGTTACAATGCATACAAACCACAATATATAGTTTCTGATTTTTGAAGGAACTGTAAGCGACTTTTTATACATGAATGCACCAAGTTTCGGAAGCAATATCTTTAAAAGTGAGATTATGGATCCTTTTAAATTAGAATATGCTTGAAAAGGAAGTTAAAAGTTAAAGTGGAGGAGAACTTCAAAGACTTGCAATAGCTGCAACACTTTCAAAAGATGCTGAAATTTATCTTTTCGATGAACCTACTGCATTTTAGATGTAGAACAAAGACTGATAGCTGCAAGAGTCATTAGAAAGATGGTAGAAAGCAGAAATGCAGCATCACTTGTAGACCACGATATTGTATTTATCGATTATATATCAGACAGGGCAATGGTATTTAACGGTACTCCGGGTTTTAGAAAAGGACATGCATCCAAACCAACAGATTTAAGAAGTTCCATGAACGAATTTTTAGGAAATCTGAATATTACATTCAGAAGAGATAAAGAAACAAAAAGACCAAGTCAGAACAAATTAGACAGCTATCTTGATCGAACAAAAAGAAAAAAGGAGAATATTACTACTTATCAGATTAAATATTCTCCAATTCTTTTAAAAAAATATAATCTTTAAAGCCTTAACGGCTTTTTCACCATCATCATCTAACCTGACTGAATCATTAGGATTCAAAATCATTTTTCTTTGACAACTGACTCAGCATCAATATTCCTCATTATATCAATGTCTTTTCTTTTAGAATAGTTTGAAAACACAATCATCCGTACATCC
>VOFJ01003474.1_pt1 | contig 21945 bp, 41 predicted proteins | sample 5384081 | NCBI WGS metagenome assembly VOFJ01 (sample SAMN12384729, study PRJNA508395) | human gut metagenome | isolation source: healthy gut I | host: Homo sapiens | reverse complement strand
TGCATTGTACGCTTCGTTCAGTTACGTATTGCTATGTTGAACGTGTACCGCAGCCTGACTGCCATGCCTAGTGCTACTGGCAGCGAGAACGCAACGTCAGACAACGTGGGTGCAGTTATCGTCCGTAATGGCTGGAATCACACCGAAGCAAGAGCGCAGCAGTACGAGAATATGTTCAAGTATGCTGAGCGCCAAAGCCTGTCTGTAATGTTGAAAATCCTGCGTGATACGGCTGGTTCTAAACTGATGGCAAGCGACATCAACATCAAACTGCCCCGCCGTCAGTACGACAACCAGCAGAGTAAGGTTCAGATTTTTTTTCGCAGATGTTGCAGCAGCCGATTGACCCGCAGTTGGCGTTCACTACGCCTGGTCTGTTCCCCGACCCACAGGCTGCTTACGAAATGAGCAAGCCTTTCCCTGATTGCCGCTGGCAAGCTGGGCGAGGATGGGGAAAAGCTCCGAAGCCGCAGGAGCAGCCCAAACAGGATGTTCCCGGCACAAATGCTGGGAACGTGGCAGATGAACAGTCTGCCGATACCAATAAAGAAACAGAGGACGAATAGTCCTTTTGCCATAAACACGGCAGGGAAGCCGGGATATAAATTTCGCAGCGTTGCAGGGAAGCAACGGTAAAAAAACGCAGGAGGAAATTAACGATATGAAACTTAATGTGTTGCTTGGTGATGCCTACAAAGAGGGCATGACCGCCGATGAAATCATTTCTGCGCTGGAAAAGGTTGCAGACCCTAACGCAGAGGTCGAGAAGCTGCGCAACGCAGTGACGAAAGCCAACGGCGAAGCCGCCGAGTACAAGAAGCAACTCAAGGCAAAGCGTACCGATGACGAGAACGCCGCACAGGAACAGGCTGACAAGCTGGCAGAGATGCAGAAGCAGATTGATGCCCTGACCGCCGACAAGGAGAACCTCGTCAAGGAAAAGACCCTTGCATCTTTACCGTGAAAAGTTCGTTGCACAGGGTTATGACGCTGAACTTGCCAACAAGGCTGCGTCTGCACTGGCTGACGGTGACATGGACAAGGTGTTTAAGTTTCAGGCGGAGTTTATGACCGCCCATGACACCGCATACAAGGCTTCCCTGCTGAAAGATATGCCCACACCTCCGGGTGCGGATGGCAATGGCGGCTCTGACAGTGAGGGCGTGGCATTTGCTAAGAGCCTTGCACAGCAGAACGCAAACACTTCTAAGGCATCGAGTGACGCAATGAGTGCTTTCCATTAACAAGGAGGAAAACATGAAGTTTACCCGAAACACGGTCAACGGAATCAACGATACCATCCTCGCTTCCAATGACTACACTGCCATTCCCTTTACCGTGACCGAAACTGCTGCGGTTAAGGCTGGCTATCCCATGACCAAAGCTGGCGAGAAAGCAACCTCTGCCACCGCAGACGGCATTCTTCTGTATGACGTTGACCCGGCAGAGAACCCTAATGCTTCCCTGCTGATTCGTGGCGTTATCGACACCAAGAAAGCCGCTGCAAGCTCTGGCTTCACCTATGATTCTGATGCGATTACTGCGCTTAAGACCGCCATTCCTGGCATCTTCTGCCGTGACAACATCAGCGTGAACGCTTAATAGGAGGTAAAACAACATGGCACTGAATCTTAAGGAAGTCTTTGCCCCGGCTGCGATTGCCGCCTATTGGACGAATGACCCCACCAATGCGATGCCTTTCGCATCTGATGCACTGTTCCCCGCAAAGAAGAAGGCTGGTCTTGACCTGAAGTGGCTGCGAGGTCACAAGGGCGTTGGCGTTTCTCTGATGCCCAGCGCATTTGACGCAAAGGCTACGTTCCGTACCCGTGAGGGCTTCAAGTTCGATGAGACCGAGATGCCGTTCTTCCGTGAGGGGGCTACCATCTGGGCGAGAAAGACCGTCAGGAAATCCTGCGTGTCCTGGACAGCAATGACCCTTATGCTCGTGACGTGGATGAACCGTCTGTACGATGACACCGCACAGCTTATCACTGGTGCACGTATCGTACCCGAGCGTATGATCTGGCAGCTGCTGGCTCCCGCCAATGGTGTTCCTGGCATCACCATCAAGGCAAACGGCGTGGACTACACCTACAACTATGACCCGGACGGCGGCTGGAAATCCACCAACTTTAAGGATATCAGCGGTGTCGCCAAGTCTAAGTGGTCTGCTGCCACTGCCACCCCCATTGCAGACCTGAACGCCGCAAAGGACTCTGTTCTGGCAAGCGTTGGCGAGGTCGTGACCGAAGTGTACATGAACACTGCCACCTTCCGCAACATGATTGCTGCGGACGAGGTGAAGAATCGGTTCATGACGGTCACCGCAAAGGCGAACGCCGTTCTGCTGGATGCCGAAGCACGGCAGATTATCGAATCCGCAACCGGTCTGACCATTCATCTGTACGATAAGATGTTCAAGGCAGACCAGTACAGCGCAAGCGAAAAGTACCTGCCTGACGGCATGGTGGTGGTTGCTCCGTCCGGCGCTCTGGGTAGCACTTGGTACGGCACTACTCCTGAGGAAGCCGACCTGCTGTCTGGTCAGTCTGGTGCATCCGTGTCCATCGTGAACACCGGCGTTGCCATCACCACTGAGCTGACCGTTCACCCGGTCAACGCCAACGTCTATGCTTCTGAGATTGTCCTGCCGTCCTTTGAGCGCATGGACGCTGTGTACTGCATCAAGGCTTACTAAGGCGAAAGGAGGAAAGCAGCATGGGAGACCAGTATTCCGAAGCGGCAGTCAAGCTTGGGCAGTACATCGCCCCTTCACTTGACCGTGAAGTCACGGACGAGGACTACCCGCTCTTCGACCTGCTGCTTGATTTCGCCAAAGACAAGATATTTGCACAGGGCTACCCCTTCGGCAACAGACCGGACGAGCTGCCTTCGCAGTATCAGTCGCTGCAAGTACGAATTGCAGCGGAACTGTACAAACCACATCGGCGCAAACGGACAGACGAGCTACACCAACAATGGCATTACTCGTGTGTGGGAAAGCTCCGATGTAGCACAGTCCCTGCTGAATGAAGTGGTTCCGAGAGTAGGTGTTATCGGCTGATGTTCAATGGAAGCCCGCTGGACAAGCGCCCGCTGTGGTACTCGAACCCTGTTGGCGAGAAAATGCCTGTTGTGGACGAGTGGGGAAACGAGACTGGCGAATCCGCATACGAATCGTGGAGCGAACCCGCAAAGCTAATGCTGAATGTCAGCCCGCCTACCGGCGCTGCGGAAGCAAACCCTTTCGGCACGTTCACGGATTACAGCTACGTTGTCAGTTCGTCCAGCAAAAAAGCACAACACCCCGCTTTATGAAGGCACACACGTCTGGTTTCAGACAGACGTTTCAAAGCCCTTCAATTACACTGTGGTCAAGGTCGCAGAGCATATTACGGACACGCTGTATGCGCTGAAAGAGGTGGCTGCAAGTGAAAATTAAAAAAGTGTGAGGTTGAGCGATGCCGGACTTCGTGATGCGGAACGTCAGATACAGGAGTACAAGGCCACCCTGAACAAAAAAGGCTAGAGCGTTTGCTTTTCGTCTTTCTTGGTTGGGACTTGAAGTCGCAAAGGTGCGTTTCGCTAATGCGGAATACGCTGGCTCCAATGACGTGAAATGCCATATCAACCAAAAAGACAAGACTTGCACCATCATTGCCGAGGGCAAGGCAGTTGCCTTTATCGAGTTTGGCACTGGCGCACATCACAACGGATATGGCGGTGAGCTACCGCCTGGTGTTGGCGCGCATGGCTCCTACGGCAAAGGGCAAGGCGCAAACCGCAGATGGTACTACTACGGTGACCCCGGCAATGCTGGCACGCCTGTCAAACAGGTGGATGGAAAAGGCCAGTTGAATTACACAGATGGCAACGATGCAGCTATGGCTATGTGGGGAGCTGTTGAGGAAATAGCTTCTCAAGTCGAAGCAACGTGGAGGGAGGTTTGGAATAGTTGATTGATTATTTCAATTCTATTTTCACGGCTGTTGCTAAGGAACTGCGAAAGCAAGTCCCTGGCATCTTTGTCACTGGCGAAATCAATGACAGCAATGTCAAGAAGTTTCCGTGTGTACAGATAGAGGAAAACAGCAATCTTCCTGTACATATTGATTCTGCCGGTCACAGCAAGTACGCTGCCGTTTCTCTGCGTGTGCGTGTCTACTCCAACAAGAACACCGGACGCATTGCAGAAGCACGTTCCATCGTTGGAATCGTGGATTCTGTTCTTGAACCGCTTAAATTTTATCGCAAATCGTTTGCCCCGTTGAATGGGCTGTACAACAATTCCGTCTATCGGATTGATTGCAGCTACAGGGCAACAATCGGAGAGGACGGAATGATTTACCGAAACTAAGGAGGTAAACATTCTATGAGTACTGCTATCTCCGGTCTGAATACCACCCCCTGTATTGTGGCGACAGCGCAACCGCTCTGACGAAGCTGTGCGACATCAAGGATGTGCCCGACCTGATCTCCGAGCCGAACCTTCTGGATGCCACTACCTTGTCTGACCCTATGCAGGTCAACATCTTTGGCATCATCCAGAGCGACACCAAGTCTTTCACCGCTAACTACAACAAGGCTGACTATACGAAGGTCAAGGCCGCTGGCTATGATGAGACTTCCGAGAGCAACACCGTGAAGTATTACGCCCTGAAGATGCAGGACGGCTCCGGCTTCACTTGGCAGGGTATGCATCAGGTTGGTCTGTCTGGCTTCGGCGTGGACGAGGTTGTGGAAATGACCATCAACTGCATCTTCACCAAGAAGCCTGAGTTCAGCGAGACCCTGACTGTCACTGGCGGCTAAACCGCAAAAATCGAATCAATCAAACCGGGCAGAACTGAACAACAGATTTGGTTCTGCCCCTATTTATAAAGGAGAGCATTTATTATGGCCGCTAAGGTTATCAACTTTCATTCCCCCGATGGTAAGAACACTTATGAGCTGACCTTCACTCGTGACAGCGTGGAAGCCACCGAACGTGCAGGCTTTCAGATTGGCCAGTACACCCAGATGACCAATCTGCTGTCCAACTCCCGTGCTCTGTTCTACGGCGCTTTTATCGCCCGGAACAAAGGCATCAAGCGTAAGGTCGTGGACGAGATGTTCCAGCACATCGAGGAGAAGGAAGACCTGATGGGCATTCTGCTTGAGATGTTCATGGACGCTTCCAAGTCTCTTCTGGCAACTGACACTGAGGACAAGACCGCAAAAAACGCAACGTGGGAGATTGTGTAACCGCACAATCTCAAGAAACAGACGGAAAGGGAGAGCCGTTCTCTTTCTCCAAGCTCTTCCACGATGTAGAAGCCTATTACATCTCCATTGGCATGACATACGACCAGTTCTGGTACGGCGATGTTTGGCTGGCGAAGGCCTACCGTGACGCAGAGGAGCTACGGGAACGCAGAGCCAACACGGAAGCATGGAGAAACGGCTTTTACATGGCATCTGCGCTTTCCTCTACGGTTGGCAATATGTTCCGAAAGAAAGGGTCTAAACCCATCAAGTACATGGATAGACCGCTTCCCCTTACCCAAAAGGAGAAAGACGAGTATGAATACCAACGCGCAGTTGAGGCGCAGGGAGCGAATCAAGAGAATGATGTTCTCTATGATGGAAAGTGATGGTGGTAGTGATGGCTGATGTTGATATTACGAGCTTATCCGTAGAAATTTCTGCGGAATCGCAGGGTGCAGAGCTTAATATCGACAAGCTACCGCCATTTCTAATTTGCGGACGAAAGGCAACGTGGCAAAGGTTTGCAGTAGTCTTGATAAGTTATCTGCTTCTATTTCCGCTCTTAAATCCGCATCTACTGGGCTGGACGGTCTTAGCAAAAATCACGTCTTTTTATGAACGGTCTTGCTAATGTAGACCTTACTCAAAGCGCAAAAAGGCATCCGCTCTGTTGCTAATGCTTTGAACAAAATTTCGTCCGTCAATCAATCTTGGAAACATGGATTTTTCAGGACTTGGCAGCAAGATGAACAGCTTGAAGAACGGCCTTTCCCCTATTTCTTCTATTAGCGATTCTTCCATTAAGAGTTTGCGTGGCGTAAGCAGTGCAATCAATTCCATTGCTAAAATCCCAAGCATTACAAAGAAGCTGGACTCTAAAACGCTTGATGATTTTGCGGAAGTTTGTAAGAAAGTGGCATCCGCTATTTCTCCACTCGCTTCCAAACTGGACAAGGTAGGGCGCTCTTTTTCTTCACTTCCATCTAAAATTAAAAAGTGCTGTCAATTCTACAACCCGCTTTTCTTCGGCAAACCAGAAAGCAAGTACTAGCCTTTCAAGCTTGGCAAGCCAGTTGGAAGCCATCAAGAAACGTGCAGCACAGCTAGTTTTCTCTGAAAGCTATTGCCACTTATCTTGCCAATGCCGTTACTAAGTTCAATGACTTTTATGAAGCAACAGACTTGTTCAATAACGCAATGGGCGAGTTAAAGCGGTCAAGCAACAGAGCTTATCAATAAGATGGAATCTCTGCTTGGCATCGACCCGACAGAAGCAATGACAAACATTGCTACGATCCAAAAGCCTTGCAACTTCGTTCGGCCTGGCAAGCGATAAAGCGTATATCTTATCCAAGAACCTGACCCAACTTGCCTATGACGAATCGTCCTATTGGAATAAAGATACCGCTACTACCTTTACCGCAATTGCTTCTGCTATCTCTGGAGAACTTGAGCCTATCCGCCGTTTGGGCGTTGACCTGTCTCAGGCACGGTTGCAGCAGGAACTTCTTGCTTTGGGCTTTAATAAACAGGTTTCTAGTCTGTCTCAGGCAGATAAGGCAGTTCTTCGCTACATCGCCATTATGAAGCAGACTACCAACATTCAAGGCAACCTCGCGCAGACCATTAGTAGCCCCGCCAATATGGTACGCATTTTGAAGTCTGAAATTTCGCAGCTTGCAAAGGCTGTAGGCCAGCTTCTTTATCCCGCATTTAAGGCGATTCTCCCCGTTCTGATTGCAGCAGTTGACCTTATCAAAGAATTTGTGGTCTCTCTTGCATCTGTGTTCGGGCAGAAAATTGAATTTACCGATTTTAGCAAGACACAGAAAGATATTGGCGGTGTAACCAGCGCTATGGATGACACTGCTGATGCTACGAAAGCGGCGGCGAAAGCGGCCAAAGATTATACGATGGGCTTTGATGAATTAAACATTATCGACCCTTCGCAAAATTCCGGCTCTTCTGGCTCTGGCAGTGGCGGTGCTGCTGGCAATCTGCTCGGCGACGTTGACCTCTCCCAGTATGATATGTTCAAAGATTATGCTGGAAGCGCTGTTGACGAGATTAAGGCAAAATTAAAATCTCTCGATTCTTTCCAAATCGGAACCCAAATCGGCGAACAGCTAAATAAACTTATGGGCATGATTTATAATGCCATCCATTCTATTGATTGGGCCTCGCTTGGAGCGTTTTTTTGCAGATGGCGTTAACGGGCTCGTGGATTCTGTAGACTGGGATTTGTTTGGCCGATTACTTGCGGACAGATTCATCATCGAGTTTGAGCTTCTTGGTGGTTTCCTGTCTCAGCTTGACTGGACATCTGTGCTTAACGCCTTTATTGATGGCTTTTCTGGATTTTTTCACGAACTTTCAGATTGGATAGCAACAGTAGATTGGACTGGCGTTGGGAAGCAACTAACTGATAAGCTTTCTGATGCTCTTCAAAATGTTGAGATTGAAAAGCTTGCAAGAGTTTTTTTCAACTTTATTACTGATAGCATTAACGCTGTTTCTGATTTCTTGGCTGGCACAGACTCTTACCAGCTCGGTCAAGACCTCGTTGACTTTGCTATTAGAGCCGTTACTTCTGTAGATTGGGCCGGTCTAGCTCAAGCCATCGGTCGTTTCTTTGGCGAAGCATTCATTGAAGCACTCGACTTCATGGGCGGTCTAGTTTCTCGAATTGCCGATTATTTTGAAAAAAGAAAGTGGCAGAGGGTCCGTTCAATAATGTTGGCCTGAATATTGTCTACGGTATTTATTATGGCATTCAAGACGCAATCACGAATGTTGCTTCTTGATTGTCGAAAATGTGTTCAATCCATTCATCAATGGCTTTAAGTCTGCCTTTGGAATCAATTCCCCCATCTACCGTAATGGCCGAACAAGGCGGCTATATTATCGCTGGATTAAAGAAAGGCATTACCGATGCTATCTCTAGCGTAGCTGAAACCGCAAAGAAGATTCTTTCTGCAATCAAGAGTGCATTCGACAATTTTAGTCTTTTTGATATTGGCAAAAAATCTGATTCAGGGTCTTATTGATGGCGTGAACAACATGATTGAAACGGCCAAAAACGCTGTTGCAAATGTTGGCAATGCAGTCATTGATAAGGTCAAGAATGTGCTCGGCATCCACTCCCCTTCTACTGTATTTGCGGAGATTGGCGGTTACATCGTTCAAGGTCTTGCAAACGGCATCAATGCTGCGTCTCCCTATGTTGAACAAGCTATGACCAATTTGGCAAACGTTGTTCAGCAGAAGGGCAACGAGATGATTGACTATGGCGCAGACGTTGCAAATGGCTTTGTTGATAACATGGTCAATACGTTTGACGCAAAGTGGAATGAAATCGACAACGGTCTTAAGAGCGACTTCATTGGCACGATTAAGGGCATGATTGATGCGGTCAAGAAAGGCGATATCCAAACCGTCGCCGAAAACACAGCGGCCATTATCTGGAAGGCAATGGGGGAAGAAAACCGAAAACAGGTCAAGTCTTACGCTTCCGACTTGGTTTCCAATCTCACCAGTGCTCTTAAGACCGTTGGTTCCAAAGTATTTTCTTCTGCAAAACTCGTCGGAAACAATATCTTAGCTGGGATTACTTCAAAATTTGGAGAAATCTCCACGCAGGTCGTCGGTCTTGGAAGTAAAATTGCGTCCTCGTTTTCTTCTTCTCTGATTGGGCCAATCTCGGCATCCGGCAGGGCGATCAGTATTGGCCTTTCTTCTGGCGTTTTGAGCCAGTTCCCATCTATCATCGCTGGCATTGCCGGGCTTATCGGTCAAATTGGAGCTGCTTTTATGGGCATCTTGCAGACGATCGGCAGCGTTTTGACCTCTCTTGGCATTCCAACCGGCGTCATCATGATTGCTGGCGGCGTTGCAATTGCAGCCGCAATTGCAGGAATTGTCGGAACGCTTGTCGGAAAGCACGGAACAAGTTCCGCTCCATCTGTAAACGACAGCTATTCGAGTTATCCTGGCACGAGTGATTACGATTCTGTTAATGGCTCCACTACATCCGTTGGGAGCTACTACCCGGCTTCTTCCGCTAGTGGAACGAGCTCCGCAGAACTTCGTAGTGCCGTCCACGATGGGTGTTATAACGCATTCCTTGACATCTTCCAGCGGTACGGAGACGAGCTTACCGGAGGGAAAGAGCTCAAGATTTACCTTGATGGTAAGCAAATCACTGCGTCCGTTGAGAAACGGCAGTCTGAGCGTGGGTTCCAGATTATGGGAAACGAAGTTTACAGCTACTAAGGAGGTTTACGTTTTATGCAATCTCTCGTCACAGTAAATGGCAGAGAGCTGCCAGAGCCTTCCTCCTACGATGCCACAACGAGCACGATAGTTGATTCTGGACGAAATGTACAAGGCAAAGTCGTTGGGTCTGTGGTGCGGCACGATGTTGCGAAGATTTCCCTAAAATGGAATTATCTTACCGCAAGACAGTGGGCGGACGTCATCGGGCCGTTCACCACAAACTTTTACTGCACTGTTCGGTTTTATAACCAAGCAACTGCAAGCTACACGACAAGGCAAATGTATGTTTCCGATAGAACAGCTGGGATGTGGAGGCGTTCTCCGTCCAACGGAAACGTTATGGGATGGGTCGGAGCGGCTCTTAGCCTTGTTGAAGTTTAAGAGAGGTGATTATTCATGGGCTTTCTGCCTTCCGACAAGTGGCTTGAACAATACGACAAGACACTTGTTCCGGAGATGTTTGTTCGCATCACTTACCACGCCTCTGACGATAAGGCGCAAGCAGACGCTATTGCCAGCTCTTCCAACCAGGCTTTATTCAGCAACACGTTGTCTGTCACAGACCTGATTCTGCTTCTTTGGCCAATTATGCCACCGGAGAACCTAATTTGTGGGTTCTTGATGGGAGCAAACTTTTGGTCCCAGGTTCAGAGCCCCACGAGAACGCTGGGTATTTAAGTATGGATTGTGTTTCTGACACAAACCATCCGATTATCACTTTCTCTTTCAGCAAAACACACACTGAAAGAATCCCCGGAATTATAATCGTGTGGTCGTCTGCTTTAAATGAATATGCAAAATCTTTTAAACTAACGGTCTATAACGGCAGCGAGCTTGTTGCAACAAAACAAGTTGACGACAACCAGTCTGTTGAATCCTCTGTAGATTTTGAGATTTCCGGATATGATTCAATCAGTCTGGAAATTTTAGAGTGGTGCATCCAGGGCCGCAGAGCCAGAGTGGAGCAAGTTGAATTTGGTCTGCGTGTCCAATTTAGCAAATCGGATTTGCTTTCTTATACGCACGAATCAAAAACGCGACCCAATTTCTGGGCAGCTATCCAAAGATTCCGTTTCGTTTTCTGTTGACAACTCCGAGCAACGCTGGAACCCGGTAAATCCAGGTGGGCTTTATCGGTATCTTTATGAACGTCAGGAGATTTCAGTTCAGTATGGCATGGACATTGGAGATGCGGTCGAATGGATTGACGGAGGAAAGTTCTTTCTTTCTGGGTGGACAATTCCAGCAAATGGCATAACGGCGTCGTTTGACGCCAGGGACGCTTTGTCTTTCCTCCAAGATTCCATCTATACCGGGCACACAAGCGGAACGCTGTATCAGATGTGCTTTGATGCGTTGGAACTTCTGGATGTTTCCGGGATATCTTATGAAATTTCGGAAGAATTAAAGAACTATTCTTCCGACATTTCCTCCGATGCTTCCTCTTATAAAAACGCAGACGTTCTTCAGCTTGCTGCAAACGCAGCCGGGATGGCTCTTTACCAATCCAGAGATGGGGTCATTCACATTGAACGTGTTCCTCTTGTTCCAGTTACGAGGTCTGGTATCGAGGAAATATCGCTCTTGAATAGCTTTAAATACCCAGAAATAACGTTTTCGACAAAAAATAAAAAACGTATCGTGCAAGGTTGGCGGCGAATCCGTTTTTTATCCAGCCGGAGCTGAGTGGGAACGGAGCGACCCAAAGCATCAATAATCCGCTTGTATCGAAATCTGTATCTTCTAGCGCAAAAAATGCGTTGACCGAAACATACGCGCTTCTTTCTAACAGAAGAAAGGTAAACCTGGAATTTCGTGCAAGCCCACATATTGATGCGCTGTCTTTTGTTAGAGCAAACCATCAATTTGGATATGCATCGAATGTTCTCGTTACGGATGCCAAGTATACCTTTAATGGCTGTTTTAAAGGGACGATGGAAGGATATATGGTGGAAAACGTAAGTGCTCTTAGGCTTGACAGGGATTCCATTTCCGTTGCTCCTGGAGAGGCTGTTCGTTTAACTGCAACGCTTGTCCCTTCCTCAGAGGATTCCCCAGCAATCGGATGGGAAGCATCTCCTCCCGGCGTTGTTTCCATTTCCGTCGTTTCCAATAAAGGCGGCGTTTCTGTTTGCGACATTTCTTTTGTTTCCAGTGGAGATGCCGTAGTCACAGCCTTCGTGTCTTCCGTATCTGCAAAGTGTACCGTTATCAGTCAGGCTCCGTCTTTGTCGGATATGCCGGAAGGATCGTCTGTTTACATTCAAGAAAGTGGTGCAGATGTAGAGTTTGTTGTCGCAAAACATGGGTATGAGCCTGGTTTAAATGGTCTGGGGAGAACACTTCTTATCAGGAAAGAACCTCTTGCTGAAACAGTGTGGAACCAGACGCACGTCAATACATACGACGGAAGCTCCATCGACAGGCTGTTGAAGGGAGATTACGCAAACAGATTTAGCGACACCGTCAAGTCCGCAATGGGGCTTACCTCTTTCTATTACACGGTAGGCGGTAGCACTACGGAAATCAGAACGCTTTCTCGCAGTGTTTTTCTCCCGTCTATTTATGAGATGTTTGACCCGGAAGACAAAAACGCAGATGTTTATGTAAATGGCAGTAACCCGTTTTTTAAAAAAAAAGAAGGTTCTGTACTACCAAAGCAAACCCGAAATGTTTTTGTTCAGTCTTATGATGATTCCGTCAATCGTCTTATCCGCAGATGGTCACGCTCCCCTGCATGGCGAGATTATTCCGGGAATCCCATTCAAGGCCAGCTTGTTGGAACATACAGTCTCGGAACAAATAATGGAGGCAAGACGTTTTTCTATTCAGAATCGTATAACGCGTGGAGTTCCAACAAGTTCAGCCCTGCTTTTTACGCTTCCGTCTACGACTAAAGTCGGTAACGACAAAAAGATTTTGCTTTAAGGAGGGGACTATGGCAACTTGGATTACAGACAGAACCCAAGACGATGTTGACCGCCTAAAGTTCATTTATGGTAAAGCCGTGAACGGCACCTGGACTGACGAGGAAAAATCGGAATGGCTTTCCGGTATGAAAGGGGCTCTTGACTACAGAGATTTTTCGAGAATAGAAACCGGCATATCCGAGCTTGCTTCACTTCTCGGTGCGGACGTAGATGTCAAGACGGACTGGAACATAAACGGGTATCTTACCACGTCAGATGCTACTAGGTGGCTGTCGAATATCGAATCTATTCGTTCTAAAAACTCAGGAGATGCCAAAACTGCGCCGACACCTACGTCTATGGATAGGCTTGGATTCGAGACAATGAACCAACTTGAAAGCATTTTGTCAGACATAGAGTCAATCGCCAAAACTTACGTTACTTTTTCTGGCGAATACATGGCTGGGGAGGACCAATATGGTTTTTGAAGACCGCATATCAAAATATCCTGGCAGGTGGACGTTAGTTCGTGAGGATGGGTCGTCTGAAATTGTAACGCTTGTCCGAAACGACGAACCCATAAAGGATGGTACACCAATCAACGCATCCACTTTAAATGAGCTGAGTACAGTTGCAGGTGCCATCAACGCAAAAGAGGAAGCCGTTTCTGCGGCAAATTCCGCTGCGGAAGAACGTGCAAAAAGCAGAACAGGCTGCAAAAAAATGCCGCAAAAAGATGTTTCTGCAATTGTAAAAAGCAGACTCTGAAAATGCAGCTTTGTCTGCTGCTGCTGCCAAGACAAGCGAAACCAATTCAAAGCGTTCGGAATCTCAGTCTGCTACTTATTTGCAGGGCACAAAAGAATACTTTGAGCAGGTCCGCACCATCACCATCGGTGCACAGGGGTGGTACGCCACGCCGGAAGCTCTGAAAGCCGCTGTTCCTGTAGGCGAAAACGGCTGGTGGGCGGTCGTTGGTACCACAGACACTATTTGGACGTGGGACAATGATACAAAATCGTGGGAAAGACAGCATTCAAAAAGCCGATCTTTCCGACTACTATACCAAAGCTCAGGCCGACGCCAAGTTTGGCACGCCGTATACTCTGCCTGCCGCCACGGCAACCACGCTGGGCGGCGTGAAGGTGGGCGACTATCTGGACATCGCTACGGACGGCACCCTCAGCGCCAAAACGCTCAATGACAAGATCGCTGCCGCCGTGGCGGTAAAGTCGGAGCCACGGCTGGTGTGGAACCACTACGAAGAAACCGGAAAAAGGTGGAAGACCTACGATATCAAACTGCCAGACGGCCTTGACTATGTGCACGTCAAGACACGCTACAACGGCCCCGTCAGCTCATACGGTGAAGAAGTAGACATCGCAAAAAGGCGGCACGGTCAATCATAACTTCGGCAATGGCACGGGAATTTTCGCATCCAACACGACTTTCCGGACAGACGGGACCCTGCACTTTGCAACAGAAACGTCGACCGGCGGCTACACCGTAGAGATCTGGCTCACCGGCTACCACTACCCTACGCTGGCCGAGCTGCTGACCGAGACGCAGGCCGCGCAGGCGGACACGGATGCCCTGACGGTAGATCAGGAATACCGCGTCGCTCTGCTGGAACTGGGGCTGACCGACGACACCACCACTGACACCACCACATAAGGAGGTAAAAACTATGTTGTATCGTATCTGTAAACGCCTGATCGAGCGCGGCCAGACCGCTGGTCTTGCGGAAAAAAAATTGATGTTTTTTTACGCCCTCGGCCGCATCACCGAGGCCGAGTACAAAAGAGCTGACCGAGCTGCTGGCCCAGCAGGAGACCACCCATGGCGCTTAATGCCTACTCTTGGGCCCGGGAGGTTGATCGCAATAAACAACACATTTTGACCGCACTTTTTTAACTTTTTGAGCCGGTTCTTTGCCGCTTTGGCGGAAGAACAGGCAGAACAGGAGGACACAATGGCATCTGTGACCGAGTGGACGGGAGCACCGCCCTACCGCTACATCGACGTAAGCCGGTATCAGGGCAGCATTACACCGGAGGGCTGGAAGAAGGTCAAGGCCGCTGGCTATCAGGGCGTCATGCTCAAGACCGTCAGCACAAACCGCAGACTCTCCAAGCGGGCGGACGGCCTGTACATCGACCCGACCTTTGAAGCAAACTACCGCAATGCAAAGGCGGCAGGTCTGGCGGTGGGCGTGTATTACTACACCTACGCCACCAGCGAGGCGATGGCCGATGCAGAACTTTCCCTGCTGGCTGACGCCCTGCGTGGCAAAACGCTGGAGATGCCTGTGGCAGTGGATGTGGAGGACAACAAATTCAGGGTTCTTGGCAAGCAGGCGTTGACCGACCTGACAGCTTACGCCCTGAAAAAAGGTGGAGGACATGGGCTTTTATGCCCAGCTCTATACCTACACCAGCTTTGCTAAGACGCGCCTGTATATGGGCGGTGCTGCCCTCAGCCCCTACGACGTCTGGCTGGCTGACTACACAGGAAAGACACCTGTCCGTGACCTTTGCCTACAACACCCACCAGCACACCAGCAAGGGCAGCGTACCTGGCATCTCCGGTCACGTTGACCTCAATGTGACCACACGCAACTATCCGAAAATCATCTGCAAGAAGGGCCTGACCCGTCTCCGGGAGGGTAAATGACCGAAAAAGAGGCTTTACTGTGGGTGCTGGGCGTCCTGGGCAGCCTGTGCGCTGCGACCATCACCATCGACAAGGTGCTGGAAATTATACACAAGTACGTCAAAAAAGGCACAGGAGCCGGACAACGCGCAGAACAAGCGCATTGACACCATTGAAAAGCGACTGGCTGCGGTAGAAACCGTTTCCACGCAGCACGCCGCGGCCCTTAGACGCGACATGACGCGATTTGACGGCATCGATGAAGAAATGCGTCTCGTGCTTGTTGGCGTACAGAATCTTTTGGATGCGCAACTGTCCGGCAACAACCGCGAAGGTATGCAAAAAAGCAAATCCGATATCAACAACTACCTACTGAAAGGAGTAACGAATCATGGAAGCAATCTTTTTAACTTTATCCCCGCACCCATCGCACTGGTACTGATGTTCACCGGCTTTGCCGCGCTGGCCGTTGGTGCCATCCGCCTGGGCTATAAGCAGTACGTCAAGCAGTGGGCGCTGGAACTGGTGACCCTGGCAGAAAAACAGCATCATGGGCAGCGGTCAGGGCGCCAAGAAAAAGGCGCAGGTCTTTGCTGCGCTGCGCGGCGCATTGCCGGACTGGCTCAAGCCTTTTATCACCGATGAAGTGCTGGACAGTGTGATTGAAAAGGCCGTCAGCATGATGAAAAAGGCACTGGCAGAAAAGAAGCCTACCATCAACAAGGAGTAAAGCATGATTGAGCAAAGCGTATCTCTCGCATCCAATGGCGTCGTCAAAGTGCCGGGCTATGAGCAGCTGGTGCGCTTTGGCTACACCAAGAACCGGGGCGTGTACCGCCTTGCCATCACCGCCACCGGCGAGTGGGAGGGCCTGACCATCCGGGCATTTTGGCATGTGCCAGGCGGCAAAGACCCGGCATCCTCGCTGGTGGTGGACGGCTATGTGGCCGTGCCCGCCAGCGTGACCGCACAGCCCGGGAGCGGGTGCGTCACCTTTGAGGGCAGCGACGGCGCAAAGACCGTCACCAGCGCAGACCTGCGGTATCGTGTCAGTGCCAACAGCGGCACAGAGGACGGCAGCATGCCGGAGCCTGGCACACCTGCCTGGCAGCAGCTGGTGGATGCCGTGCACACCGATGCCGCCGCCGCAGAGCAGGCCAAGACCGATGCACAGACGGCCGCCAGTGAAGCCGCCACCAGTGCGGGCAATGCAAATCAGAGCGCTCAGAAAGCTGCTGACAGCTTGCGGGAACTGAAGAACGGCATCGCAAGCGGTGACTTTAAGGGCGACAAGGGGCGACACTGGACCACAGGGCGAGACAGGCCCTCGTGGTGAGCAGGGGCCACAGGGGCCTAAAGGTGACCCCGGCCCGGCAGGTGCAGACGGCAAAGATGGCACACAAATCAATGATACCACCGTGGGCTCCGACGCATGGAGCAGCAAGCACATCGTGGATATGCTCTGTCCACCGCTGGAAGAAACCGGGAACCCCGTTGCTTGCTACCCTGTGTCAGGTTATCCGCTGGGCTGCAAGGCGAGCTGGGAACCCGCGCAGGATGGTAGCGGCGAACCTAGCCCCGAAAACATTCGTCCCATCAAGGGACGTGACAGCGTCGCAGTGACAAGGTGCGGGGAGAACCTGCTGAATATCGCTCCGTTCACCAAACAGACAATGCAAGGCATCTCTTATGAGTATGTAGTCAACGGCGGTATTCATATTTCCGGCACCGCACTGGCTAATGCGGTTAGCCCAATGTTTTCGGTTTGGTATCTGCCGCCCGGAAAATACTACGGGCTAGATTCGGGCAAAGGAATTGGCTCTAGCATTGTGGTGCAAAGAAATGGGAAGAACGTTTGGTTAAGCGTCAAAGGCACTTTTGTGATTTTGGCTGGGGACGTAATTAAGTTTTGGTGCTTGAGTGTGAATAGCGGCACAACGCTTGATAAAACCGTATATCCGTATATTGTTCCTGGCACCACTGCCCCCACCGCCTACACACCTTACATCGGCCAAACCGCCACCCCTGACCCTGCCTGAAACCATCTACGGCGGCACGGTGGACGCAGTGAGCGGGAGCTGTGAGAAAGCATGGAACGAAATTGCACTTATCAATACATATAGTTGGTACGCATCAACGAACCAATATAGAACTTTTTACTGCGTTAATATAAAAAATATAACACGGACCACCATCGAAAATAGTGAATATGCTAAAAACTGGAAATGCACTCATTTCAAAAGCGAAGCGTATTCTCATGCTCAAAGCGGAGACAGGAATAATACAGTGTCTTTTCAGAGCGATAGAGAAACGCTAGCTATTACTTTCCCCGGAACCATAGATGAGCTTAAATCCTATCTCGCCGCCCAGTACGCCGCAGGAACACCTGTGCAAGTCTGTTACAAGCTGGCAGAGCCTGTGCCCTTCACTGCGATAGGCGCACAGCCTATTCCAGCTCTGAGCGGCGTGAACACGGTCATAACCGACGCAGACAGCGTGACTGTGACGGGACGCGCAGACCCGATTAAGCGGATCACTGACCTTGAGGACGCAGTAGCGTCCATGACCTAAAGGAGGTACATACATATGGCAATCAAATCCAAAGCCAGGCACGACCTGACGTTACGCTCCATTAAGCGGGAGATCGCCGCCGGACGCGACGTTGCGTTCTGGCTGGATAAAAACATACATGCACTACGACAACGGACTGCTGACCGCAGATGACATCGCAGAGGTGGAAGCCCTTGCACAAGCGTACTACGATGCGCTGGATGCGGAAGACAAGGCAGACGCTGAGGAAATCACACTGTAAGGAGGATATCATGGCAAGCACTACATATCTGCAACATGCGTTAAAATGGGCGGTTTTCACGAATGAAGTCCGCCTTGACGGCGAAACGGTGACAAAACGTCACCATTTTGCCAGCATTGGCAATATGGTGCGCAACGCCGGACAGCTGCCGCAGCCTTTCTGGCTCGGTGGTACCTGTGGCGGCGGCTCGCATAGTCTTTCCGCCAGCGTTGCAAGGGCTTAATGCAGAACAGATAAAAAGCTGTGATAAAACGTGCGCCGCTTGGGAGGCATGACCGGAAAATCGCCCGGTTGCGGTACGTTGACCAGCTATGCCAAGTTGATATTGCAGCGCGTGTTCCGTATTGTCGGACATCAATCGGCAATAGGCTGAAAATTATTGATAAAATGCTGGATGTGTGATATCATAATCTTAATTGGGTGCGATTTTTTACGAAATCGCATTGAAGCGGCAGGCTTTCGGGTCTGCCGCTTTTTCTTTTTTCACGATTTGTGGTATAATAATCTCAACAAATCCACCCGGCCTCTCGAAGAAGCGCATTAGGGTGGATTATTTGCCAGCTAGCCCAGTGCTTTATCTGGGAATGAAAAAAGCGGTTGCCAGATAGGCGCCGATCAGTCTCCCGCCCGCCTACTTGCAGTGCGTACCATGCGGGAGACGATTTTATATGGTGATGCTTATGTGCAATACAAAAGAAGAACGAGTGGCAAGAATTGCAAAATACTACACCACTTTTCATCTGTTTGGAGATTGGTATCTTATTCGGTATTGGCCTAGACACTGCCACAGCTGGAAGCGATTTATTCCGCTGTATACTCCTACGCACATAAGCTGATAAGCAAAAAATCCCCCTGTTTTGCCGAAGCCCTGCGTTCCACGCGGGGTACGTTGTAGTCAAAGTGGGGGATTTTGTTTTTTATTTGCACTAGTTTTGCCGAAAGCATTGCCATATATTGGATGATGTGATATCTTAGCATTGCACTCCAAAGTGTGTGCCCTTATCAGTTAAGCGCTCATGCGGATTTTTTCCGTGTGGGCGCGCTTTTTTTTTGTCCTTCGTTTGACGTTCGTTGTCTTTCGTTTTTTCCGATGCGGTACACTGGATGCAATAGGAGGGATGTATTATGAGCTATTACCCGACACCCGGAGCGCCTTACGTTCCGCAGCAGCCTGTCAATCCTTACGGCGGCATGGGAACAGTTGGGCTTGCCACTCCCCTACCGAACGCGCAGATGCAACAGGCACAACCGCAGCGTCCGCAGCCGATGAATGGGCAGCAGCCTGTTCAGCAATCGGTACAAGATGGCGGTTGGCTGCTCGGCAGACCTGTTTCCAGCAGGGAGGAATTTCTGGCAATACCGTCTGACCTGTACGGCAGACCGACCTACTGCCCAGACTTGCGCAGTGGCGTGATCTACTGCAAGCGTCTCAACCCAGACACCTGTGAATCCTATGTGCAGGAGTTTTACAGCCCGGAAGCATGGCGCCAGATGCAGGCGCAACAGGCACAGCAGACCGCTGCACCGACACAGCAGTATGTGCCTAATTGAGCAGTACAACACCCTCGTCCACCGTCTAGATGAGCTGGAAAAGTGGCAGAAGAGCTTTTTCTAAGCCAGCTGCCGCAGCGAAGAAAAAGGAGAATAAGCGATGTCCTCTCCGTTTGATATGATTACTCATAGCCCCATCATGCAGCTTGCAAATCTGGCTCGCGCCGGGCAAAACCCGATGGGGCTTATCCAGCAGTTAAGCGGGCAGAATGCTCCTATCATGCAGGGTTTGAACCTGATTCAGGGTAAGAACGAAGCGCAACTCAGGACGATGGCGCAGAACCTCGCCAAAGAGCGTGGCATCGACCTGAACCAGCTGGCAAGCGTCCTGAATCTGACGCTGCCCCGATAACGCATCCCTCTAAGCGAAACGCTTCTCAGTTTTGCGGACTTGACAAAAACCGCTTTGATTTGGCTTTGCCCGCTGCACACGGTAGCGGGATAGCATAACGCAAAACTGAAAGGAGTTTTGTTATGGACGATTTTGCAACTGGCTCTATCTGGCTGGGCAGGATGGTGGCAATAACAACGGTGGATTCTTCGGCAACGAAGGTCTGTGGGCGGTTATCATCCTCGCCATCATCTTCGGCTGGGGCACAAACGGCTATGGCCGGAACGGCGGTGACAACGGCATGAACAGCTACATCCCCTATCTGGTCGGCACTGGCGCAACTGGTCAGGGTGGTAACGACACCCGTGCGGCTCTGTCTGAGGGGCTTCTACCAGCAAGACACCTCCCGCTCTCTGGCGGGCATCCAGAGCGGTATCTGCTCTCTGGGCTATGACCAGCTGGCACAGATCAACGGAATCAACGCCAACATTGCGAACGGCTTTGCTGGCGTGAACAGCGCAATCTGTCAGCTTGGCTACCAGAACGCACAGCTCATAAACGGCCTGGAACGCAGCGTGTCCAACGGTGACAACGCCATCAGCCTTGCCATCATGCAGGAGGGCAACGCCCGGCAGGCCGGTCAGACCGCACTTGCTACGCAGCTGGCATCTTGCTGCTGCGAGAACAAGCAGCTGATCGGCGACCTGAAATACACCATCGCAACGGAGGACTGCGCTACCCGTCAGGCTATCGCAGACAACGCCCGCGCCATCGTGGACAACTGCAACGCCAACTTCCGCAGCATGATGGACTACTTCACGCAGGATAAGATTGCCACTCTGACTGCTGAGAACCAGAGCCTCAAGTTCGCGGCTTCTCAGGACCGTCAGAATGCGCTTCTGACCACCGTGATGTCTCAGCAGACTGACACCATCCTGAACCGGGTCAATCCTCGTCCGATTCCCGCTTATCAGGTGGCAAACCCCAACGTGGGCGTGAACTGCTGCGGCTGCTGCTAACCAACGCACTCCCCCGATAAAACCGGGTGAACCATCGGGGCAGGGGGTAAGACACCTCTGCCCCTGATTTTTTAGGAGGAAAACATTATGGCTTGCAAAACAAGCTGCAAACTCTGCCCGCACTTGGTCATCAGTCAGGCAGTCACGTTCGCCAACGATACGCTGACTATCAACATCCCTGCTGGCTCATACCAGAACGGAGAGAAGTATTGCATCGTGGTTGCCCAGAGCATCCCGGACACGACCACCATCAACGCCCCTGTTGTCATTACCATTGGCGCAGGCACGACCGCATACCCTCTGACAGACTGCAACTGCGCTCAGGCAACCGCTGAGAGCATCCACACTCGCACCCGCTACGCTACCCGTGTGGCAACGTCTGCGACCGGCACAGGCACGTTCAAGTATCTTGGCTGCTTCTGCGCAAGTCCTGAAGCAAAGGTTTGCAGTCATAATTTATCTGAGAAATAAGAAGCGAATCTGACGCTTAGTCAAAGGCTTCAATGTATTCACTTCAAACTAAGCAAGTAATTATTTTTGATTGGCCAGTACTTCCAGGAAATACTCAACAACAAGTTAGCGAATACCAGTCACTGAATTGATCCCAATCATTTACATCGCCTTTGGCTATATTGAAGCAGCAATATTGTCCGCTAATAGCTACCAGGAGTAGGACCACTACTCAGATATTGTCCACCTCCCCATCCTGTAAATGAGTCATAATCACATAGCATATTGCCCTTTTCTTTATATTTTCCGGGAACCATTACCTCTCCTGCAACGGGCTGACTATTTTAACTTTAGCACCAACTGCAGCATCAGTAGGAAGTTTGAAATATAAAAGTATCCTGTACCAACTCTTACTATTTCCATCTCACGGTCACCAAAAAGTATAACTTACCCGATTCAATGGTTATCTCATACAGATCAAAAATAGTCTCCCACAATTTTCATCATTTCATACCTGCAGGGGTGTTCGCCCGCACCATCAATCCACCAAATCCGGGACAAAAAGACGAAGGTGTGGTTACCGTTGCGCTACCAGTTGACAAGGTTATCAGATTATTTACATTTTCAGGAATCACCCTCGGAATAGGAAATGCAATTTCATTGGATGTTATGTATGCAGCAATACGCTGAAAAAAG
>VOFJ01000925.1_pt1 | contig 21957 bp, 39 predicted proteins | sample 5384081 | NCBI WGS metagenome assembly VOFJ01 (sample SAMN12384729, study PRJNA508395) | human gut metagenome | isolation source: healthy gut I | host: Homo sapiens | reverse complement strand
AGTCGAGTCCCATATTATTTTAAAAGGAAAGAACTAAAAATAAGCTTAAAAAATTTTAAGGTACTTGAATAAAGCAGAAAAAAGGTGATGTTCAGCATTATTTTATCACTGGGAAAAAAGGTATGGGTAAAACATCTTTAGCAAGATATGTTCAGGACTTTGTTCAAGACAAAATGGTGGAGTATATATTTTCAAATAAAGGAAATCATTCTTTAGAAAATTTAGTAAAACAAATTTTAGAAGAGCTGATTAACTCTGCACCAAAAGATTCCATAAAATCTAAAAATTAAAAAATATTTTTGAAAATTATGTTGAAAGTATTGAAGTTAAAGGAACTAAATTCAATTTTAAACTAGATGAGTATGCCTCTAGAGATATTGTTGATAATTTTTTATATTATTTGAATAAATCATATGAAGAATTATGTACTGAAAAGGGTATTTTTTTAATTATTGATGATATTAATGGTTTATCTGAATCAAAAAGAGTTTGTAGATTGGTATAAAAAAAGTTTGCAGATTCTATTGAAATGAAAAATTATAATATTCCATTATATATTTTATTAGCAGGGTACCTGAAAAAAAAATTTAATAATCTTGTAAATCAAGATGAGTCTTTTTCAAGAATTTTTCATTATGATCATATTGATTATTTAAATTCAGAGGAAATCAATGAGTTTTTTCAAGATACATTTGATAGTGTAGGAATTAAATGTGATGAAAATCTTTAGAATACATGATAGCTTTTTTCAGAGGGTATTCCTTTTGATGATGCAGGAAAATAGGAGATTCTGTTTTTTGGGAAGTTGAGAGTAATAGTGTTAATATGGATTATGCAATTAAAGGGATTGTTGAGGCAGGTAGATTAATAGGTAAACGGCAGATAAAACCAGTTATGGATAAATCTATCCGTAGTAAGAATTATGAAAGTATTTTAATGAAATTAGGGGATAAAGGAGTTGATTCATTTAAGAAAAGCGATTTTGAAAAATTTTTATCACCTTCTGAAAAAAGTTTTTTCCAAGTTTCTTCAAAGAGCAACAGAACTTAATATTTTGGAATCTATTGGTAAAGATAAAAGTGGAGAATATAAATTTAGTAATAGATTATATTTAGTTTATTTCATGATTTTAAATTTAGAAAAGAATATAATTTAAAATTGGTAAATTAAATGTTAAATTATATTATAAAAAAGTAGGATATATAAGGTAATATGTGTTCAATAGTTGGTCTTCAAGGTAATTTCAAAGCTGATGATTTAATAGCTATGTTAAAAACCTCAAAAAGTAGGGGAAAAGATGCTTTCCGGAATATTTTTTAGACGGTAAAATACAAAAAAGGATTGATTTAAACGATTTTGATGATAACAACACTTATTCTTTTAGGTTTAGGTCATAATCTGCTGGCTGTCCATAATTTGGAAAACAGGACTTCACACTCAGCCAATAGCTAAAAAAACAGTTTTTAACTTTTGGTTTTCAATGGTGAGATTTATAATTATTCTTCTCTAAAGAATTTGTTGGCTAAATTAACAAAAAAAATAAAGATATTTCTTCTGATTCTGAGTTATTGCTTAATTTAATTGATTTTATTATGGGGATGATCTGCTTCAGGCAGTTGAAAAAACAAATAATCTCTAGACGGGGGATTATGCCTATGCTGTTACAGACGGAAATAATCTTGGCGGTCTCAAGAGATCCTTTAGGTGTCAAACCTTTATTTTACACAGATAATGCGCTTTTGCTTCTTCAAAACAATGTTTAAAAAAGGAGACATCAAAACATTAAAACCGGGCTATATCCTTTACAACTGGAAAGAGATACCTCCTAAAACAGATATTTTCCAAAGAGATTTGAAAACCGACAACAGAAAAACTTGAAAAAAAACTTAAACTGGCTGTTTTAAAAAAGAGTTGACGATTTGGAGGAAGTTGGTGTAATTTTTTCAGGCGGTGTTGACAGCTCTTTTTAATAGCTTTGCTGCTTCGCGATATTTCCTTAAATAAAATCTTAAAGTTACTTTGTATGCTGTAGGCAAAAAAAGGATTCCAAGGATGTGGCTGCTGCTAAGTGTGTAGCCGAGTATTTGGGACTTCCCTAAAGGTTCATGACATTACAGAAGATATTGTAAAGGACAATCTGAAAAGCTGTAGTCAAGTCAATCGGTGAAAACAATCTGATGAAAATCGGAGTTGGAATGACTGTTTATCTTGCTTCTAAAATGATAGCTGAGGACAATATTAAGGTAGCTGTTTCCGGTCAGGGTGCTGATGAGTTGTTTGAGGTTACAACAGATATTTAAATAGCTATATGGAAAATACTTTAGATGATGAGTTAAGACATGATCTGGCTAATATGTATCATGTTAATCTTGAACGGATGATGCATGTTCAATGGCAAATGGTGTTGAGCTGCGTCTTCCTTTTTTAGATAAAAAAATCTTGTTGAATTTGCTCTTAATATTCCTGTCAGGTATAAAAATTTCAGGTTTTGATGATAAGCTGCGCAAAAATATTTTTAAGAAAGCTGGCTTTTAATTTGGGATTGAATAAGCAGATTGCTTACAGACCAAAAAAAAAGCAGCTCAGTACGGTACCGGAATTGATAAGATTTTAAGAAAAAAGTTTTAAGGGATATTGATATTGAGGGAGTATTTAAAATAGAGTTTAAAAACTCTATTTAAGGACAGTTACTCCATATCCCATATCTAAACCAGTTACAGGTTCAATAGCTGTTATGATATATTTTCCGGGCATTAAATTTATATTTAAAAGTAGCCAAACCGTTATCATCGCTCTGGCAGATATAGAAAACACCGTTTATGTTAAATGTTACATTTGTATTAGATAGCGGATTACCGTTTCCTTAACAAAGCTTGCATTGAATTGTGATGCATTTAAATATGTTGTTAAGTTTTCAGCTATAATTGTAGGTAAAACTGTAATGTTAAATCCTTATATCCAATCCGGTTTCAGGATTAGTAGCTGTTAGGGTGTAATTTCCAGGTCTTAAGTTTATATTTAACTTTGCAACACCGTTACTGTCAGTTTCACGGGTGTAGAAGACTCATTAATATTAAATGTTACATTTGTATTAGCTAGTGCTTCTCCATTGCCTTTAACAAACCTGGCATAAAACTCTGTTCCGTTTTTATAATATTTAACAAGATTATCTCCAATAATTGCAGATAAAACAGTTACTGTGTTTGTTTTATTTATTCCGTTGAAGTAAGTTGTAATATTATAAGTTCCAGGTCTTAAGTTAATATTTAGTAAAGCTGTTCCATTTTCATCACTGGTTTTTGTGTAATTGACTCATTTATGTTAAATGTCACATTTACATTAGCTGCGTTAACATTTGCACTGAATTTTGAAGCATTTTTATAATATTTTACTAAATCGCTGCTTTGGATTGAATTAGCTATTGTGTAAACTTTCAAACAGATTATATTTTCAGATGTATTCCATATTTTGCCGTCGGCACTTATAAATGATGTATAAACCGTCATTGTGTACTCTGGTATTTATTGATAATGGAACATTTACACCTTTAATTACAGCTCTAAAAAGGTCTCCCTTTTGTTAACTGGAATGTAATTATTTAATTTAATAGTTGAAAACCGCTAAATGCGCTTATTCCACTTTGTGTGTGTTTTAATATATCATTTACATAGATGCTGATTTCGTATTTTTCACCACTGTTGTTGAAGTAGGTTCCAACTGCAGCTATCAAATCATTTTCAAGGGCTTCAAATTCATTGGCATAATAAATATGACTTAAATTGAAGTTTTCATATTTGTCCATTCCGCTAATATCAATTTGGTAGTTTTTATTATATGAAACAGTGTTATTTATAATAACTCCTATTGCCTGATAGCCTGTTACAAACTGCGTATCATAATATGAAATGTATAAATATCCTCCGTCACCGAAATTGCTTCCCCAGCTGTTTTTAAGGATAAATGCACCGTCGCCAGGTGGAGTTATCAGGAAGTTGTCTTTGCTGTAGTTATCATCCCATCCGACAAGAAGAACTGCATGGTTTGCGTCTTCAGTTCCGTTATAGTACTGTGCTGAGGTTTTTGAATTGTAGTATGGTGCCTGCTGCTGAGCATTGTATGCAACCCAAAGCCCTCCATATTTAATTAAAGCATCTTTCAGCTGATTGTTGTCAGTTGAATTTATGCGGGGGTGAACAAAATCATGTCCTGAATGTGAATATCTTCATCAGTAGATATTAATGAGGATATTTTTCCAAGTTCGTCATATGTGTCATATTTGGTTGGAAACATTCCAAGCCAGCTTAACAAATATCCTGCTCCCATAAATTTCGGTTCCGCCTTCATTTTCTATGGTATGACCGTAAAGGGAGTATTTAATCATACTGTTTTGAACATTGTTTTCAGAAAAAATCATATTCAGTATCTGTTGCTTTAAGAAGAGCTGATTCTAAAGATCCGCAGGTTCCGAATGTCCAGCATGCACCTATTGCACCCTGATTTTTAACTGAACTTACCCATCCGAAGTCACGTAAATCAAATCTTGAAGGAAGTTTAGTTAAAGTTATTGTATTGTTTACTAAAGTTAATGTAATTCCGGAGCCGTCAACAATTGTTGCATAGATTGTATTATTTAATGAAATGATGTCATCAGTAAAATTGCAGTTTAGTGCAGTGTAGTTTTTATCAAATGCAGAAAAAATTCCTGTTGTGTTAAATTGGGAATTATTGGTGAAATAGTTTTTATTCATAAATAATGATGTGTCATAGGTGTATATTGCCCCGCCGTCAAAATGCAGCAAAGTTATTTGTGAAACTGGAATTGGTTATTGTTGCATTTGTCATGTCCAGATATAAGCCGCCTCCATTTGATCCCCTGGCATCGTCATTTAATCCGCGGTTGTCTGCAAAATTGTTATTGTTTAATTTTAAATTAACATATGATGCATATATTGCTCCGCCATCATAAAAAAGCGGTGTTCTGTGTGAAATTACAGTTTTCAACAGTTAAACCGCCTTCAAGCTGAAGTATAGCTCCTCCAAATTCTGCATATGAGTGTGTAAAAAGTTGAATTTGAAATTTCCACATTTTCAACTAAAATCAAAGTATAGGCTTCCTCCGTTTTTTCGCAGCTTATATTTTTAAATTCAGAGTTTTTAATTATAACTTCTTTTGATTCTTTAGATCCGATAGCTCCTGCAGTTTTGTTGGATTTTAAGTTGGTGAATTTGGATTTGTCAATCATAACTTTGGAACCTGTAGCATAAACTGCACTGGCATAATTTGAGTTTAGATTAACAAAATCAGTATTGGCAATATTTGCATTTGCACCTATAAGATACACTGCACCCCAGTCTGAATGGGATGTTCTGATTTCGCTATTGCTTATTTTAATATCTCCGTAAGCTCCAAAAACAGCACTTCCTTTTTCGGAAGTTGTATTTATAAAATGAGGAATCTTCAATAGTTAAGCTTCCCCACTTATCAGACATGAGCCTGCCTGAGTTGAATTCATGTTTTTAAAGGTTACATTATTTAAAAATAATATTGGAATCTTTTGGCATATATTCCTGAACCGTATGATGATAATCCGTCAGTTAAAATAAGATTGTTTATTGTTAGATTACATTGAGTTACAAGAAGTATTCTTGCATGATTGGATCCGTCAACAGCATATCCGTTCCCGTTAATTACAAGTTCTCTGTTGTTTATTGTAATTCCTCAGAATATTTGCCGTCGGCAGTGTCATTATAAACATAATTATGATTTATGTTTAATTCATTACCTGATTCATCTATTGCTGTTTGCAAATCTGTAAATGTATTGCTTTCATTAGCCGAAACACAAGTTAAAGATAACAGCAAAACAAAAGATACAACTAAAAATACTTAGTTTGGTTTTATTTAACATTTTACCCACATTTTTAATTTTTTTTAGTTCTTATGAACATTAATATAATATTAATTTATGATTATTAAATGATGTCGCCAATACAAATAATATTTTTACACAAAAATTGTGTTTTTGTCTAAGAAAAAGTGATGATATAATTTTAAGTTAGTAAAAAGCCCAAGTTTTAATAAACATTTATTAATATTAAAAAACAAAATTATTTTTATTATTATTGAATTAATCATAGGAGATTTATTTATGAAAATTGAAAAGATGCAGAAAATATTTTAAACAAGTTTTCAAAAACTTTAGAGGATATTCCAGATCTTGAAGAAACTTGGTATATTACTGATAATTTTAAATCTTACTCGTGAAGATAAATCTCATGAGAAACATCCTGAAAAAAATTTTAAGGAATGCTCATATTGACAAAGAAGGTAAACTTGTTGTTAAAAGAGCAGATTAGGTTAATTAGGGGAATTTTTTTATGAAAATGGATTTGGTTTAGAACTTATGGATGTTCGGGACAGCTAGTTTCTGTTTTTGGATCCGATTAGTGGCCTTGGTGCAAACCCTGGTTACTGTAATCCATAAAAGAGATTCTAAAAATGAAAAAGGAATGATTCCGGTTCAGCTTACTCTTGAAGGTGAACGTGATAGTCTTGACAGGGTTATTGAAAAGATTCAAAGAGTTGGGAGTTTCCATTATTGCAATGGACGGGTTGTTAAAAGGAAGTTGTAAGCACTATTTTAATTGGCCATATTGTTGATAACGACATTAGAGACACTATGGATAAAATTAATTCTTTGGAAGGTGTTTATGTAGTTGGATTTGATATTAAATTAGATGGAGAATCTAAAATCTTCTGCTTTAATTAATATTGAAACAGACTTTGGCATGAAAGAATTTGTATTTGATAAGATTGGTAAAATAGCTGCAGAAAAAGATTTACTTTATGATTAATGAAGTTTAGGGATAATATGAAAGAATGTAAAGTCATAGTAATGGGATTTGGTGCAGTTGGTCAAGGTGTGGCTAGGGCAATCTCATTAAAAAGACATGATTAAAGAAAGATTTGATGTAGAATTAAAAATAGTAGCTGCTGCAGATTCTTCATCTTCTGCAATTTGTGCTGACGGATTAGATGAAGAACTGCTTGTAAATACTAAAAATGAATTTGGAAAGTTATCCAATTATCCGGAATACGGCAGTACTATTTCAGGTTTGAATGTGTTGGATGCTGTGGAATATGACTGTTTGATGGAAGCAACTCCAACCAATATAACTGATGCAGAACCTGCACTGTCTTTAACTTTAAAAGCATTTAAAGCTGGAAAAGATGTTGTAACCTCCAATAAAGGACATTTAGCTTTAAAATTCAAAGAAGTTGTATCTGAAGCTGAGAAAAACAATGTTGAATTTAAATATGAAGCCAGTGTTGGTGGAGCAATGCCTATTATTAATTTCACAAAAGAAACACTTTCATCCTGTGGAATCAAATCAATTGTAGGAATATTGAACGTACCACCAATTACATTTTATCAAGAATGGCATCAGAAGGTTCCTCCTATGATATAACCTTAAAAAGAATCTCAAGAGTTAGGAATAGCTGAAACAGACCCAACTCAAGATGTTGAAGGTATTGATGCAGCTTGTAAAACTGTAATTTTAGCTAATTCACTTTTAGGAATTGATGCTACTTATGATGATGTTGATGTTGAAGGTATTTCAAATATTACTTCACAGGCTATGGATTTGGCCAGAAAAAAGAAGGTTATTTAATTAAATTAATAGCTGAAGTTTCTAAAGATAAATTACAGGTATCACCACGTTTAATTAAAAAGGCAGCGCATTTGACTTAAGCGGAACTTTAAACATGGCTACTGTTCGTACTGACCTTGCCGGTGATGTTAGTGTTATTGGACTTGGAGCAGGATCTCTTGAAACTGCTTCTGCGATGTTGACTGATTTGATTAGTATTTTAAAAGTTAAATACTAATTTACTTTTACTTTTTTTTGATGATAATATGAAATATGTAATTTTTATCCCTGACGGTTCAAGTGACTATCCAATTGACGAATTAGACGGTAAGACTCCACTTATGGCAGCTGATACTCAAACATTGATAAAATGGCAAAAAGCGGGTTTTGAGGTTTAACCAATAATGTTCCTGATGCATACACTCCAGGTTCTGATGTGGCCAATATGAGTATTTTCGGATTTAACCCTGCAAATTATTATACCGGTCGCGGACCACTGGAAGCAGGAAGTATGGGTATTGAAACTACTGATAAGGATGTAATTTTCAGATGCAATACAATTACTCAAAAAGATAATCATATGGATGATTTTAATGCAGGTCATATTACTTCTGGGGAAGCTGAAATACTTATGGACAGCTTAAATGATTACTTCAATGAAAAATATGATGATTTTAAAGGCAGATTCTATTCAGGAGTCAGTTACAGACATCTGTTTGTATATTCCTGTGACAGTGCTGAAGATGCTAAGCTATTGGCTGGTTTAAAGACTATGCCTCCTCATGATATTGCAGGTGAAGACTTAAATGAAAATACTTCAGGTGACAAATGGGATGAAAAATTACCTGATTTCATTAAAAAAAGATTATGTGGGAATCAGGAGAAGTTCTGGAAAATCATGAAGTCAATAAAAAAGAGTAGCTGATGGCAAAAACCTGCAAATATGGTATGGCTATGGGGTCAGGGAGTAACACCAACTTTACCTAATTTTAAAGATGTTTACGGATTGGATGCAGCAGTAATTACTGGTGTTGATTTGTTGAAAGGAATTGGTGCTTTTGCAGGCTTTGACATTATTGATGTTCCCGGAGCTACCGGATACTTTGATACTGATTATGAAGCTAAAGGAAAATATGCAGTTGAAGCTTTAAAAAATCATGATGTATTGTTTGTACACATTGAAGCTCCTGATGAAGCAGGCCATGCATCAGATACTGCTGAAAAGGTTAAAGCTATTGAACAAATTGATAAATATATTGTAGGTCCGGTTTTAGACAGCTTAAAAGGTCAGGACTTTAAGGCAGCTATTCTTGCCGGATCATCCAACTCCTGTTTCAGTTGGAACTCACACAAGAGATGATGTGCCTTTAATAATATATGCTTCTGATAAAACAGGTGATGAGTGCGAATCATTTGATGAACAGGGTGTTCTTAAAGGCAGTTTAGATAAAAAAGAAGGATATAAATTAATGTCCAGACTAATTAATGATGATTTTTAGATAAACCATCTCCTTAATCATTTTCTTTTAATGTTGTTAATCGCAACAGTTATATATCTGGAAATTTATAATTCATGTTGTAATTTACAACAATAATTTTATTTTTATGGTGTACCAAATATGGAATCTTTAATTAAAACCCCGAAACATTATTTATTTTTCAATAAAAGCATTATTTGCCCTGTTTTTACCGTTGCTTATTGAACAGGGACTTGAATTTTTTGTAGGGGTTTGCAGATTCTGTAATGGTTGCATCTTTAGGTGAATCAGCAATTTCAGGTGTTTCATTAGTTGATTTTCTAATGCAGCTGCTGCTGATTTTCGGATTTTTCTGCACTGGCTACCGGAGGAGCAGTAATAGCCGGTCAGTATTTAGGAAACAATAAGCCAAAAAAAAAGCTAGAGGAGCATGCAATCAGCTTGTATGGTTTTCCGGAATTTTATCAGTTTTTTTAATGCTATTTGTTTTAATAGCCAAATCCTTTTTAATAAGCACTTTATTTGGTCAGATTGAAGCAGATGTATGGAATTATGCAGATACATATCTGCTGTTTATGGCTTTTTCAATACCATTTATAGCTATTTACAATGCAGGTGCAGCAATTTACAGAACAAGCGGAAATGCAATTCTGCCAATGAAAATAATGGTTATCTGTGATATTTTAAATGTTATAGGTAATGCATTCGGTATTTATTATTTGGGTTTAGGTGTTGAAGGAGTAGCTGTTCCTACTGTAATTTCAAGGCTGGTTGCAGCAGCAGCTATAATGCATTTCACATTAGATGAAAACTTCAAACTGCATATTAAAAGAACTTTTTAAAAACATAAATTTGATTGGAAAGTTCTTAAAAAGTGCTGAATGTAGGTATTCCCTACGGTATTGAAAACGGTTTTATTCCAGTTTGGCCGTGTGCTGGTTTTAAGTTTAGTTTCAACTTTTTGGAACAGTAGCTATTGCAGCTAATTCTGTAGGTTATGCAATTGGAGTATTTTCAGTATTGCCAGGCTTTGCAATTAATCTTGGAATGACTGCAGTAATCTCAAGATGTGTTGGAGCAAATGATTATGAACAGGCCAGATATTACAATAAAAAAAGATTATTTTAATTGTTGTTGTGTGTCATATTATTGTTAATACAGTAATATTTGCCCTGTTGCCGGTTATTTTAGGTCTTTATAATTTATCTCCGGCTACTGCAGCACTGTCTGCTAAAATGATTATCTGGCACGGTACACTTGGTATTTTAATTTGGCCAATAGCATTTACACTGCCTAACCTGTTTAGAGGTGCCGGTGATGCAAAATGGGCGATGGCGGTAAGCTTAGCAGTAATGTTTACCTGCAGAATAGGTTTATCTTATATTTTTTAGCAATAAACTTTAATATGGGAGTATTTGGAACATGGGTAGCTATGTTTATTGACTGGTTCGTAAGAGGCGGATTATACATCTACAGATACTTCAGCAATAAATGGACGGAATATAGGTGGTTACATGAATCTGATTATATATTTTTTTCAGCTGAAGGCCATACAAAAAAACAGCCTTTTAAATTACATGAATTAATAAGCAGTGAAATTTTTTGAAATTAAAACGGAAATTCCATATCCTGATGACCAAAAAAACTTTTTTAGAAGCAGCTAAAAAGCAATGGAAAAACCGCGAAGTTGTAGAACTGGAAAATGATATAAATATAGATAAATTTGATACAATATATTTATGTTATCCCAATTGGTTTTGAACACTTCCATTAGCTGTAGCCAGCTTTTTTTAAAAAGTCATGATTTTACAGATAAAAAAGATAACAGCTATCTGTACTCATGGTGGCAGTGGACTTGGCAACAGTCTGAAAGATATTAAAAAATTAGCTGCAGGTGTTAATATTAAAGGCAGTTTAGCAATTTATTCAGAAGATATAAAATAAATTTATATATTAAAAACATTAAAAATTATGTTGTAATTTTGCAACAGTTTGTGATATTATGGTATTGTTTAGAGGAGATATTAAGTGCAAGTCACTTCAAAGAAGAACGTCAATCAGTGTAATTTTACCTGCAGACAACATACATTACTTGCAGGGTACTGAAGAAATAGTAGAAAAGCCATATAAAACATTATACCTGCTGCATGGGCTTTTTTGGTAGTGATGATATATTTTTGGCAAACACTACGATTCAGAAATTTGCAGAAGACCATAATATTGCAGTTGTCTTGCCAAGTGGAGAAAATAGCTTTTTTATGTAGACCAGAATGACTCTCACAAGTATTACGGTGAGTTTATAGGTCGTGAACTTGTTGAAATGACAAGAAACATTTTCCCCCTGTCTCATAAAAAAAAGACACATATCTTGCAGGATTTTCAATGGGAGGATATGGAGCTATTAGAAACGGATTAAAATACCATGACACTTTTTGGATGTATCGGTGCAATATCTGCAGCACTGCTGAGTGATGATTTGCATAATTGGGGCGATGGAGATGATTTACTCTCTTTCAAGATCTTTTGCACAGTCCTGTTTTGGTGATTTGGATAAAGTAATCGGAAGTGACATGGACCCTAAATTTTTAATTGATGATTTAATAGCTAAAGATATAGAAATTCCAAGGATTTTCATGGCAGTTGGAGATAATGACTTCTTATATAATGAAAATATGGATTATTACAATTACTTGAAATCAAGAAATGTTGATGTAGAATTCAGATGCTCCCCAGGAGAACACACCTGGGAGTTTTGCAATGATTATATTAAAGAATTTATAGAATGGCTTCCATTATAAAAAAAAGAGATGATAATATGAAAAAATTCGGTTTTGGATGCATGAGATTACCGTGTAACAGTGACAATCCTGAAGATATTGACATGCCTCAGGTATTTGAAATGGTTGATAAATATATTGAAAGTGGATTCAATTACTTTGACACTGCATACGGATATCATGAGGGATTAAGTGAAGTGGCAATTAGAAAGGCAGTTATTGAAAGATATCCGAGAGAAGATGTAATAATAGCTGATAAATTACCTGTGTACATGCTTAAACCTTCACATAACCTTGAAGAAATATTCAACGAGCAAAAAAGAAAGATGCGGTGTTGAGTATTTTGATTATTACATGCTGCACAATCTTACAAACAATTTCTACAATGGAATTATTCCTCAGTTAAATTGTTTTGAGTTTGCAGAAAAGTTAAAGGGAAGACGGATTTATCAAACACCTTGGAATTTCATTTCATGATGATGCAGACACTCTTGATAAAATATTAAAAGGAACATCCTTCTATAGAATTTGTGCAGTTGCAGATAAACTATCTTGACTGGAACAATGAGGGAATTCAGTCAAGAAAATGCTATGCAGTAGCCAGAAAATACAATAAGGATATTATTGTAATGGAACCTTTAAAAAGGAGGGTCACTGGTAAATATTCCAGATGAAGCAGGTAAAATACTGACAGATTCAAATTCTGATTTGTCACTTGCATCATGGGGGAATCAGATTTGCAGCCGGTCTGGAAGGTGTTTTAACAGTACTGTCCGGAGTAAGTACATTGGAACAGCTTGAAGACAATTTAAGCTATATGAAAGATTTCGCTCCATTAACTGAAGATGAACAGAAAGTTATTGGAGATGTTGTTGAAATTATTAATGATTCAATAGCTATTCCATGTACTGGATGTGATTACTGTTTGGACGCATGTCCTACAAACATTCAATTTCAAAGTTCTTTGCTCTTTACAATGATGTTAAACAATCTATTGAACTTCAGTTTTTACATTATTTCTACTATGATAATTTAGCAAGGAAAAATGCACCTGCATCCTTCATGTTTGGAATGCGGGGAATGTGAAAAAATTGCACTCAGCATATAAAGATTGCTGATGAACTTAAAAAGGTTAAAGACTTGCTGGAAGTTGATTTGGAATCTATGTTATGATAGTAAAGTATTTATAAATAATGCTATAAATGTTACTATCGGAAGAGTTTTACTCTTTTCTGATTTTTGTTTAAAAAAATTTATCTGAGGTGATTAGTCATTCCACCACCCAACCCGATGGCTGATTGCCGGAATTCTTTTTAGGTAAAAATTAGGTAGCTATACAATTACACCACCCAAGTATAGCTACCATAATTTAATCTAATTTTTTTCAAATTATTATATATATCATGAATAACTAAACTATAAATGTATATAATTTTATTTTTTTATAAAATGGAGAGGATTTTTCTGACAAAGTATATTATTATAACTGGTGGGGTAGTTAGTTCTATTGGAAAAGGAATTACTTCTGCATCTATGGGTCGTATTTTTAAGATCTTTTATGGTTTAAAAGTAGCTGCTATTAAAATAGACCCTTATTTGAATTGGGATTCAGGAACATTAAACCCTTATCAGCATGGTGAAGTTTTTGTAACTAATGATGGAATGGAGACTGACTTGGATTTAGGTCATTATGAAAGATTTTTAGATGTTGAACTGCCTGGTTTATCTAACATTACTACAGGTAAAGTTTATAAATCTGTTATTTCTAAAGAAAGGGAAGGTAAAATTCTTGGGGGCTTGTGTTCAAGTTATTCCACATATTACTAATGAAATTAAAGAAATGATCAGGTTAATCTCTGATAATGGAGATTATGATGTTGTTTTAATTGAGTTAGGTGGTACTGTTGGGGATATTGAAAGCCAACCTTTCCTGGAAGCTTTAAGGCAACTTAGAAATGAAGAAGGGCATGATAATGTCATGTTTGTTCATGTTACATTTATTCCATACCTGAATGCTGCCGGTGAATTTAAAAACCAAACCAACACAACATTCTACAAAAGAATTAAGAAGTATGGGTATTAACCCTGATGTTATTGTATGCAGATCTCAGGAACCGATTGATGATGCTTTAGAAGGAAAAATAGCTCATTTCTGTGATGTGGATCAGAAAGCTGTTGTAAACACTCCTGATGCAAGTACTATTTATGAGGTTCCATTGGTTTTAGAGGAAAATAACATTGGTGAATTAATAGTTAACAGAATAGATTGAATATTAAACCGGATTCCTCAAAAAACTTGATGACTGGCGTAAAAATTGTAGAATCTCTTAAGATTGAAAGTCCTGTTGTGAATATTGGAATTGTCGGTAAATATGTTGAGCTTGAAGATGCATATATCAGTATCAGAGAATCTCTGCAACATGCTGCAGCTAGTGCAGGTGTAAAAGCCAATATCATTTACATAAGTTCTGATGTTGACAAGTTGGATGAAGAGGTTATGGACAATCTCCATGGTATTCTTATTCCTGGCGGATTTGGAGAACGAGGATTTGAGAAGGCAAACTTGATGCTGTAGATTATGCTATTGAACATAATGTTCCACTCTTCGGTATCTGTTTAGAATGCATTCTATTGTAACCCAATTTGCAAGGCGCAACGGATATCCTGAAGCTAACAGTGCAGAATTTGACAGCAATAATCCTCACCCAGTTATTGACATGATGGAAGAACAGAAAAAAAGTTAAAAACATGGGTGGAACTATGCGTTTAGGTTCTTATGACTGTAAGCTTATTGAGGGAACTAAAACATATGAAGCTTATAATAAGGAAGATATTGCAGAACGTCACAGACACAGATTTGAATTTAACAATAATTACAGGAAAGAGCTGGAAGACAAAGGTTTGATTATTTCTGAGTTAGTCCTGATGACTTCTTAGTTGAAATTGTGGAATTGCCAAATCATCCATGGGCTGTCGGTTGCCAGTTCCATCCGGAATTTAAATCAAGACCGAATAGGCCACATCCATTATTTAAATCATTTTTTAGAAGCTATTTTATTTGTGAGTATTCTAAAAACTGATTCTCTTCATTTTTTCATTTTAAAAACAATTTTACACTCTTATTTTCTAGCTAATTAATATATTTCTTAGTTTATAATAGAATTATGGATTTTAGTATTATATTTTTAGTTCAAATTATAGTTACATCTTTATTTTGTTGTTTGGCTGCAATTTTTGATGTTAAAACAGGAATTATATCTAATAAGCTAAATTTCTCTCTGCTTATTTTCGGATTAATTTCTAACCTGTTTTTTTCAGTTCTTTCTACTAACATTAAATACATTTTATGCTCAATAATTTCAATGTTTGTAACATATATAGTAACTTTGCTTTTTTGGAAATTAAAAATTTGGGGTGGGGAGATGTAAAATTACTCACAGCTATTGCTACAGTTATACCATTTGGCATAAATGTTAACTTTTTAAATATTTATCCTCAGCTATCAGTTTACCCCTTTTCATTTACAGTAATTATAAACAGTATTTTAGTAGCATTTCCATTTCTGCTGATTTTACTGGTTATCTGGTATTAAAAACACAATATTTAACTCAAATAAGGATATGTTATTTTCATTTTTAAATATAAATTCCATATCTCTATTTTTAAAGTTAAATCTAAATAAATTAATACTGGTTAAAGACCTGAAAGAGGGGAATGATTGTCAATGACTATCATTTTAATAATGAAAAAAAGATAGCTATTTTAATTAATGACATCAACGGCAATTTAAAAGTTTATAAAACAAAAAAGATAATCCGGATTTTGACTACTACTTCAAATCCCAAAGTGCAGGGGAATAACCCTTCAGGATATGTATTTGTTAAAGATTATGAATGCTCAAAAAATCATATCCAACAACATTTCAATAAAAATAGGATTTCCATTTGCACCGGCAATACTTGCAGGATTTTTAATATCTGTTATCTATGGTGATTTGATGATGCTGTTTATAAAAAAGTTCTTTCTGGTGATGTGATGCTTAAAGAAAATAACGGCCAAATTTCAGTTGAATATCTCTTTATATTTGCAATAGCTTTAATTCTTTTTAACTGTTTTTTTACTCTGCCTTTAGCTAATCTGGCTATTGAAAAAACAACAGACATTTCCGATACCATAAATGTCAAATCCCAGTTATATAAAATAGCTGATGGAATTAATCAGGTATATGGTGAAGGTCAGGGTGCAAAACAAAGTGTTAATCTGGAACTTGATCAAAGCATTAATGTCAATATCTACAAAAAACATCTATCAGCAGGTGTAAAATTCAATGACCACTCATCTAAGCTGATTAAGGTAAATCATGATGCGGATGTTATCAGCGGAATTCTAAATTTAAATAAAGGTAAAAATACTATTGTTATTGAATGGCCTGCTGAGAGTGAAAATATATTTATCTCTAAAAAGTAAATTAATAATGTATGTGTGAGGTTAATTTTATGAGTAATCTAGATAATGCTAAACTTAAAGAGTTAATGAAAATTGAACCGGAATCTATGAGTAAAAAAGAATATGAAAGTTTTGTATATGAATTTAAAAATGCACAACTTTTTTGCTTCCTGTTGAAATATATTCTAAAACTCAAAGTGATGAAATAAATGAACCTCTTAGCTTTAAACCTGTTACAATTGAAGAAAATGGGTGCAAATGCATTCCATTGTTACCGACAATGTTGAACTGAAAAAAAACAATCCTCCAGTTTCTGTAATAGCTATTTTCATGAAAGATTTAAAGGATATGCTGGAAGGATTCATCAGAAATTGATGAAATCATGATAAATCCGTCTAGTAAGGATACAGTTTGCATTGATTTGGATTCATTTTTTGACTTATTTGCCATAAATAATAATTCTAATGATTGGATTTTTGAAAAGGCCCGACCTTTAAATCAGGAAGTTAAAGTTTATTATCGTGAATTCGAACCTTTAATGAAAAAAAACAGGCTATTGACGGTGTTTATTCTTCTAAAAAATCCATTTAAAGCCAGTGTAAATATGCATTTTGAAGATCATATTCCTTATTTAAATGTTTTAATACTTCCAAAAGACACTAAAACTGTTTATTTGGGAGGTATGATGGATCCTGAAATGAGTTGCGATATTCTTCTAGCTCCTGAAACGGAATTTAAATTTATAAGTCAGGAAGACGAACATACAATGATTTGGAAGTGTGTTAATCAGAAATTTTATGATTGATTAATTCTTATTTATTCTTCTTTTTTTTAATGGGATATAATCCATTATTCTATCCAAAACTTATTTAAATCACTTGTTATCTTAAATAGTAATATTTATTAATTGGCGCGTGAATTTATGGATATTTTAATTGCTATTGTATATGTTATTTTATTCCTTATACTGATGGTATTTGTTTTTCTATAGGAATGTTAAAGCCATTTATGCCTAAAAAAAGAAATAGTCCTTGTTCTTGTTGTAGCTTTTTCTTATAGGTGCTATTGGTGGGGCATTTTTCCTGGAACCTTTATATGAGGAGTTTCCATCGGTTGTAGGCGAACTTGAAAAGAATGTTCCAGGAAAATGAAGAAACATTATATTTGGATTTGTCTTCTGCCACAGATGTAGGTGAATGGAACAGAATTTATCTAAAATTGAGGGTTTTTAAGTCATTTAATGAAACTGGAATAACCTTTTTCTTATGGAGTTTTTAATGACCGGGAATTATCTTATTTTAATAGTGTAATAGGCAATATTGATTCTCATTATGCAAATTATACAGTTGAACCTTCTGGTAGAATTAATATTACTTTAGAACCGGGTTACACATCTAGTTCTGCATTGCAATCATTTTCTGATTGGTATAAATTGGTTTATGGTGATTCTATTGCTTATGCTCAAATACATACTAAGTTAGTTGTATCATCTGCTTCTTTAGAGGAATTTGAAAAATGCTTTATTGGAAAGAGGAATTGTTGCAACTCATATTGAAGGACCAACACAGGATGTTATTAATCAGACTAATCAGTCTATGTTATCTGATAATGAATTTATAGCAGTTTCAGGGGTTGTTGGTGTAATTGTTTCTATTGTTGGAATTTACTTCGATGCAGTTGTTGTCAGTTATAGGAAATTCAAAAAGTTCCTTAATAAAAAGGTTAAAAGGTAGTATTTGATGAAAGTAGCTGTTTTATTTTCTGGAGGTAAAGACAGTACTATGGCATTATATAATGCTTTTTAGAAACAGGGGAAGATGTTAAATATCTTCTTTCTATGAAATCTGTTAATGATGAATCTTACATGTTTCATGTTCCGAATATTCATATAACAGATTTGCTTGCAGAAGCATTGATATTCCAATTATTACTGCACAAACTCAGGGTATTAAAGAAGAGAACTTGAAGATTTAAAAATGGCTTTTATAAAACTTAAAAGATTTAGGTGTTGAAGCTATATATACCGGTGCACTTTATTCAGTTTATCAAAAATCAAGAATTGAAAAATTAGGCGGTGAAGTTGGACTGGAAATTATATCTCCGTACTGGCATGTAGATGAACTTGAATACATGCGAAAGATAGTTCTTTTAGGTTTTGAAGTTATAATAAGTGGTGTTTTTTGCTTATGGCCTGATGAATCATGGCTGGGTAGAAAAAATCGATGATAAAAAGCTATTGATGAATTAGTTGAAATCAACAAAAAAGTTGGTATTAATTTAGCTTTTGAAGGTGGAGAAGCAGAAACACTAGCTATTGACGGTCCAATCTTTAAAAAAAAAATTAATATTTTAAAAGATAAAAAAAACATGGCATTTGGATAGTGGTTTGTATATTATTGAAGAAGCAGATTTAGAAGATAAATGAATTTAAAGTGTGGTGTTTTCTTTTAAAAAATTCATTTATTTTTTTCATAGCTTTCAAGATCTTTTTTCATTAATAATGATTTTATCAGATAATGAGATTACAGTTCCAATACCGAAATCCAATTCCATCTGGTCTCTTTTTTTTAGGAAGTCTTCATAATTTTAGAGTCATCTTCTCTGTTTCTTTCCTGCAATCTTTTTAAAACGTATTGCAGGATTTGCAAAAAAATAGAAAGAAATTATAAAATTGTCAAAGTTTTCTTTAAACATATTTACTTCAAAAGGGCTTCTGATTCCTTCTACAATAATTGTTGTAGCTAATTTGTCTTCAATCATTTGTTTGATTTTTTCAATAGTCAGCTGTGCTACAATATATTTTCCATGCTCTTTTCTAAGGTTGGTTGCAGTTTCCTTTGAGCTTTCTCCTCTTTTTTTTTAGCTTCTTCACGTATTATGTCTCCCCTTACAACTTCTGCTCCTTTTTTAGTTGCAATTTCAGACACTAAACTTTTTCCAGATCCAGGCAATCCTGATATTCCCATTATTTCCATTTTTATATTCCTCGTTTTAATTATTTTTAAATAGTTTTAGTGATTCTTTAAAAGGTTTTCCTTGTTGTCAAAGTCATTTACCATGTTTATTAAAAGCTGTTTGTCCTGAGTTTTCAAGTCTTTAGCAATTTCTGTCATAAACGGAAAATGCACGTACAACATTGTCTACAATTGAAAATGTTTGAAGTTTGTGAAGTTCTAGATAAAGGATTTAAATCGATAGTGATTGTTTTTTTTACCTGTTTTACTTAGAATTTCTGCTCTGTCTCCATCCTCTAAAGGTACAAGAACAGTGTCTCTGCTGAATAGATACCTGTTTTGCTGGCTGAAGCTCTTTCATTTTTAATGCTTTTCAGGTATTTGATGTCGTCATCTTTTTGTTCCAAGTATTTGGTTGTATCCATGTTTCTTGTAGAGCTCAGTTATTTTTTCTACTCTTTCATCAGTTCTGTAAAACAAATTGATTTCTATTTTGGCATTTACGGTTTTTTGCAAATTGAATTATTTCATCAATAGCTAAAGCAGTTGTATTTCCATTTACAGATATGACGGATTTTCAGATAATAATATGGTGTAGCTACTGCTGCATACATTGCTCTTTAGCGGGGAATGTGGTTTTTTCACCAAGAAGATAGTCAAATGCTTTCTCCTCTCCCATGTGCAATCATTGCAGAATCTGCTAAATATCCTTCCTTTTTGGGCTTTAACTATTTTGTCTCTTAAAACTAATGATTCATAACGTGGATGTGATTTAGGTATCATATTCAAACCTCTTTATTTTAAATCTATTTCCATTTGTGCTAGATAACCTAGTAATGTAGTTGTAATGAGAGTTAATATAATCATAGAAAATTACATGAATCGGATAATCGTCAATCAGGATATTTGTTTTATTTGCGAAAATAAAAATACAAAATCACAAATAACATCCATTAAAATAAAGATTATTCCAATTTTAAATCCTTCAATAACTTCATTTTCATTTTTATATCTCTAATGTAAGAGGATTCCAAAAAAACCGGTTACTACGATAATAGCTATTGGAACAACAATATTGATGTATGGAATGTTGTCACTTATCAATGGGCTAAATATTGCTGTAATTAGATATACAAAAAACCATATTAAAATTCCGTAGATTATACCTAATTTTAGCTTCATTATTTACAACCTTAATATTTTATATATTAACTAATTTTTAATATTAGTTTTTAAAATATTATTATAGTTTTCCTAAAAATTTTTTTTTTTTTAAAAATAGTATTTTTGGGATTATAAGGCAAATTTGAGAGTTTCCTTGCCTTATAATGTGTTTGTTTACAAGTTTTTTAGAGAAATGAATTTTAAAATTGGCTGTTTTTTATCTATCTCTGACTACTAATAATTGCTTATTAGTAGTCAATTTTAACATGTCAATCTACTATATAAACTTATTTGTATTTTTATTAAATTCAATTATACTTTAATTAATAATATATACAATAAATGACTAAATTAATGTAAATGACACAAAAAGAAAGAACACGAAGGTATTTTTTGTTGAAGCAATATTGTCAAATTCAATATCTTCAGATAACCCTTCTGAAAAAGCTAAAAGAAAAAGCTGAGAAAAAACTTCACCATCTTATTTTAAAGCATTGGAAGAAAATCTTCTAGTCAAATATGAAAATAAAAAAGCTGTCGATATTAACGGAAGTAAAATAATAGATACTGATGCTGGTGAAACATTATGTATAACTGAAAGTGAAAAAAAAAACTTCAAAATTAGCTGAAAATAATTTTAAACAACAGATGAACCACAATCTTAAATTACTTCCAAGAATAGGTGTTAAAACAGAACAAAACCTAAAAAATGCAGGATATGACACTTATTGAATCTCTTTCTAATCATGACAGATACGGATCATTATGCAGACAGATTCATAGCCAATATTGAAGAGATGTCATTTAAGGATGTTTTTGGGATTGCTGAATAAAAACAAGTACGGTAAAAGTGCAGAGATAATTTAATTAAATGTGCAAGTATTCCTGATGCAGAAAACTTTAAATTTATGGATATTGAAACATTAGGTTTATCAAATGTTCCGGTTATTCTGATTGGTGTAGCTGAAATTAAAAACAATAAAATAACCTCTTCACAATATTTCTTAAGAGATATTTATGAGGAACCTGCAGTTTTAGAGGCTTATTTATCTCATTTAGATGAAGATTCAGTTCATGTAACCTTTAATGGATCAATGTTCGATGTTCCCTTTATTAAAAACAGATGCAGCTATTACAGAATGAATCCCCATTTGGATTTGCCACATCTTGATTTGCTGTATTTTGCAAGAAATCTGTGGAAAGACAGTCTGCCGAACTGCCAGCTTCAGACAATTGAAAAGGAAATCTTTGGAATTGAAAGAAAAGATGATGTTCCCTGCCAATACATTCCGGGTTATTATCAAACATACTTGACTGAAAGGAATATAGGGCCGATAGCTCCGATTATAGAACACAACAGACAGGATATTGTTTCTCTGGCCGGCTTTTGATGAAAATGTATGATATAGTAAATGAAAGCTGATGATTTTATAGATATGTTATGTAAAATAAACTATTTTTATTATAAAATATAATAAATATCAAA
>VOFJ01001741.1_pt1 | contig 21963 bp, 31 predicted proteins | sample 5384081 | NCBI WGS metagenome assembly VOFJ01 (sample SAMN12384729, study PRJNA508395) | human gut metagenome | isolation source: healthy gut I | host: Homo sapiens | reverse complement strand
TCCTACACTACCAACAGAGTTCCCTTCAACCAGACTCTGTATGGAAGTAGCAACAGAGCAAGTAAGCCAATTAGGTTATGCTCTAGAACAAATATTATCACAAATGCAAAATCTTGCAAAGACTTTACCAGAATATCAAACGATACGCCAAATGGGAGGCATGGGTGAAAAGTTATGTGTAAGGTTTATAGCTGACATTGGAGACGTTCGACGTTTCCATAATGGCAAAGCATTAGTTGCTTATGCGGGAATTGATGCTCCGCCTTATCAATCAGGACAATATACCGGCACCAAACGTAGAATAAGCAAACGCGGAAACAGTGCATTAAGGAAAACCGGTTATGAGGTTATGAAAAGTCTGAAATCCCATCCGCCCAAAACAGATACTCGTGTCTATGATTTTATAATTAAAAAGAGAATGAAGGAAAAGTAAGAAACAAGCCAAAATAGCCGGTTTAAATAAGTTTTTGCAAATCTATTATGCAAGAGTAATGGAAATATATAAGAATATAGTATAGTTGCATAAGAAAAAGCCTGAATAATCAGGCCTATTTCTTATGCAAAAAAATCAAAAATTGTGTTGACATCTCTTAACAGGTCTAAAAAGTCCGCCCATTGTCTCCGGTGTGTCGGACATGCACCCGTCGGATTGTCCAAACGTGGAATAGACACGAAATCCGATGCAGACATTCAACCGGAAGAAATGCTCACATTTTTCTCCAACGAATTTCCTCTGCATTTTCATCTGAAATCCCACGGTGTGATCTTCTAATAATATTACTAATTACCCAAAAGAATTCTATGCTTATTATGACAATTCCTTCTGTTTTCTAATCGTGCCGTTCCTCATCACACGCATAGGTCTCACAAAATCTTCCCGAAAATGCAGGAGACTCGCCACCCGCATACAAATGCGAGGTATCTCCGAACCCGCAGACACGGAAAGATGCCACGCCGGGACGGCGCTCCTCGGTATACACCGTGGTGACGGACGTCGGCGCCGCGCAGGTGTGATGCCACAGAATCATCGGTGACACATTCATCAGGTGCGACAGCAGCACACACTCCAGTCCGAAGTGGCAGAAGAACACAAGCGTATCGCGGTTCGCCTGTGCGACACGGTAGATGTCGCCCTCGCGCACATAGCCGTGCTCCGCCAGCAGGGCATCAAAGTTTGATACCACCCAGGCATACTCTGCACCTACGCCACCGTCCGGTTTCTTTTGCACACGGACGCCGTTTCCCTCATGCGCGCCGGGAGCCAGTCCCCCACGCATAGCCTGCTGTGTCGCCCACAGGTCACGCCGGAAGAACTCCTCTTCTCTCGTCCAGTCCTCCGGCAGCCAGTCCCAGGCAATCGACTTTCGATCCGAGCAATCCGGTCGGTCGATCTTCGTGTCGAACTCCCTGAGCCACAGACATTCGTTTGCCTCGCGGTTCATCTTCTGTAACGTCAGGGACGCCGTATCCTTTCGCCCGCCCGAGCGGCGACACATAGAACTCCTTAACAGGAAGCTTTGACAGGCGTTCTGACAAAAGCTCTGCCTCGCGCCAGCCCTTTTCTGTCAGGGTATCATGCTCATAATCCGGATCCCCGTGCCGTACAATCAATAATCTCATACTGCCGCAAATGCCTCCGCAAGATCTTCAATAATATCGTCCACATTCTCTGTTCCAATCGACAGACGGATGGTGTTCGGCTTGATGCCCTGCTCTAACAGTTCCTCCGTCGTAAGCTGGGAATGTGTCGTGGATGCCGGATGAATCACGAGCGACTTCACATCCGCCACATTGGCAAGCAGAGAGAACAGCTCCAGATGATCGATGAAGTCTTTTGCTGTCTGCTCGTCTCCCTTGATCTCGAACGTAAAGATCGAACCGCCGCCGTTCGGGAAATATTTTTTGTAGAGTGCCTGCTGCACCGGATCCTCCGATACCGACGGATGATGCACCTTCTCCACCTTCGGGTTGTTGTTCAGATATTCTACGACCTTTAATGCATTCTCCACATGGCGCTCCACACGCAGCGACAATGTCTCAAGTCCCTGTAAAAACAGGAAAGAGTGGAACGGAGAGATGGTTGCACCGGTGTCGCGCAGTAAAATGGCGCGGATCTTTGTGGCGAACGCTGCCGGTCCTGCCGCCTTTGTAAAACTGATGCCGTGGTAGCTCGGATTCGGCTCCGTCAAGGACGGAACTTGCCGCTTGTCTCCCAGTCAAACTTTCCGCCGTCCACGATCACGCCGCCGATGGCTGTTCCGTGTCCGCCGATAAACTTGGTTGCCGAGTGAACGACAATATCTGCTCCGTACTCAAGCGGGCGGACCAGATACGGCGTTGCAAAAAGTGTTGTCCACAACCAGCGGAATCTGATGCGCATGCGCGATCGCTGCGATCTTCTCAATATCCACAACGTCCGAGTTCGGGTTGCCGAGCGTCTCAATGTGGATCGCTCTGGTGTTCTCCTGGATTGCCTGCTCCACCTCGTCGTAATTGAATGGATCGACGAAAGTTGTCGTGATACCATACTCCGGGAATGTATGTGCCAATAGATTGTAGGTGCCGCCGTAGATGTTGTTTGCAGCCACGATGTGCTCGCCAGCATGCGCCAGATTCTGGAGTGTATAGGCGATCGCCGCCGCACCGGAAGCCACGGCAAGCGCTGCCACACCGCCCTCCAGAGCTGCGATTCTCTGCTCGAAGACATCCTCGGTCGGGTTTGTTAATCTGCCATAGATATTTCCCCCGCATCGGTCAGTCCGAAACGCGCCGCCGCATGCTCACTGTTGTTAAATACATAAGAAGATGTCTGGTAGATCGGCACTGCTCTCGCTCCGGTCACCGGATCTGCCTCCTCCTGTCCTACGTGAAGCTGTAATGTCTCAAATTTTAACTTTCTGTCCTTTAATGCTTTTCCCATGTTATGTTTCTCCTTTTTATTTTCATTTTGGAAGTTCTGTCTGTTGATAATCTGATGATAACATGAGAAAACCAACCTGTCTAATATGAAAAAAAAAGCACCAGTTATAGGTTATTCCTATAGCTGGTGTTTTCTAATCTAATCCTCTTTTTAAAGATTGCATTGCGCACTTTTGCGAGTGCATTCAAAAGAATCGTTCCAAGCACACAGCAGCAGATGATCTCTCCCGCCCGACGGTCAGCATGTAAACGGAATCGACCAGTCTCTTCCGCCATATTCCATGGTAAGTCCATATCCGTAGCGGAGTACCAGCGGAATGATGATGATATTTGATACCACCGGCGCGAGCGTGCATAAAAAACTTGTGCTTGCGGAGCAGATACGTTCCGACTGCGCCGAGCAGCGTCGCCAGACTGCCGAAGATCACATCATAGATGGCTGCTCCCGTCAGAAGGTTGGCAAGCAGACATCCCACAAACAGTCCCGGAATTGCCGCCGGTGTAAAGTACGGCAGAATGGTCAGCGCCTCGGAAATCCGGACCTGAAATGGCTCCCGATGCCAGGTTGAACGCACTGATAAAATAGGTCAGCACGACATAGATTGCTGCAATCATCGCAGCGTGCACAATGAATTGTACCTTAGAGTTTCTCATATTCTGTTCTCCTTTAGTTTTGTTTTTACGAGTGGAAGGTCACGAACACTCGATTCATTTTACGCCGGAAATCGGCGGCAAGCCCGCTTAGACCTTTGTTTTTATGGGCTACGCAACGTCTGACATTTTATCACAGTCTGCCAAAAAAGGCAACGGCAAAATTTCTCCCGTAAAATTTTTCACGCAAAAACTGCTCCGCGAGCGTAATGCTCCCAATATAAACCACCGGTCCTGTCATGTCAATTCTGCCGTCCCGGGCAAATTCCACCAGAAGCTCCCCGCCGTGCATATGCACCGTCACACGGTCGCCGACAAATCCCATCTTGTGCGATGCGGCAGCCGCTGCACAGGCTCCTGTTCCCGACGCGTATGTATAACCCGCGCCGCGCTCATAAGATCTCGATCTGAATATTTTCCCGGTCGAGCACCTGACAGAGCTGCATGTTGATACGGTTCGGAAAAATATCTGAATTTTCCACATACGGGCCAAGCTGCATCGCTTTTTTCTGGCTGACCTCCGCGAGCATCAGCACACAATTTGATTTCCCAGGGAGACGCAGGTCGCGTTATAGAAATTATCGCCAAAAAAAGATCGCCTCGTTGACAATCTCCCCCTCAACCCCGACCACCGGGATTTCCTTTGCCACAAACTCCGGGTATCCCATGTCCACGCGCATGAGATCGCCCTGCTCGTTTAAAAACGTCACCCTGGTCTCACCCGCTTTTTGTGTGCAGCACATAGCTCTCCTCTGTCACATACCCCATATCTTTTAAATATTTGGAAAAAATGCGGATACCGTTTCCGCTCTTCTCCGCCTCACTCCCGTCCGGGTTGAAAATGCGCACCCGCATTTTGTCCCCATCAAAAAAGGGCCATAGAGAATGCCGTCTGCTCCGACTCCCCAAATTGCGCCGGCAAAGTGCTTCCACCTGCCTTTCCTGCAATTCACATGCATTGCGATTCGGATCGTAGATCAAATAATCATTCCCCAGCCCATGGTATTTACGCAGTGTTATCTCTGCCATAAATGTCTCCGGTATCTGTTCTTATTCTATTATATGCTGTATTGGCGCGGATGCCATCTCTTCAGGGATATCCTGCTCCTCTTCCGTCTGCTTGTTCTGCTCGATCAGGCTGCGGATCGCCTCCGTCTTCTCATGAAGAATCTTGTCGATCTGCCCTTTTGTCACCTCATCGGTCACTTCCTCATTGCCGTAATTCGCCGAGCTGACTGTCAGCTCCGGCTCCACAGGAAGCTGCTGCCCGGTAACCGCATCCTCTTTCTCCCCGGTCTGTTCTTCCTTTGGCTCCGCATACGGTGTCGGTATATAATTCACATTCCAGTATTTTTTACAATACTGCGGTGCATCCGTTCCTGCTTGTCTCTCTCATCGATTCTATCCAACATATACTGTCGACCTGCCCCACTTATTTTCTAATTTATTTATACTACAAATTCTGCCGTACTTCCATAACATTTTGCATTTCCTGCTGAAAATTTTCTGTATAAAAACGCCCCGAATGAAGCATGCTTTTTAACAGAAAATCAAACCGGAGGAAACGCATCATGTCTTCATACAAAGTTGAAATCTGCGGTGTCAACACCGCGAAGCTGCCTGTTTTAAAAAAGAAGAGGAAAAGGACGCGCTCTTCGCCCGCATCAAACAGGGGAGATGCCGCTGCCCGCGAAACTTACATCAAGGGAAACCTCCGCCTCGTCTTAAGTGTAATCAAGCGCTTTTCCGGGAACCACGAGAACGTAGATGATCTCTTTCAGATTGGATGCATCGGTCTGATCAAATCCATCGACAACTTCAATCCTGCACTGGGCGTAAAGTTCTCCACCTATGCGGTTCCGATGATCATCGGTGAGATCCGCCGGTATCTGCGTGACAACAACTCGATCCGCGTCAGCCGTTCCCTGCGCGACACCGCCTACAAAGCCATCCACACCCGCGAGATTCTTGCCAAAACCTCCTGCAAGGAACCGACATTAGAAGAGATTGCAAAAAGTCTCCGGTCTCACCCAGGAGGAGATCGTCTTCGCCCTGGATGCCATCCAGAGCCCTGTCAGCCTCTACGAACCGGTCTACACCGACGGTGGTGACACCCTCTACGTCATGGACCAGATCAGTGATAAAAAAAAACCGCGAGGACAACTGGATCGAAGAACTCTCTCTAAACGACGCCATGAATCATCTGAACGAGCGCGAGAACTTCATCCTGCGCCTCCGCTTTTTTACGAGGGAAAGACACAGATGGAAGTCGCCGAGGAGATTCACATCTCCCAGGCACAGGTCAGCCGTCTTGAAAAATCCGCCTTAAAATCCATCCGCACCTATCTCTCCATGTAATGCCTACCGCTCCCACTTGTTGCAGAGTTCATTGATCTGGTCCGCAAATTTGCCAAGTTCGCGGTTCGGCATACCCCTCGCACTTGCGGATCACCGTCATCAGGCGCTCGCCGGCTGCCACAAGTCTTGCAAAGATATTGTTGACTGCGCGGGTACTCTTCTTCTCCACCGCCTCTCTGGAGCCCTGTGCCACACAGGCGCCTGTCAGCAGATCAAACGCATCACCGCTGAAGGGCGCGTAAGCCCCCAGCCCCAGCTCCTCGTGAATATGCGCCGCAAACTGCTCCGTCACCTTGTCTTCGCCATGTACGATAAAAACGCGCTTCGGCTTCGGGTCAAACATGCTCACCCATTTAGTCAGCTGGTTCACGTCCGCGTGGCCGCTGATTCCCGGAAGGTTCTCGATCTTCGCCTGCACCTCGATCGTCTCGCCAAAGAGCTTCACTTCCTTTGCCCCGTTTAACAGCATATTCCCGAGCGTGCCCGGAACCTGATATCCGACAAACAGGATCGTGGAATCCTTTCTCCATAGATTGTGTGCTTCAGATGATGCCGGATCCGCCCCGCCTCGCACATGCCGGACGCAGAGAGAATGACTTTCGGCTTGTCGTTAAAATTGATCATCTTCGACTCGTCGCTGGTGATCGCCATCCGAAGCCCTGGAAAACCGATCGGGTTGATGCCCTGCTGCACAAGTGCGAGCGCGGTGTCATCAAAACAGTCCTGCACATTTTTGCCGAAAATCGTGGTGGCTTCCACCGCGAGCGGACTGTCCACATACACCTCAAAATTCTGGAATTCCGGAAGCAGATTCTCCATCTTGATCCGACGGATAAAATACAGCATCTCCTGCGTACGTCCCACCGAGAACGCCGGTATGACCAGATTGCCGCCTCTCGTAAACGTATCGCGGATCACGCGGGCAAGCTCCACGGCATAATCCGGCGGTGTCTCATGCGTGCGGTCACCGTACGTCGACTCCATGACCACGTAATCCGCCGATGTAAGATACTCCGGATCCTTGATGAGCGGGCGGTTTCCCCGGTCCGATGTCTCCGGAAAATACGATCTTGCGCTCCTCCACACCCTCAGCAGTGTTCTCAGAGATCCACATCTCAATACTGGAAGATCCAAGCAGATGCCCCGCATCCACAAACCGGACTTTTAAGCCCTCACAGACGTTGATCACGCTGTGGTAGTCGCAGGATACAAAATGTCCCAGAACCCCCACCGCATCATTCATATCGTAGAGCGGTACGACCTCCGGCCTGCCGGCACGCTTCGCCTTGCGGTTCTTCCACTCCGCCTCAAACATCTGGATATGCGCGCTGTCCTTGAGCATAATCTCGCACAGCTGATGTGTCGCCGTCGTCGTAAAAATCTGCCCGCGGAAGCCATGATTATATAACATCGGAAGCAGACCGGAGTGATCGATGTGCGCGTGTGTCACAAACACATAGTCGATCGTCGACGCGTTCACCGGTATCTCCTGATTGACATACAGATCCGGTCCCTGCTCCATACCGCAGTCCACCAGTACATGCTTATCCGCAAACTCCAGATAATGACAGCTTCCTGTCACCTCGTGTGCAGCCCCCAAAAATTCAAGCTTCATATGCATTCCCCCAGCATTTTTTTTGATAAGACCATTATACACGTAATGTCCTGCGGTTACAATTCTTTTCCCTTGTCTCTTTTTTTCACAATCCCGGGCAGCGCTACTCAAAGCGCACAATTTCTTTCTTCAGGCGTCCCATGATTTTTTTTTCAAGCCGCGAGATGTAGGACTGGGAGATGCCCAGCCGGTCCGCCACCTCTTTCTGCGTTTTCTCCTCCCCTCCCGCCGTGTTCAACCCGAAGCGCAATTCTATGATCATGCGCTCTCTGCCGGTCAGTCCGGCAATCGCTGTCATGAGCAGCGAGCGCTCCACATCCGTCTCAATATCCCGGTAGATCACATCCTCATCCGTCCCCAGAATATCCGACAACAGCAGCTCGTTGCCGTCCCAGTCTACATTCAACGGCTCGTCAATGGACAACACCTCCAGCCTGGTCTTGCTGTTCCTGCGCAGATACATCAGAATCTCATTTTCGATACAGCGCGACGCATAGGTTGCCAGCTTGATGTTTTTCTCCGGATTGAAGGTGTTGATGGACTTGATCAGCCCGATGGTGCCGATGGAGATCAGATCCTCCACGCCGACTCCCGTATTGTCGAACTTTTTTTTGCAATATATACCACCAACCGCAGGTTGTGTTCAATCAGTTTTCTCCGCGCCTCCTCCGCCGCATCTGTGGCAAGCATCCGGATGCACACGCTCTCCTCCCCTGCATCCAGCGGCGGCGGCAGCACCTCCGCGCCGCCGATATAGTGCACCTCATCATTCTCCCCGAACAAAAAGCGTCCGATTCCGTTCAAAATTCCCCGCATCCCGTAATCCGGGACCATCCATTTTATGTACATGTAAGCTCCTTTCTTCACTGTCATCCCAGGGATGCATGCAGAATCAGGTCATATTCTTTGTCCTCAAGCAACCCCTTCTGTGCGATTCCAACCGCCATATGTTCATACCGCCGCATCTGCCTGCCATCCTGCAGTATCATCTCATCCACATCCATCACCGCAAGAAGTCCGTCCTCTGCTCCAAGAGCACGGTACGGCACAAACCGGATTCTGTCTTTTTGTCTGATCCACAAATTTTTCCGCCAGGCTATAGCTCAAAATACAGATCGGCTGCCCGGTATAGGGATCTCTTAACTGGTTCCCGCTGTCCCAGTAGGCGCTTAACGCCATCCGGCGCGCATCTTTTCAAGCCATGCCCGGCGCACATGGCTGCCAAAGGCTCTTCTTCTCCCAAGATACCGAAGAAGACCGCACGTTACCGTCACTGCAGCCGCAATCGCCACTCCTCTGCTTTTTGATAAAATACCGCTCTCCTGCAGCCACTCAAACGCCCCGCCGAGCAGAAGAACCACCAGATACACCGCCACCCAGTTCTCAAAGAACTGCCTCCTGTCACACCTCCCGAAACAGATGACTGTCATCAGTGTGTTGATAAAAAAAATGCGTGAGCAGGCAGTACAGCAGATAATTGCGGCAAAGCAGGATGCAGCACAGCCCGAGCACTGCGGAAACAGCCGCTCCAGCAGCAGCAGCCACCGCATTTTCCTGCATCTCTTCAAAAAAAAAGATTCGCCCCAGCAACGGCAAGGAAATCCATGAGAAAATTCTGGATCAAAAATACGTCTGCGTAAAATACATATATTTCCTTTCACCTCGGTTTTTCTCTGACATGCCACCTATTATACGATGCCGCCGTCTCCTTTTTTTTTGTCAAAAGTCCGCTCTATAATGCGGCGAGTCATCTGCCCGGTTCGACATAATCTTCCTGCAACACAAAAACTGCCATGTGCAAGTCCTGTAATCGGACTGACACATGGCAGTTCATATTATGTCACTGTAATTCTATTTGCGTGAATTCTTCAGGAAATCCGGAATCTTGATGTCCATCTGCTGCACCGTGCTCTCCGGCTGACGCGGTCTCTGGATACCCGGCAGAGGCGGTGTTACTGTACCATGTCCTCCCTGCGGCTGATAGGTCGGAGCAGCGGTTCCTGTGGTTCTTCCGAGTGTGGAACCGGATACCGGTCTGGTCGGTGTCTGCGTTGCATAATTCAACTTCGGCATGATCTTGCTCGTTGCGCCCGGATTCTCAAGTCCTGTCGCAATGACAGTGATCGTAGCCTCATCGGTCATGGACTCATCGTACATCGCACCGAAGATGATATTGGCATCGTCGCCTGCAAGCTCCTGTACATAGCTTGCGGCATCATTCGCATCCATAAGAGAAATATCGCCGGAAATATTGATGATAACGTGGCTTGCACCCTCGATGGTTGTCTCAAGCAGCGGGCTGGCAACTGCAAGCTTGACTGCCTCGATCGCCTTGTCGTCTCCCTTGGCATTACCGATACCGATGTGAGCCATACCCTTGTCCTTCATGACGGTAGACACATCTGCGAAATCGAGGTTGATGATGAGTGCCGGCAGGTTGATTAAGTCTGTAATACCCTGTACTGCCTGCTGCAATACCTCGTCCGCCTTCTTCAATGCATCCGGCATCGTGGTACGTCTGTCCACGATCTCAAGAAGCTTGTCATTCGGTATCACAATTAAAGTATCAACGCTCTCTTTCAAGCGGTCGATACCGGAAAGCGCATTGACCATACGCTGTTTTGCCTCGAACTTAAACGGCTTTGTCACAACTCCGACCGTCAGAATCCCCTGCTCTTTTGCGATCTTCGCTACAACCGGCGCTGCGCCTGTACCGGTACCGCCGCCCATACCACAGGTAACGAATACCATGTCGGCGCCCTTCACTGCCGAGGAGAGCTCTTCCATACTCTCTTCCGCTGCCTTCTCGCCGATCTCCGGCTGTGCTCCGGCTCCAAGTCCCTTCGTCAGCTTCTCGCCAATCTGGATTAAGGTCGGTGCCTTGCAAAGTGTAAGTGCCTGCTTATCCGTGTTGATCCCGATAAAACTCCACTCCACCGATATTTTCATCAATCATTCTATTTACAGCATTGTTACCAGCTCCTCCAACTCCGATGACTATAATCTTCGCACTGGTATCTGCTTCTGTCGTCATAATCTCTAGCAAGGTAGTTCCTCCTTCATTCTCTCCCCCATAATTCATGTCCTGTGGTAAACGGATGTAAACACACCATCTATCAGAGAATCATCCGGTGCTCCTCTTCCTACACCGTCTGTTCTGTATATCGTCTTTCAATGCAGTGCAGAATCCATACTGCCCGCTTATAAACTCATATACAATATAATATATTCTTTCTTTCAATTTATCAACTAATTTTTTCACTTTTTTGAACAAATTAAGGATTTTCTAATCTCTGTCAAACACAATATCTGTGGTGTCCGGTGTCCATGTGTCCAGATGAAGTGTTCCGTACATTCCCGCAAGCTGTGGAAGGATCGCCGACAGACGCACAATCTTCTGCGACAGATAGTCGTCCGAACCGATCGAAACCTGTATGCCATAGTAGGTCAGCGTCGGTTTTAAGCTGCTGTCGTAGTGAATCTCCTGCGGCAGAAGGTCGTATTTTTTCAAAATCTGCGTCAGGCTCAGAAGGTTGTTTAGCACATCCGGCTGATCCAGCGGCAGTTTCTCGTAGAGCACGACCTCATCGCATGTCACTCCGGCGATCTTTGGTACATCCTCAATCTCGTCCGAAGAAGTCTCCACGACGAATCCATCCTTGTCAAAATAGGCGTACTGCCCGATGGCGTCAATATAAAAGCAGCCCAGAATTCCTTTTTCGTATACCAGGACATGCACTGTATGCGGATCATCCAGCGTCACTTCCATCGTGTCGACAAAGGCACCTTGCCGGTATCCCTGATGCGGTATTTCAGAAGAACATACAGAGAATTCCACGAATACTCATCATTTAACACCAGCTGCTCGATCTGCTCGGAAGAATAGAGCTCATTCCCCTCCACCACGACGTTTTCCACCGTGAATACTTTTCCAGACGATCAGAAATGCAATCGCCAAAAGCATCAGAAGGATCAGTACAACCGTCAGTCCGATTTTCCGTCTTCTTTTCTTTTTTTTTTCTCTGTTCTCTAATCATACTTTTTTTGGTAACCTCAAACTTTATTCCCCTTGACACGGACAGCGCAAGCCCCATTTCCGAGAGCAGAAACAGAATGGAGGTTCCACCGTAACTGACAAACGGAAGGGAAATCCCGGTATTCGAATGGTGTTGGTCACAACGGCAATATTCAAAACCACCTGGATGGAAATATGCGCCATGATGCCGACCACAAGCAGCGCCCCGTAGAGATCTGCTGCATTGTTCGCTATCACCATAAATCTCCAGATTATCAGCAGGTATAAAAAGGATCAGGCAGATCGCGCCGAAAAGTCCCAGTTCCTCACAGATGACGGAGAAGATCATATCGTTCTGCGCCTCCGGGATAAAACCGAGCTTCTGCATGCTCTCCCCGAGTCCCTTGCCGAACAGCCCGCCGGAACCGATCGCATAGAGTCCCTGCAGCGTCTGATAACCTTTTTCATACTCTTCCGGGTGCAGCCAGATCTGGATACGCTCGGCGCGGTAGGATGCAAGCGCGATAAAAATGACGCCGACTGCGAGTACCACGCCTCCCACAATCAGGAAATGCGAATATTTCGGGCTCGCCACAAACAGCATGCACACCGCGATGCCAAGGATAATAATCGCTGTACTTAAGTTATTGTATGCGACCACCCCGACGACGGGAAGCACGATCGCCATGACCTTGACCAGCGTCTTAAAATCCCCCACCTGCTTCGACGTCTTATAGATGATCGTCGCCAGGAAAAATGATGACCGCAAGCTTCGCAAACTCGGATGGCTGGAACGAAAGCGGTCCGATGTAGATCCAACGCGCCTGTCCTTTGGCTTCCGTACCGATAAAGATAACCGCCGTACACAGTCCGAACGCCATCAGATACGCCAGACCGCTCACTCTCATCCAGAACCGGTACGGGATTCTCGAGACGATGATCATCGCTATGATTCCAAGACTTGTCGCAAACAGCTGCCTTTTCAGATAATACGCCGTATCCCCGAAACGCGTGGAACCATAGTAAGAGCTCGTGCTGTAGAGCATCACCAGACCGAAACAAAGCAGAAAGATAATCAAAAACAGCAGGCTGTAATCAAAATATCGAATTGGTTTTTGTTTTTTTTTTCTTTTCCTGCCTTCGCGCCATTCTCCACTCCTAGTCTTCTTTTAAAGGCACGCACATATTCCTTTGAAAATGCGTCCGCGCTCCTCATAGTTTTTAAACATTCCCCAGCTTGCACATGCAGGGGATAAGAGTACCGCATCACCGGATACCGCGTTCCGGTAGCAGGTGTCGATCGCCTCCTCAAACGTATCACAGAGCACAATATTCTCAAATCCATGTGCCCGCGCACAGGCTGCAATCTTCTCCCGCGTCTGTCCGATCAGCACGAGCAGCTTGACTTTTCCGCCAAAGCTTTCAATCCACTCGTCATACTCCGACTGCTTATCATAGCCGCCGCCAATCAGAAGGGTCGGACGGTTCATGGCACAAATGCCCTTGATCGCGGCATCCGGGTTGGTGCCCTTAGAGTCGTTATAAAACTTCACGCCGCGCTTCTCCGTCACATACTCGATGCGGTGCTCGACTGCCTGAAAACGCTTCAGCACTTCGACAATCTTATCCATTGGAACACCGAGGCTTAACGCTATGCCGGTCGCAGCCATCACATTCTCGTAATTGTGCGTTCCCAAAATATTGAGTTCATTCACGTTGATGACCTTCGTGGTGTTCTCTCCGTCTGCATAGTAAATATCCTCGCCGTCCAGATACAGTCCGCGGTCTAACTTCTGTCTGCTGGAAAAATACAGCACGTTCGTGTGAAGCGTCTCACCGAATGCGCGCAGGACTTCATCCTCGTAATTGAGCACGCAGACCTCGTCTTCCGTCTGATTCTCCGCGATCCGCTCCTTCGTCTTAATATAGCACTCCATCGTGTGATGACGGTTCAGATGATCCGGCGTGATATTTAAAATAGCGGAAACTGCCGGGTGAAATGTGTGAATGGTCTCCAGCTGAAAGCTGCTGATCTCCGCCACCGTCACTGTCTCGTCCGTGGTGTCCGCAGCCACGGAGGTATATGGAATTCCGATATTGCCGACCACTTTCACATCCCGGTAATAGTTTGCCATGATCTCGCCGCAGAGCGCCGTGGTCGTCGTCTTGCCGTTGGTCCCGGTGATCGCCACGATCCGTCCCTTCGCAAAATGGTAAGCAAGCTCGATCTCGCCCCAGATCGGAATCCCGTCTTTTTCAGATCCTCAACCATCGGAAGATCCGTCGGCACTCCCGGGCTTAACACGACAAGATCCAGTCCGCTTCTATCTTCCGCTGTCAGTTCTCCGAGGATGATCTTCACATCCGCAAAGACCGGGTACTTCTCACGAAGCGCCGTAAGATCCAGCTCCTTATTTCCGTCAAACAATACCACATTCACATTCTTCTTTTTTTTCAGAAGTTCCGTCGCGGCAACACCGCTGATTCCGGAACCAACCACAAGCACTGTCTTACCTGTCAGATCCATGTTCTTCCTCCTATAATCCTAACAGGGCGATCATGCATAAGATCGCCGTTGTAATCGAAAATACTGCAACCACTCTCGTCTCGGACCATCCGCCCAGCTCAAAATGATGATGGATCGGCGCCATACGGAAAATCCGCTTTCCGCCGGTCTTTTTAAAGTAGGTCACCTGGATGATAACGGAGAGTACCTCGACCAGATAGATCAGTCCGACAATCACGATAAACAAAGGCATCTGCATCATATAGGCTGCCGAGACCACAAATCCGCCGAGCGCCAGTGATCCGGTATCTCCCATGAAAACACTTGCCGGATAGACATTAAACAGCAAAAATCCAAGCAGCGCACCCACAACCGCACAGGTGATCGGCGCAATGCCTGCATTCGTTCCGATCGCCACCACGGAGAAGAACGTTGCCACCATGATGGTGACGCTCGACGCGAGGCCGTCCAGACCATCGGTAAAGTTCGTACCGTGGACGGTTCCGATGACCGCCAGAGACAGTACCGGGAACGCTCCCCCAGCCGAGGTCTAAATATTTTCCTCCGGAGAACGGAATCAGCATGGTGAGCGGGACATCCGAGTAGCATCCCATATAAACTGCGAACACGGTCGTCACCACAATCTGACAGAGCATTTTCTGCCATGCAAGCAGTCCGTCCGATCTGCGCAGCACAACCTTCAGATAATCATCCAGAAAGCCGATCACACCAAAATCCGACGGTCATAAACAGAATCGGAACAATCTTTGGATAATCTTTTACATAAAACACCGATGTGATGATAATACTTGCCAATATCATAAGTCCGCCCATCGTAGGCGTTCCGTTTTTTTCTTCAGATGGGATTCCAGTTCCTTCCGCTCCGTCTGTCCGACTTTTTGAGTCTTCGCAGGAAAGGAATTACAATCGGTCCCAACAATGCACTGATTGCAAAAGATACGATTACCGGGATTACAATTTCATACGTCATAATAAACACCTCATGTATTTTATCTTTGCCGAAAAGCAACATGTGCTTTTTAACCCAACTAGTATACGTTATTTTTCATGATTTATCAAGGTAAGGCAATATGTTTTCCATAATTTCTTTTTACGACCGGCGCCGCAATCAGACCTCCGTAATACGTGCCCTTCGGGTTATTGATAATCGCAATCACAAGCACTTTGGGATCGTCCGCAGGAGCAAATCCGAGGAACGAGGAAATATAGCGGTGCTCGCTTCTCGGCAGCGTCTGGGAAGTCGCGGTCTTGCCGCCGATCGCATACCCCTCGATCTTCGCATTCTTTCCGCCTCCCTCCGACACCACTTTTTCCAGCAGATACTGCATGGTCTCCGAGGTCTCCCCGCTGCAGATCTCCTCTCTCTTATCATAAGAAAAATGTCTCGACCAACGTTCCGTCCGTCTCACGGACCTCCACTCCGAAGTGCGGTGTGATGCGCGTTCCCCATTTATAATAGAAGAAACGGTCGTCACGAGCTGGATCGGTGTGATCTGGAACGACTGTCCGAACGAGATCGTCGCAAGTTCCACCGGGCCGACGTTTTCCTGCTTATGCATGATCGTCGCCGCCTCTCCCGGCAGATCGATTCCCGTCTTCTGTGTCAGACCGAACTGTTTGAAATATTTGTAATAGTTTTCCACGCCCAGCCGCTCGCCCAGTTCAATGAAGACGGATTGCAGCTGTTCATAATGCCTGTCTCGAACGTCTCCGCCCCGTGTCCGCTTGTCTTCGCGCACCGGATTCTGCGATCCTCCACCAGCTTATAGCCGGGACAGTAGAACTGATCTGTCAGCGACACCACGCCCTCCTCGAGCGCTGCCGCCGCCGTGATAATCTTAAATGTGGAACCCGGCTCATAGGTGTCGCTGATACACTGGGTTTCTCCACATGCGGTTCAGCAGTTCCTGCTTTTTGTCCGCAGACTCCGTCCCATCCGCTCCCCATCTCCTCAATTAAGGTAAACGGTTCGTTCAGATTGAATTCCGGATAATTTACCATCGCCATGATCTCCCCGTTCTGCGGGTTCATGACAATCACGGACACCTCATCCGCCTGCTTTTTATGTATGCCTTTTCCGCCGCCTGCTCACAGTATTGCTGGATATTGCTGTCCATGGAAATATATAACTCATAGCCGTTCACCGGCTCAAGCCGCGTCTCTCCCGCATTTTCAATCTCAATCCCGCGCGCATCCGTGAGGGTGAGGATCTTGCCGCTCGTTCCCTGCAAATAGGAATCGTATTTGACTTCAAGCCCCAGAATTCCCTGGTTATCCGCACCCGTAAAGCCGAGCACCGTGGACGCCATGGTATCCAAAGGGTAATACCGCTTGTAATCCTCGTCGACCTTGATTCCGGAAAGGCCGTAGGCACGGATGCGGTCTCCGGTCTCCTTGTCAACATTCGTCTTGACCCGCTCAATGGAGCTGACCTTCTCCACCCGCTTTCTCACTTCCTCCTCCGTGAGCCCCAGTTCTTTTGCAGTGCCGCAATCACCTTCTCCGGCTCATCGATCTGACTGTGAATCACGGAAATGGTACAGACCGATTTGTTCGTCGCAAGGATTTTTCCCGTGGCATCGATGATTCTTCCCCGCGCTGCCTTGATATCACGCTCTCTCTCATGAAGATCCTCCGCCTTCTGCCCGTAGTATTCCGAGCAGAAGACCATCAGATAGACGAGCCGTCCGCCCAGAAGCATCAGCACGAAAACACGGCGACGAACATCAGCCATATTTTTCTGCGGTTGAATGTCTTGCTCCGGTAAAATGCATGTTCCTGTGACATATAGAAAAAAAACCTCACGAAAGTTCTCCATGAAATTTTATTCATCCTTTCGTGAGGTTATGTCTGTTATTGCTGTCCGTTATCCTGTGGGATGTCTCCACTATCCTGTGGGATATCTCCGTTATCCTGCGGGGTGTCTCCGCTATCCTGCGGTTCATCCCCGTTATCCTGCGGCGTGTCTCCGCTATCCTGCGGCGTGTCTGTGCCTTCCGCCTCCTCTTCATTTCCCGGCAGGGTATCCGTTGTGTCCGGCACATCCAGTCCTTCTTCCATCGGAGTCTCCTCGTTTACAACGTCCGTCATCGCTGTCGCTCCGGTATCTGTTCCCGTAATGTCCCACCCTGCATGAATTCCGGTGGTCTGCTCATCGCGGTAGATGTTCATGTAAGGAAGCACTTCCTCTAAGATCTCACGCACAATATTCTGTGCAAAAGAGCTGTGGTACTGCTCCACTGCATTCGGCTCGTCGACCACGCAGTAAATCACAAGCTGCGGATCGTCGACCGGTGCAAATCCAATAAACGATACCAGATAGTTGACGCCGTCACGTCCCGCTTTCTGTGCCGTTCCCGTCTTGCCGCCCATTGAGTAGCCGTCCACTTTCGCTGTCGCTCCGGTACCTGAGGTAACGGTGGAATACATATACTGCCGCAGCGTCTCGGACGTACTCTCCGAGATGGTTTCCCGAAGAAGTGTCGGCTGGATCTCCTGCACAACGTTGCCGTTCTCATCCGTAATCCGTTTTACCACATGCGGCTGATAGAACTTTCCGCCGTTTACAATCGAGCAGAAGCCTGTGGCAAGCTGGATCATCGTCGTGTTGAAGTTCTGGCCGAATGCGTTTGTCGCAAGATCCACCACCGTCATGTTGTCGCCGGTATAGATCAGAGAATCGGTTCTCGTCTCTCCCGGCAGATCAATGTTGGTCTTCTGACCAAATCCGAAAATCTGCTGGTAATTTTCAAAGTTATCTCTTCCTATTTTATAGGACATCTGCATCAGCGCATCGTTGCAGGAATTCATCAGCGTCTGCTCCAATGTCTCCATTCCGTGTCCGTCTCTCTTGACACAGTGAATGTCATGCCGAAAACCGGAGATCGTCTCATACCCGTCGCAGTAATAGGTGTCTGCCGTGGTCACCGTCCCGGTCTCAAGTCCTGCCGACACGGTAAAAGGCTTCGCCGTCGATCCCGGTTCATAGGTATACGACACGCAGAAGTTCTGCCACAGCTGGTTTAGTGCATCCATCTTTGCGTCATCATCCATGGCAGCGAGTTCTTCCTCGGTGTAATACGCGGAGAGATCTCTCGGGTTGCTCAGATCAAAATTCGGATAATTCGCCATGGCGAGCACATCCCCGTTATTCGGATCCATAATCAGGACTCCGATATGGGAAGCTCCCGCATCCCCTTCGCGGTAGGCGCCTGTGTACGCCTCGTTGAATTCCCGGATCTTGTCCTCCACCACGGACTGGATATTCGCATCAATCGTTGTCACGATGTTGTTGCCGTTTGTCGCCTGCTTGATCGTTTTCTCAAAATTATTATCCGTATTCAGATAGCCGAACTCACGCCCGTTGATGCCGTTTAACGTGCTGTTGTAATAATTCTCCAGACCGTTCACTCCGACATTTCCGGATGCCGTAAATCCGATCACCGCGCTGGCGAGCGATCCGTACGGATACTCTCTCTGATATTCCTTCTCAAACCATACACCCTTGATGTCGGGGTTCACCTTTCTGCCCTTTTCATCCGTCGCATCCTGCAGTTCCACGAACGGCTGCATCTCGTCGTACGATATTTTCTTCTTCAGCACAATATAACGGTTCTGCGGATCATTCCGGACATATCCGTAAAGCTCATCGCTGCTCAAGTCCGGAAAAACACTGCACAAGCGCCTGAATCGTCGGCGCAACGTAATCCTCATCGCTCGTTAAAACAGAACAATCCAGTATCACATTGTACACTGCAATACTGGTTGCCATCACTGTCCCCTTTGCATCGACAATATCGCCTCTCTGGTAAGGAATCACTTTGCTGTCGTATTCCTGCTGGGACAACACAATTTTCTCATATTTTCACCGCTGGTATATATTCAATATACATCAGGCGCCCGATCAGACCGATCAGCATGCCTGCCACAATGGTAAACATGACAATCAGCTTTTTTGCATGCGCCTGGGAAATTTCAACAGCGGTCTTCTTTTTTTTTTGCCATGCGCCTCTCCTGTCATCCTACTCACGCGGAATCTCACTGTACTGGTTCATGTAATCGTCATCGTTCACTGTATAGTACACAATCTGCGATTCCTTCGCGCATAGGACATTCCATATTCTGTCATCGCCGTATTCCGGATGCTGTCAAGATCCACGCTCGTATTGATCCGCTTGTATGCCTCGTCGTTGTCGGCTTTCAGATCTGCGATCTGGCTCTCAAGGCTTGATATCTGATTCATGCGCGCCGTCATCTCCGACTGGATGTGGATGTATGCACCGGTAAAGATGCCGAACACCATCACAGCCATCGTGAGAAATGCCACATAGCTCTTGCTCATGCGCAGAGCACGCTCCTGATTTCTTCTGGCCGCACGCTTTCTGTTTCTTAAGTCAATCTCGCGTTCCCGCTCCCGTCTCTCGCGCTCCCTTCTCTCTCTTGTGACATGCTCCGGGCGGCTCTCTCTGATCCTGCGATCCGGTCTCGTCACTGCAGGCGCTGCTTCCATCCTGCGGACAGTATTCCCGTCAATATAATATTTTCTCTCTGCCGCTTCATTTCTCATAACTGCCACTTCCCTCACTACTCTCTAAGCTCTTTTCAAATACGCGGAGCTTTTGCACTCTTCGATCTCGAGTTCTCTGCAAGCTCTCTCTCCCCCGGCAATACTGGCTTCCTTTGTAATCACTCTTCCCTTGGCCTTTTTCCCACATACACATACCGGGGAAATCACCCGGGCAGGTACATGGATTCTCGTTGCGCTTAAAGTTCGTCTTGACGATCCGGTCCTCTAATGAGTGAAAGGTAATAATACAGATCCTTCCTCCCGGATTAAGCAGATCGATCATCGTATCCAGATTGTCCTGCAACACTTCCAGTTCGTGATTCAATTCAATTCTGATTGCCTGAAACGTACGCTTTGCCGGATTTCCTCCGGTCTTCTGCACTTTCATCGGGATGGACTCCCCGAATAATTTCCGACAGTTCTCCCGCCGTCGTAATCGGCTTCTTCTGTCTCTCGTTCACTATATGTTTTGCAATATTTTTTGCAAATTTATCTTCACCGTAATCGCGGATGATCCGATAGAGATCCATCTCGCTGTAGTCATTGACAATATCCCTTGCCGTGAGACTCTGTCTGTCATCCATGCGCATATCAAGCGGCGCATCGGCGTCCCGGTAGGTAAATCCCCCTCCGGTGTGTCAAGCTGGAACGATGACACGCCCAGATCCAGCACGATGCCGTCCACATGCTCTATACCGATCGCATGAAGTTCCTCTTTCATGTTGGCGTAATTGCTCCGGATGATCGTAACCTTATCGCCGAACGGCTTCAAGCGCTCTCCCGCTGCCCGGATCGCATCCGCATCCTGATCGATGCCGATGAGACGTCCCTTTTCCGATAACCGTTTTGCCACTTCACTGGCATGTCCGGCACCGCCAAGCGTTCCGTCCACATAGATTCCGTCCGGTCTGATGTTCAGATGTTCAATTGTCTCTTCCAGTAGAACGGAATAATGTTTAAACTCCAACCTGCGCCTCCTGCTTAGATACTGAATCCAAGATCCGCCATGTGCTCTGCGATCTCGTCCATCTCATCCTCATCGTAGGTATTCTCCTGCCATCTGTCCTTATCCCAGATCTCCACGCGGCTTAAGACTCCCACGAGCACCACATCTTTTTTGTAAATTGGCATATTCGCGCAAAAACCGGCGGAAGCAGAATTCTGCCCTGCTTGTCCAGCTCCACTGCGGCTGCCCCAGCAAAGAAAAAACGGGAAAAACTTTCTGGCATCCTTCGATGTCATGGAAATATTGCGGAACTTCTCCTCAATATTGTGCCACTCTTCGGCAGGGTACACAAACAAGCATCCATCCAAGTCCCTTGGTAACCACAAATTCACTGCCTAACTGCTCTCTGAATTTGATGGAACGATCAGTCTGCCCTTTGGGTCCACTGTGTGATTGTATTCTCCCATGAACATAACACAAACACCTGCCTTCAGTGGTTTTCCACAAAGTTATGAACTTATCCACCACTTTGTACCATTCTCCACCACTTTCCTCCACTTGTATGATAATATTACCCCACCTTGTACCAAATTGCAATAGAAAAAGCCCAAAACTTGCGTTTGGGCATAAAAAAAGGACCTCGCATACATGCCTCGCATATATGTTCCGTCCTGTTTACTGTGTTTATTCAATTGTCAGACCCTGACACCCTCCTGACTCTCAAGATATTCTTCTATCAAGCTTGTCCAGTCTGGTGCTTTTCTCGTAATAGTACTCAAACCTGTTCTCCTGCAACAATGCTTCATCCAACTCGTGTCTCGCCGTCTCGATCTTCTTTTTGTAACTCATAGATTCTGTTCATATGGAATCCTCCTTAAAACGCTAAGATTCCTATGTCTGACGTTAACATAGCACTAAAGGTGGGCATTCCCACATAAATCTGCTCTTACTGCCTGCCCCATTCATTATATATTACTATGTCCGAACACGAGAAATCAACGAAAACAACCCGCTCATCTGACATTATGAGTGCCGTGATTTCCACTGGCGCGTTTATCTCGCACAATAACTCACTCATTGCACGCCCAGCGCTTTAGTGACTCACATCACTCGACATGTTCTATATCTGTCCCTCCACGCCATGCTTGTGCGCCAGAGATACTCGCTCATGCGACTCCTGGATAAAAAGCACAGACTCGTCTCCCGCGTCGATGAGCGGCTCTTACTCTCTTTCTTTATTCTGCAGCTCTCATGTTCTTCCCAGCTGCAGCAGCCAGGATGTCTGGCAGCCTCACCGCTCTTGTATATACGATCTTAAGTCCATGTCCCTCCTCGTAAGAAGCACGTAACTGAACGAAGCACAACA
>VOFJ01001585.1_pt1 | contig 21997 bp, 28 predicted proteins | sample 5384081 | NCBI WGS metagenome assembly VOFJ01 (sample SAMN12384729, study PRJNA508395) | human gut metagenome | isolation source: healthy gut I | host: Homo sapiens | reverse complement strand
ACATTATGTATGTATCCGCATGCTTATTTTTATTATAATAAAAGGCGGATAAGGCTAGTGCGGTGGGACATAGCTCCCGTTTTTTAGAGTTTATTCCGCCTCTTATTATAAGCATTCGTTTAAACAGGTTGGATTAAATACATCCGTGTAACGAACAAGTCTGAATGGTAATAAGTCTGGCGGAGAAAAGGAGGATTTGCATGAAACAAATAGTAAGTGTAGGAATCGATGTATCAAAAGGGAAAAAGCACTGTCTGTGCCATGATACATCCTAATACGATTATTAAGGAATCGTTTGAAGTTTTGCATACCGTAGAAGAAATGTCAATGTTAGCTGATTACATCGGATCACTTGATGGAGAAATTCGTATTGTAATGGAATCAACAGGGCATTATCATCTTCCGGTTGCACAATTTCTGTATCAAAAAGGCTTTTTTGTATGTGTTGAAAATGCATATATTATACGACAATTTTCACGCATTATGCTGCATGGCGCAAAAACAGATCCGCTTGATGCAAAAAAATTAGCAAAGTACGGTTTGGCATACTGGAGCGAACTGAAACCATATAAATTTCATCCAAGCTGCTACACAGAATTAAGTCTATTATCCAAGCAGTATCAGACATACATAAAGCTTTTGATTGCTGCTAAACAGAATGTAATACATTTGATGGATGAGATGCTTCCTGGTTTCAAAGAAGCGCTGGATACAGCAAGCAGTGTTCAATTCTCAAAAGTGAAATATGTGGATTTTGCCAAAGAATTCTATCATGTTGATATGATAAAAAAGCATGGGAAAAGAAATTTTTCGAGAGAATTATAAGCAATGGTGTAAAGAAAAAGGATACCGTTTCCAATCAGAAAAGGCAGACGAGCTTTTTCACTTGGCGGAAGACGGTATCCCTACACTACCAACAGAGTTCCCTTCAACCAGACTCTGTATGGAAGTAGCAACAGAGCAAGTAAGCCAATTAGGTTATGCTCTAGAACAAATATTATCACAAATGCAAAATTCTTGCAAAGACTTTACCAGAATATCAAACGATACGCCAAATGGGAGGCATGGGTGAAAAGTTATGTGTAAGGTTTATAGCTGACATTGGAGACGTTCGACGTTTCCATAATGGCAAAGCATTAGTTGCTTATGCGGGAATTGATGCTCCGCCTTATCAATCAGGACAATATACCGGCACCAAACGTAGAATAAGCAAACGCGGAAACAGTGCATTAAGGAAAACCGGTTATGAGGTTATGAAAAGTCTGAAATCCCATCCGCCCAAAACAGATACTCGTGTCTATGATTTTATAATTAAAAAAAGAGAATGAAGGAAAAAGTAAGAAACAAGCCAAAATAGCCGGTTTAAATAAGTTTTTGCAAATCTATTATGCAAGAGTAATGGAAATATATAAGAATATAGTATAGTTGCATAAGAAAAAAGCCTGAATAATCAGGCCTATTTCTTATGCAAAAAAAATCAAAAATTGTGTTGACATCTCTTAACAGGTCTAAAAAAGTCCTAAAATTGTCTGCGGTTGTCGGACATCTTTCGCGGATTGTCAAAACGTGGAAAGACACGGAATCCGATACCAAACGCGGCATAGAAGAAATGCTCCCAATTTGCTTCAAAGGATTCCCGCCGCCGGTTGGCAGTCCGGAACCGTGCAGGTACAGATTTTTTTAAATCTCTGCCCACCACATTCCATGCCCCGGTCTTTTTAAGCTTCTATCTTAGTCTACTCTCTTAATCTTATTGAGCTGTGCGTTGAGTCCGAGAAGATCTTCTTTCTTCCACTCAACCTTCGGTCCTGCCGCACCCATCAGGTTGATCATACGGATGACCGTAAATCCGCCCAGCATTTCCAGCATCTTCGGGTTCGCCATTGCTCCTGCTGCAGGATTTCCGTCATTTTTTTTTTTCATTACCCTGACTCATTCCCGCTGCAACTTTTGACATCAGTCCCATGAAGAGTGCTTTTTCCCTCTTCGGACTTCATGATATCAGAAAGTCTGTCATTCAGTGAATAATATCCTTCCGGCTCTGTGATGTCGAACCAGTTGAGGATTGCGCCGCTCTCTTTCAGGCTGTACTCCTCGTTGAAGGTATCCACCTTGCGGATGTGGCTCTCATCCTTATACTCTCCGGCAACAGCCACCAGGGTGGATTCTCCGACATTCGGTACCTCAAAGTGGAAGAAATGATCCTCCGCCTGAAGCTTTCCTGCACTCTTGCCGTTGACAAACAGCTCTACCTCCGGAAGATTGGAATATACAGTTACCTTCGTGGTATCTTCCACGCGGTCTACATAGCGTTTTCCGCACAGATGTACGAACGGCTCATCAGACAGCCATGCCTTGTATGCATAGAAGGAATCTTTCTTGTACTTGCGGTCGAAAGTTACCAGTCCCTTGTGGTTCTGACCGTTCTCACCGCCCTCGTTTCTCGCATCTGCACCGAAATCGAACATGTTCCATACATGCGTTGCCCAGATATACTTTCTGGTGAAGAGCTGCTTGATCATCTCCTCATGATAGTATGCCTGATACTCCTCGGTGTAATCGCCCTGCTTCGGATCAGAGGTATGCCAGTTCAGCGCCTCACATCCGTACTCGCTCATTCCAAGCGGGATATTCGGGAACTCTTTGTGGAAGTTGTCCATCCACGGTCCGTTCATGGATACGTCTCCGCCGTACCATCCGAAGTAATGGTTGTAAGAGATCACATCCGGAATCTGGATGTACGGATCGTGAATATCACACATGGATACCACCGCGATCGTGGTCAGTCTCGTGTGATCCATCTCATGAACCATGTCATTTAAGATTCTGTGGTTCTCAAGCAGATCCTCATCCGAGCTTCCTGCCATCGTGATCTCGTTGGAAAGCCCCCAAACCACGATACTCGGGTGATTGTAATTCTGAACAACCAGCTCTTTCATCTGGGAAATGGTATTCTCACGTCCGTTCGGCATGTGAGAGGAAATGTACGGAATCTCAGCCCAGATTACAAGACCTCTCTCATCGCACAGATCGTAAAAATACTGATCGTGCTGGTAGTGAGCCAGGCGGATCGTGGTAGCACCGAGCTCGCAGATTAAGTCAATATCCTCTCTGTGATGCTCCGGAAGCAGCGCATTACCGATTCCCCATCTGTCCTGATGACGGGATACACCGCGCAGCGGATATTCCTCTCCGTTTAAGATAAATCCTCTCTCCGGATCAATCTCAAAGGTACGGCATCCGAAACGTGTGCTTACCGCATCAACGGTCTCCTCTCCGGATACAAGCGCCACCTCTGCGGTGTACAGATACGGATCTTTCTTTCGGTTCCACAGATGAACTGCCGGAATGGAAAGTACAGCCTTTGTCTCGCCGGCTGCGGTCTCTGTCTTTGCAACCTCTTTTTGCCCTCTGCATCTTTTACGGTATATACAAGCTTCTGGTCTGCAGCTGCATTCGTCAGGAATACCTCTACCTCCACGCTGGCATCCGCGCCCTTGATCTCCGGTGTCACCTTAATGCCAGGTCCGCCGTAGTAGTCCAGATCAAAATGGGACTTATTTACCGCAATGATATTGACGTCACGGTAAAGTCCGCCGTAGAATGTGAAATCTGCATTCTGCGGATATACTCTGTCGTTTACGCCATTCTCCACAGCGATCACAATCAGGTTCTCTTCTTCTGTGAGCTCTTTTTGTGATGTCTACACGCCAGGTGGAATATCCTCCGTCGTGATGTGCCACTGCCTTGCCGTTCACATAGACGTCTGCGGAAGCGTTTGCTCCTCTTAACTCCAGATAATAGCAGTCTGCCTCCGGCAGTTCGCTCTTCTTTAACTGTTTTTGCATAATAACAGGTTCCGCGGTAATAATCGTTGCCGCCGTCCTGTCCGTCAATCTCATTCCAGGAATGTGGAAGTGTTACCCAGTACCACTTCTCTGGCATCTCCTTCGGCACTTCTGTGGCTTCCTTGGTAAATGCCCATTTCGTATTAAAATTGATTACTTCTCTCTTCATGTGTCGCATCCCTCCATAAAAAGTATCGTCAACATTCATCTGTCTGCATCGTAACACAGAACCGCACTTTTTTCTTTAGATAGTTTTTTTGGCAAAAATGGCACAATATTTAGCATTCTACCTTTATTTTGAAAAACAAGTTCAATTCTTTGCCTGATATTTCAGGATCAATACGGAAAAAACCAGAATGCCCACGCACGGAATCAGATTGCAGAACATTCCGGTCACAAGCCCCACACGATCAGCAATCACACCGATCAGCCACGGCATCACGATCGCGCCAATCCCTGCCACCGGCAGCATCACACCGAGACTCGTTGCATTCATCTCCCTGCCGGCTCCCGCCACGGCGATCGGATTGACCCCTGCCATGGCGAATGCAAAGGCGAACAGCATGGCGATGGCTCCCGCCGGATGCTGCATGTATACAAGCCCGCAGTACAGCACGCTGCAGCAGCCGCCCATCCACGCAAGCGTGCGAAAAATATGATGCACCGGAAAAACGAACGCGATCAGAAGTCTGGCGATCAGAGTCGCCCCCCACATCACCGTTACCGTGTATGCCGCAAAGGAACCCGAGAGGATTCCCATGTCTTTATAGTATGTCACGAGCCATCCCGTCACACTCGTCTCCGCCGCATTCTGGCAGAATAAAAGCCCGGTAATCAGCCAGAATTTCGGATCCTTCAAAAATGCAAACGAGATCTTTCCCCGTTCGCCGTTCTTCTCTTTGACCGCGCCCGGAAGTCCCGCCGTCAAAAATATCATCCACAAAAGCAGCCCCGTCACCGCCACTCCCACCATCGGCAGCGTGTCGTTGATTCCAAGAAGCGACGCCGCAAGAAACGGACACAGCAGCGCACCACACGCATAGCAGGCATGTAGTATGTTCATGCTGCGGGTACGGTCGGCGCTGTTGTCTTTTACAAGGATCGTGCAATTATTGAGTGCTCCTCCCTTTGCAAATCCGACCAACAGAAATGCCGCCATCAACACGGCCGGCATTCCGGTCACCGCCATCAGAAAGTACCCCAGGAAATAACCGCTGCAGAGAAGAAGTACTGTATTCTTCACTCCGATTTTCTGCGGCAGAATACCCGCCGCAAAAAGGACGCCGCCATATTTCCAATGCTCATCAGTCCGAGCATCGTACCCGTCATGCCATAGTCAAATTCATATTTTCCCTGCAGAATACTTACAATAATCCCGCTCGATATTGCGCAGATACCGCTCAAAAAGAATGTAATATAGCCGGTGTTGCGCCATCTTCTGCCCCAGTCCGTTGTATGATTCATCTGTACCTTCTCCCCTATAACCACTTACAGAGAGCCGCAATACGGCTCTCTGTAACAATACTTCCTGTGTTCCTGCTAAATGTTTATCTGTTTTTACCCGCACCGAACTTGTCGAGAATCGAACCGTCCGAAAACTTACGGATGTATCCAATCAGCTCGTCCGATACGCTGACGATGTGCGCTTTTACGCCATCGCACTTTCCCTTCACCACGCCGCGGAGACGTCCCATATTATCTGTGGTGACCTCTGCGCTCTTCGCATTCTCATCTGCCGAAGCCGTAAGGGAAGTGACCCCGTTCTCAATGACGCTCTTGTGATTCTCAAGATCGCCGACCTCCGTGCCGATTCCGCCGATAGCATCTCCGACCTGTTCGATTTCTCGGTTCAATGATTTGAAGATCTCCTCCGTGTCATGAATCTTCTCATTCTGTCTGGAAAATGCCTCCGATACCTGCTCGGTAATCTGAACGCTGTTGCTTGAATTATCCAGCAGGACATTCACGACATGGTTAATCTGCTCTGTGGACTCTCTGGACTGATCCGCCAGTGTCCGGATCTCCTCCGCGACCACAGCGAATCCCTTACCGTGCTCCCCTGCTCTGGCAGCCTCGATGCTCGCATTAAGGGCCAGAAGGTTGGTCTGGCTTGAAATTCCCGCAATGATCTCAGTCGCCGTCCGGATCTGTTGCGCGGACTGATTCGTCAGATCTGTCTGCTTTCTGACATTCTCGATCGCAACGCCGCTCTCCTCACTGATGGCAATCAGCTCCTGCATAATCTGCTCCGCCGAACGGTTATATTCACGCATGGCCTGCGCACTCTTCGTCAGATCCTCAATATTGGAAGAAATATGATCGATCGACACGCTGATCGCGTCCACCTTTTCCTTCATATCCGCCGTCTCAGACGCCTGGGACACCGTATTGCCGGTGATCGTATCGACAGCATCTGCCGTCTGATCCATCGACTCCGACATTTCCGAGAAAATCTGCTGGAAATCACCGGATACCCCTTCGAGCTCATCCACAGCCTTGCGGATTCCTCCAAGCACCAGCTCAATCGATGAAACGGACGTCTCGATGGAACGCACCATCTCCCCGATGCCGTCTTCACGGTCTGCCAGCTTTTTCGCCTTTTCCGCAACTTTTGTATTCTCCGATACCTTTCCGTTAATCACGGATCGGATCTGATCCAGAATCGACTTGATCACCATGAAGATTCCGCCGAACACGGCAGCCACGATCACGCAGATCAGAATCATCGCCATGACTGTTCCGATCACTCCGCTTTCCAATAATTTTAAAATGATCAGAAACGCCACCAGCACAATGGCAAGAAAGCCGGCAAGCGGTGCCATCACTTTCCCCCACATCTCATTTTTCTTCGTATCTTCCACGCAAATCCCTCCGCTTTCGTATGGTAATGTATAACACTTGCCTTCATTGTACCATAATTACCGCAAAATACAAACAGCTTTTACGGCTGCCCCATGGCAAGCTTTGCCTTCACGATACGCGTCACGGATTCATTGATCCGCTCCTCGGTGATCGTTCCGTCATTCACCGCATTCAGAATTCCTGTATAGGCGGTATTGTAGTCCGCCGGCATCAAAATCATGTCTGCCCCGGCTGTAACTGCCAGAACCGCCGCCTTGTCCGAATTGTAGAATCCGGTGATCGCTTCCATATTCATGGCGTCCGTAATGACAATTCCGTTATATCCCATCTGTCCGCGAAGCACATCGGTAATCAGCACCTTCGACAGCGTAGCCGGCGCATTGTCTCCAGTCACATTCGGAGCCGAGATATGTCCGACCATCACAAAATTCACGCCGCCGTCAATCGCACTCTGGAACGGGACGAGTTCTTCCGCCATCAGTTCCTCCAGGGTCTTGTCCGTGGACACCGCCCCGTCATGAGAATCTCCGGAAGTGCCGCCGTGTCCCGGGAAATGCTTGACCGTACCGTACACTCCCGCCGCGGAAAGTCCCTGCAGTTCAGACGTCACCATTCCCGCGACCGTCTGCGCGTCCGACCCGAACGAGCGCTGTCCGAGCACCTGATTGTCCGGGTTGGTAAGGACATCCGCCACCGGCGCGAAATCCACATTGAATCCGAGTGCCGCAAGATAGCTGCCGATCGTGCTTCCCGCATTGTATGCATTCTGCACATCCCCGCTCGCTCCTATATCGCTCCGCATATTGCCGACGTCCGTCACCCCGAAGGCATCATTGCCGGCGATGCGCGCGACACTGCCGCCCTCTTCGTCCACACATAAAAAATACCGGAAGTCCGGTGCGCTCCCTTGCAATCTCCTGCATATTGGAGAGCATGGTGGTCGTCTGCTCCGGGTCGGTGAGGTTGTCTGCCATATACACAATTCCCCCACCGGACGGCTCTGGTAAGCTTCCTTTGTGGTGTCCCCCGCAGCCGTCACACCGCTTGCATATCCGGTCAGCGCATTCGGCGTAATCACAAACATCTGCGCGATCTTATCCTCAAGCGTCATCTGGGACACAAGCTGCGCCGCCTGCTCCTCCACCGGATCGGTCTGTACTTCCGTCTGCGGCTGCTCCGTTACTTCCTCCGTCGCCGCGACATTCTCTCCCGGCAGCTCGGTTCCGTCGGTACCTTCATTCTGTCCGCCTCCCTTTGGCAACAGGCGTCCCACAAGAAATACTCCTCCCGCGACCAACACGAGCAGGATCAGCACGACTATCACACACACAATGACCGCACTTTTCGTATCTTTCTGTCTTCTCTGACGTCTCTCTTCCTGATTCATATGCTTCCTCTTTCCAGGTGTTCTCTTTTTTTCTATGGTCTGATTATAGCAAATCTTTTCCGGAACCGAAAGAGCTATTTTTTCCCCTTAAGCCTGCGCCGGCACCGTGGATACCACCAGACTCATCTCTCCCTGCATCTCCACCTCGCCGAATCCGCACGGTAAAATAAAGTGATCTCCCTTTTTCACCGGCTGGCCGTTGACGATACCGCTACCTTCCAGCACAGACATCAGCAGGAACGGATGATTCTGTGCAAAACTGCATGTTCCGTTGACATCCAGCTTGTAAATCTGATAGTATCCGCAGGCGTACAGCTCGTTCAGCCGGTTCTCCGGCAGTCCGAGTGCAGACGTTACACTGTCCTCGACGGATTTCGCCGGAACGGTGATCACGTCGATGCTCTTCTCAATGTGAAGCTCTCTCGGCCTGCCGTTCTGCAGTCTGTCATAATCGTACACACGGTAGGTAATATCGCTGTTCTGCTGTGTCTCCAGGATCAGAAGCCCGCCCTTGATGGCGTGGACGGTTCCCGGATCAATCTGGATAAAATCTCCCTTTTTCACCGGAATCTCGCGGATAAATTCGCTCCAGCGTCCCTCGTGGATCATGGAGGCAAGCTCCTCTTTCGTCTTCGCATTGTGACCGATCACGAGCGTGGCGTTCTCGGGCGCATCCATAATGTACCAGCACTCCGTCTTGCCGAAAGAACCGTTTTCATGTTCCTTTGCATAGGCGTCATCCGGGTGTACCTGAATACTCAGATCCGCCTTCGCATCGATGATCTTTGTCAGAAGCGGGAAGCGGTCGTAGGCGAGGTTCCCAAATACCTCCGGGTGCTCCTCCCACACTTTTTGACAGCTTCATGCCGGCGTACACACCGTTCCTGATGCTGCCGTCGCCGTTCGGATGTGCGGAGATGCCCCAGCACTCGCCGATGTCGTCACCCTCCACCGGATAGCCGAACTCCGTTCTAAGCCGGGTACCGCCCCAGATATTGTGCGTGCACACCGGATCTAAAAATAAGATTTCTTTTGTTGTCTGATTCATTGTCAACATCCTTCCATTCGTCTCGATTATTTTCTGATACCAGAAAGCGGAATCCTTCACAATCCGCCTCTGGCTTGCAAAATCCACATAAACAATGCCAAACCGCTGCTTGTATCCGTCCGCCCACTCGAAATTATCCAGGAAGGTCCAGAGGAAATAGCCGGCTACATTGGCGCCCTCATCATATGCCTTCTGCATCGCCCCGATATAGGAATCCAGGAAGGTAATGCGGTTCGGGTCATGTACCCTGCCGTCACTGCTCACCATATCATGGCAGGACATACCGTTCTCCGTAATGTAGAGCGGCAGCGGATAGCGCTCCGTCAAAAACTTAATGCCGTAGTAAAACGCCTCCGGCGTCACCCGGCCAGTCCGATCCCGTCTTCGGGAACCCCGGCGCACGGTCTACAAATTCCGGCTCGCCGTCTGCGCCGGCGCGGACGTAGTACCCATTATATATATTCTGTCCCATAAAATCAAGCGGCTGATAGATCAGCTCCATATCCTCCTGTGTGATCTCCGGAAGATACGGCGCAAATTTTTTCAGCCCCTCCTCGGGGTAATGTCCAAGGAATACCGGATCGGAAAACCACGATACATTCCAGGTCCAGTTATCGATCGGATTGTAAAATCCGAAATACACCTTTTCGCCGCCTCAATGTCCTCCGGCCGGTCGGTGTACGGATATGCCACGCCGCCGGTCGGAGCGAAACCGATCTTGACCGGTCGGACCGCATATCTGCGCAGGTTGATGACCGCCTGCCCGTGCGCCATCAGAAGATGATGCGCCACCAGAAACGTCTGCGCCACGGGAAGTTTCACGCCCGGAGCATGGACACCGCTCAGATGTCCGAGGCCGACCACGCACTGCGGCTCGTTGATCGTAATAAAATATTCGCAGATATCACTGAAATTCTCGGCAACCACCTTCGCATATTCTCCGAACCACTGTACTACGTCCGGATTCTGCCAGCCGCCCCGCTCATAAAGCGCCTGCGGGAATTCCCAGTGAAACAGTGTCAGATACGGTGTGATGCCGTTCTCCTTCATCGTGAGAATCATATCACGGTACATGGCGATCGCTTTCTCATTCACGCGCCCGGTTCCCTCCGGCAGAATCCGCGCCCAGTTCAGTGAAAAAACGGTACGCCCGGATCCCCAGATGCTTCATCAGCGCAATATCTTCTTTATAATGATGCATATGATCGCAGCTTGTGTCTGCATTCTGATGTTCAAACACCCTGCCGTCCGCCGCAAACATATCCCAGACGCACGCGCCTCTGCCGTCCGCCGCGTCCGTTCCCTCTACCTGATAGGCGCTGCTCGCAACACCCCACACAAAATCCTCTCGAAACATTCTTATAACCTCCTGCTCCTGCAATCGCAGTGTCTCTCTCTATCTTCCAACATTTTTTCTGATTTTGCAATGCTTTTGCACGCATATTCTGCAAAATAGGCTGTCTCTTGCCGTCAGTCTCTTCCTCTTCTCCCCGTCGCAATCACGGACACCAGATAAAACGGAACCGCATCGTCCTCATGCGTCTCTGCGAGGCGGATCGTGACGATGTGCCGCCCCTCTTTTCCGTGCTCTAAAAGTGTCGCAAGCTCCAGTTTATCTCCCCAGGTCTCATCAAAATTTGCATCCAGACGCACCGCATGCTCCGTATCGTCATCCACGACCGCCAGTGCAACCGGCGCGGGAAGCTTTACCGACTTCCGGTACTGGACGGCAATGCAGCTGCCCTCCACCAAAAAGGTGATGGCATCCCCCGTCTTTTTCTCGCCGTCCAGCCATAGCGGAAGCAGTCCGTGATTTCATTCTGCGCGGTCTCATCGGGCGTAAATCCATCCAGCGTGGGCTGCTGCAATCCTGCCATATCCGGCGCCGCGGCATTGCGGATGCGGACAGAATCCTCGTAGGCATTTTTTGTAAGCGGAACCGGAAGCTTTGCCCCCGGTGCAAAACTGGCATTGCTGCCGGTCAGTTTTCTGCTTCGTACCTGCTCCAGAAAATAAGTAATCACCGACGCCACCAGCGCATGTCCCTCATCGTTCGGGTGCAGATCATCCGGTGTGATCGCGCGGTTTTCAATCCGCCCTGCCACCACCTCCGGGTAAATAGAGTTCTGCATGCTGACCGACGGCAGATCATAATGTCTGCCGATTGCCGCGTGCATCACCTGCGCGTTGGCTCCGTTGTGGTAAAACACGTTGTGTACCAGAAGAACCGCCGGATTCCACGCGGCGCCAAGGATTTTCCGCACCAGTCCCTCATAGGTCTCCTTAAAATGCTCCGTGCTCTCATCATTGACGGAAAATTCCACAATCACAAAGTCCGGTCTCTCCGCCAGAAGATCCGTCCCCACACGCGCCGCGCCGAACTCCGATGTCGTGCCGCCGATCCCAGCATTGCAGTAGACAAACTCCGCCTGCGGAAAGGTCTCTTTCCACCATGTATACACACGGTAGGCATAGCACGTCTGCGGTGTCGAGGAAAGGCTTCCCTGCGTGATCGAACCGCCGATAAAACCGATTACCAGACGCCCCCCGCGTTTTGCGCGCGCCATGACCTCCTTCATTCTGCTCACATCTCCCACATTTGCAATTCCCTTTTCCAGATCAATCTGCATATTCATATTTCTGCTCCTTCTCTCTTTCTTTTTTTCCCTTTATTGTCTCTCAAACATCCCAGATTTCATCTCCGAGCGAACGGATATAGGAAGCCAGCTCCTCCGACATCTCCTCCGCCTCCGGAATCCGGATGTGTCCGGGCGTTCCGGAGCCGTTTCTCCGGTACAAAAAGTGGTGCACGCGCTCACTTGCAATCTGCCCACACACCGTCTCAATCGCCGCATCCCAGTTCGGGTGATGTTTTAAGATGGTTGTCGCAAGAATGATCTGCGCCTTTGGATAGTGCTTCATCAGTATCTCAATGAATTCCCGGTAGCGCTTCCGCCAGTGCTCTGCCGCACTGCCCTCTGGATCCGCTGCCATATAGTCCACCGGATGATTGTCATTCTGCCCGATGGCAACCACAACCACCTGCGGCGTATAGCGTGAAAAAATCCCATTTCTTTACCTCTCCAAGATCCGGATTATACTCTAGCTTGTCGTAACAGGACTCCACACCGTAGTATGCCGGCGCACCGAACCATCCGTCCCGTCAAGCAGCGCAATGCCGCCCTGTGAGGTATCGTGAAGTTCTGCCCCAAGCTTTCGCGCTGTCATCCAGGCATAGGAATACCAGCTGTTGGAATACTGTCCGTCGTGCACCGGATCCTCTTTTCCGACATAGTCGACCGCCTCCGACACCTCGCCGCACGAGACACTGTCACCAAACACTTCCATCCGGCGGGCGGGCTTTGGCTCCGGCGGCAGGAGATCTGCGCCGTCATCCACGGTAAATCCGTAGAACGTCACCGTATGGCAGGCATCCATGCGCTTGAACAGCATCAGTTCATGCCGCGCATCCGGCAACTGCTCCGCAATCTCATAGGTTTTCTTTTTTCCGTCATTCAAAAGGCGGATGCGCCCCTGCACCCCGTCTAAGAGATAGCCCATCTCATTTGTCCAGTACGCATGATGGTTGGCAAGCGTGACTGCCACCGATGTTCCGGTAAAAATCATTTTCACCCAGCTTGCCGCATAGATAAGCACCGGCGCCTTCGGATCGTCGTCATCGATTCTTCCGCTGTACTGTAACATCGGATCGTCCGGCTCGATATTCCTGACCATTTTTTTTGCTGTCATTTCTTTTCCCCCTCTGCCTTCCGGCTTCCCGCCGGATACGCAGCAGGGCTGCGAAAGCCCCGAGGTGTTACGCACACAATGCGTCCTTCTCTTTCCGGCTGCCGCAGCCCCATCATTCCAGTTCTCTGTTATCTTTTTCCGATCTCGGTATCGGTTGTCGTCACCACACTGTGCTCCTTGATGTAATCGATGATGTCATCCAGTTCCGTGAACGCCAGTCCTACATAGCTGTCTGCAGCTCCGTAATAGATCGCAATCTTTCCGCTCTCCGAATCGTGGATCGTTGCACACGGGAAGCATACGTTCGGCACGAATCCGCGCTCCTCATACCACTCTTCAGGAGTCAGAAGAAACGTCTCACAGCGGTACTTCACGATGGAAGGATTGTCGATGTCTAAGATCGCACCGCCGATCGAGTACACATATCCGTTGCAGGTGCCGCTCACACCGTGGTAGAACAGAAGCCATCCCTCGGATGTCTCGATCGGAGCTGCACCGCCGCCGATCTTTAAGGACTCCCACCACTCGGAACCCTTGCCCATCACATGACGGTGTTTTCCCCAGTAGGTGAGATCCGGACTCTCACTGATAAAAATATCGCCGAACGGTGTGTGGCCGCTGTCGGACGGTCTCGAGAGCAGCATGAAATTGCCGCCGATCTTGCGCGGGAACAGCACCGCATTCCGGTTAAACGGCAGGAACGGATTCTCGATTCTGGTAAATGTCTTAAAATCCGTCGTCTTCGCCATACCGATCGCTGCGCCGTAGAAATCCTGACACCAGATAATATAATAGGTATCCTCCACCTTCACAAGTCTCGGATCATAAGCGTAGACCGGCATGAAGGACTCACCGTTCTCGTCCACAAAGTTAATCTTGTTTTCCTCAAAATTCCAGTGGATGGCATCCTTGCTTCTTCCCAGATAGATATACGGAATTCCGTTCGTCTGTTCTCCGCGGAAGACGCCGATGAACTCATCCCCGTACGGCATTACCGCACTGTTGAAGATTCTCGCCACGCCCTTCACCGGATTTCTGCCGATGATCGGGTTCTCCTTGTATCTCCATACCGGTGCTCCGTTTAACTCCGCCGGGCGCTCCTGCCATGGCACATTCGGTACTTTGGGGCTGATCATTTTATATTTGCTCATAACTTCTACCTCTTTCTGCCGCCGCCGCGGCTCATTTTTCTATGATGACCGTATTTATTCATTCGCTTTTAAAAATGCAAGATTCTTCTCGATGAGACCGCACCGCTGTGCCACACACTCCACCGATCTTCCCGGATCGGACGGCGTATGGAATACATAGTCCACCAGCTTCTCCACCGTCGTGGTCGCCACATGCATCCGTGTATCCGAGGATGCGTAGTAAATAAACACCTCGTTTTTCTCATTGACGACCGCTCCGTTGGTGAATACCACATTGCTGACATCCCCGACGCGCTCCTCTCCTCTCGGTCCGATCAGAAGCCCGGACGGCTCGGCAATCACTTTCGACGGATCTTTTAAGTCCGTTGCAAACGCATAGATAACATAACGCAGTCCCGCTGCCGTGTTGCGCACACCGTGAGCGATATGAATCCATCCCTTTTCCGTCTTGATCGGCGGCGTCGCACCGGCTCCGTTCTTCGCCTCCGTGATCGTGTGATACTTGCGCAGACTCGTCATTTTTTCCTCATCGATCACAGCGTGTGTGATGTCCTCGCAGAGACCGAATCCGATGCCTCCGCCGCTTCCCGTCTCGATAAAATCATCCATCGGTCTCGTGTAAAACGCATATTTGCCGTCGACGAATTCCGGATGCAGCACCACGTTTCTCTGCTGCGGGGAACGCAGCGTGACGAGGTTCGGCAGGCGCTCCCAGGTCTTTAAATCCTTCGTGCGGACGATTCCGGCTGCCGCCACTGCCGCCGAGAGATCGCTCACACTCGTATCCTTTGACTCGGAGCAGAACACGCCGTAGATATAACCGTCCTCATGCTTCGTTAAGCGCATATCGTAGACATTCGTCTCCTCAGGGCAGGTATCCGGCAGAAGAATCGGGTAATCCCAGAAACGGAAACCGTCGATTCCGTTGTCGCTCTCCGCCACGCCGAAGAAAGACTTTCTCTGTCATTCCCCTCGATGCGCGCCACCAGATAATATTTCCCGTTCAGCTCGATCGCTCCGGAGTTCATCACGGCGTTGATGCCGAGACGCTCCATAAAGTACGGATTGGTGTCCGGGTTTAAATCGTACCGCCAGGTCAGCGGAATATGCTCTCTTGTGAGAACCGGATACTCGTAACGGTCAAATACGCCGTTGTAAAAATCCGATTTCTCGTTTTTCCGTGCAAGCAGTTTTTCCTGCTTTTCTTCTTTCTATATAATATCTCTCATGCAGCATAACCAATTCTCCTCACTTTTCCTTGATGCGTCCCAGTACCTCGATACACATGCGCCCGTTGTGATACGGACATTTCCACGGCTCCACGATCGGCCGGTCTAAAATCGGGCTTCCGTCCTCATACACTTCCCAGTACCACTCGCTTCCCCTGCGCGGATCAATGACGTGTTCTTTGATGAACTGCCACTCCGCCAACGCCGCATCCCGGTACTCCGAATGATCCGGCATCTGTTCACAGGCATTTAAAAATCCGACTACTGTCTCCGCCTGCACCCACCATACACGGTGTGTATTGACTACGCCCCTGTCACACTCGTTTGCCAGGGAGTGTCCGTCAAACGCCGTCTCATAAATATGTGCCGCAAGCGCCTGTGTGATCGGAACAATTTTCGCCTCATACGCCTCATCGCCCAGCACCTTGACGCCGCGGTCCAAAAGCCACGCTGTCTCAATGTCATGCCCGTAGGAATGCAGATCTAAGATTGTGTGATACCCGGCATCGAAAAACACTTCCTGTCTCCGCTTCGCCGGATTGTATACTTTCTCTGCAAACACATCCATGATCCAACGGAGGCGCTCCCCCACGGTCTCATCCCGCGACACACGGTACAGTTCCGTATAAGCTTCAAAAACATGAAGCAGGGTATTCATCGTCTTATCTGCAAGCACGCCGTTCTCCGACAGCTTCTCGTTGGATTCCGGCTGGAACTCTCTGGTAAAAGCCTCCAGGTATCCGACCTCATCCGTACACTTCTCTTCGATCAGGGAAAAGAGCTGCTTCGCCAGTGCAAGCGCTTCCTCATCGTGCGACGCCTCATAGTAGGAGGACAATGCATAGATGCAAAACGCCTGGTTGTAGGTGTGCTTTGTCGTATCAAGCGGTGTCCCGTCATAGTTTAATGACCAGTAGATGCCGCCGTACTCCCGGTCGATGCAGTGCTCTTTCAAAAAAAGACGTAGCCGTGTTTTGCTTCCTCCAAGAGCGCCTCTCCGGTATAGCCTGCGCTTCTACAGTCTTCCTCCGTAAAAAGTCCCTTTCGATATGCCGTGTAGGAATTGGAGAAAAACCATGTGATGCGGCTGTTTAAAATGCATCCTTTTTTCCGCTTTCTGATCCAGTGCAAGATCATAAGACAGCCAGCCGTAATAGCCGCCGTAAGTGTCGTCACGCAGTGCACGCCAGAAGGGAATGATATGTGTGAGAAGTTCCGTTTTAACTTCTCCTCGCATGCTTTCTAATGTTTCCATCGCTGTTCCTCTTTTCCTGTAATCAGCCCTTGACTGCGCCTGCCGTAATGCCGCTGTAGATCTGCTTCTGGAATACGATAAACACGATGAGTGCCGGCAGCAGGGAAATGATAACACCTGCACAGATCAGGTTGTACTGGCTTCCAAGCGGTCCGGTAAAGGTATAGAGGGAGATCGCCATCGTCTTTAAGTTTTCCTTGGTCAGATACAGGTTTGCCGAATAGTATTCGTTGTACACGCCCACGCCCTTTAAGATGCAGGCGGTCACAATTGCCGGCTTTAGCAGCGGAAGCATGATCTTCCAGTAGATCTTCCAGTAGGACGCTCCGTCGATGATTGCCGACTCATCCAGCGACACCGGAATATTTTCCATGTACTGGATAAAGATGTAGATGGAGATGACATCCGTTCCCATCATCATGATGATGTAGCCGTACAGATGATTGATAAAGCCAAGATCATGCATGATCTGGTAGACCGTTACCTGCATGGCAACACCCGGAAGCAGTGCCGCGAATAAAAAACAGGTTGCGGATCAGCCCGTTGCCCGGGAACTGGAAACGGTTTAACACATACGCAAGCTGTGTACCGATGATGATGGCTCCGATCAGGACACAGACCATAACGATCACGGAATTCACGAATGCCCTTCCCATGTTCGCACGCTGGAACGCTTCCACAAAGTTGTCAAAATTGAACCAGTTCTGCGGCAGTGTCATAACATTCGTCGTCTTATACTCTTCCTCCGTCTTGAATGCAGTGATGACGCAGGAAATAATGGGAATCACGGCGACAAAGGAAAAAAAACACAAGCGATACATATTTAAAAATGATCCAGATAATGGCTCCTGCCGAATACTGTTTTCTGCGCTTTTTCATTTACATCGCCCCCTTTGCTGCTTTTTTTTTCGCCGCTCTCTGTTCTTTGTGAAACTGTTTCAACCGCTTTCTCTCTTCCCTGGTCATGACTTCATCGTCCTGATCCGCATTGCGGTATACATATTTAAAGAACAGTTTCTGTAAGATCGTACATGCGAAAATGATAAGAAGTAACACAACCGCCATCGCCGACGCGAGTCCGACCTTCTGGCTGGTATGTGCAATATTGTTCATGTTGATAAAATACGTTGCCGTTCCGTTGGAACCTCCGGTAATTACGAACGGCTGCTCGAATGCGCTCAGTGCTCCTGTGATGGATAAAATCACATTCAGCGTCACAATCGTCTTGATGCTCGGCAGTATGATATGTACAAACTGCTGAAATTTATTTGCACCGTCCAGCTCCGCCGCCTCGTACATCTCGGAATCTACAGACATAATCGCTCCGATAAAAAGCACCATGTTGTTGCCGAAATATCTCCAGACAGAAGTTGCAACCAGTGACCAGTTGTTGATCTTCTGATCGCGCAGCCAGTACGGAAGACTATCCAGTTCAAATCCAAACCATCCGAGGATGGAATCGAATACAAATCCCCTCTTGTGTAAAAATATTTAAAGATAAATCCGATCGCAATACCGCTGATCAGATAAGGGAAAAACATCAGTCCCTTAAAGAGATTGCCTCCCCTTGTCTTAAAGCTCAAAATCGTTGCAAAGGAACAGCGCAAGCGCAAGCTGTACCACCGAACCTACCATGTAGTAGAGGCTTAACCACAGGGATGCAAAAATATCCTTGTTGCGGAATACCTCGATATAATTCTTCCAACCCACAAATACCCGTTTATCTACCGGCGTGGAATATTTCATTTTGTAAAACTGAACTTCACCATTTCAGCAAATGGCACATAGGTAAATGCTGCCAACAGCACAAGCGGAATTATGGTAAATGCCAGTATAATCAGTGTCTGCTGCCCCTTCCTGCTTTTTGCCCACTTCAGGAATCCACGCCTGGCTGTTTTATTTTCTACTTTCTTTACTGATGTCGCCGCCATATCCAACCTCCATCTTTTTCACCCTGTTTTTAAAATAACGGGACCGGAAACAGATCTCTCATTCCGGTCCCGTCTGTGCATGATGTCTTATTTATTCTGCCGTCACGCCATTGTCTTCCTGTGCCTGTGTCCACTTCTCATTCCACTCAGCCATGATGTCATCGTAGGACATATCACCGTTAGAAGCATGCTCAATGATCTCCTGAACCTTCTCTTTTCCGCCTGCATTGATGTTCAATCCAGAATCAGCGTTCAATGCATTGAGTAAATCTTCCTCGCCCTCTAATGCGGACTCGTCGGATACAAATGTCACATCACCGAACTCTGTGTATGCATCCGGATAATCGTTATCGTCTGCAGCGATCGGGATACCGCCCTCGTTGTATGCAAAACCGGACTCTTCTGTCATCCATTTTACGAATACCATTGCTGCTGCCTGATGATCTGCATCCGATGCCGCATTGATACCGAAGCTGTAGTCAGCGCCTGCGGAAGCATACTGCTTGCCGTCGATCGTGATCGGGAATGGCATGTAGCCGATATCCTCGCCGTGAGAATCAGCGTCTACCATCTGGGAATATGCCCAGGAGCCAAGTACCATGGTCGCGATCTCGCCTCTGTTGATCATGCCCTTGGAATCTTCCCAGGAAGTTGTGGTGAAGTCATCCTCTGTCAGTCCGTCTGCCACTGCATCGTAGAGCACCTTGTACAGTGCATACGGATGTGTGCCATCGCCGTAATCCTGGAACGGATCCTTTGTGTGAAGAAGCTTCTGGTTCATGTAAGTAGAATCACCGGTTGTCGTACCTGCGATCTGTCCGTCCCACTGCTCCATCGGCCATCCGTCTGCGTAGTTCGTGTAGAGCGGAATGATGGAAGAATCGTAATCCTTGATCGCCTGCAGTGCCGCGATGAACTCATCCGGTGTCTTCGGTGTCTCTGCAACGCCGGCCTCTGTGAAGACTCTCTTGTTGTATACAATACCCTGTGCATTGCCGGTAGAAGGAACACCGTATACCAGTCCGTCGTAATCCCAGGTATTTGCGAACTTGATCTGTCCTTCCATCTCATCGAGTGTACCGTACGGCAGGAAATACTCACTTAAGTCTGCCTTGTCAACTGCCGGGATCATCATGATGTCGCCCCAGTCACCGCTCTGTAAACGAAGCAGGGAATCGTCGGAATAATTGGTATCCGTTTCAACCTCTACGGTGATGTTCGGGTACATCTCATTGAAATCAGCAATGTAAGCTTCCCAGTTCTTTCCCGGATAGCTGTCCTCGGACATATCGGTTCTCTGGTTGAATACATGGATGGTTGTCGTGATGTCGGTGTAATCCTCGCCCAATTTGATGCTTGCATAATTCAGAGCACCATCTGTGGTCTCTGCTGCATCCCCACTCTCAGTTGTGGTTGCTGCCACACTTCCTGTTGTCGCATCATCTGATGATGCGCTGCTGTCAGATGAACTGCTGCCGCATGCTGCCATGCTCAAAGTCATTGCTGCAACCAGGCTGACTGCCAGAACTTTTTTCAACTCCTCATAATAAAAATCCTCCTTTTTTATAGCTCGTTTTGTAGCTTAATTTAATTATATATTTTTTCTATTTTTTAGTCATCATATATTATTGCATAATATATGATTTTCTTTGCGTTTTTCTGCATTTTCCACATGTTATACAAATTTTGCATCCCCTTTTTAGTCATTTTTCATATTTTTAGTCTCTTCTTTTTTCCTTTCTTTTTTTCCTCTTATTTTAATTTTAATTACTTAATTTTTATTATTTTTTAACCTAATAATCAAGAAACCTATTGTATTGCCAAATAGTTTCGCTATAATATAGGATAGTTATGCAGAAAGGACCGATTCTTATGGAACCCATCACGATCAAGGCACGCCTGAATCAGGCTTATCATTTCTCCGGAGCAGCCGGAAACGGCATCCGTTTTTCCGATCTTTCAGACGACCCGGCTTTCGTTTTCCGCGAGGACACATCGGCTGTACACAACCGTTTTGTCCCTGCAGGAGGGCGCATCAGGCTACGCGTCCCCCGTCCGTCTGACGCAGGATGCGCTGCCGTACCTCCTCTTTCTCTATGTCGAATCCGGAAGCGGCACTTTAACGACTGCCGGCGACGCTGTGCAGGAGCCGGAATCCTGCCAGCTTGCACCGGGGGATCTCATGCTTCTTCCGGATCAGACCGCATACCGGTTTTCCACGACGCATACCCCTTTCTGCTACCACTGTTTTTATCTGTCCACAGAGTATTTTTCGGAATATCTTCCGTTTTTGTGTGCGGACGACCGCATTTTTCATACGAACCGGACCGAGGCGGATGACATCGTATGGCGTATTCTGCCCTACCTTTCCCGCGAGCTGCTCTCCGATGAACCAGTTTCCTCGCTTCATCTGACCGCCATGCTCTCGCTTGTCCTGTCCTCCCTCGCCGCTTCCCGCCGTGCCGCATCGACGCCTTCCCTTCCCGCGCATGTGGCACACATGAAAGAGATTTTCGACACCGATTACGCACATTCCCACTCTCTCGCCGCGCTCGAGAGTTCTCTCGGAGTCAGCCGCTACCGGCTCTGCCATGATTTTTCAGACTGCATCGGTGTTCCGCCAATCCAGTATCTGAACCGGGTCCGGCTGAAAGCCGCACGCACGCTGCTGCGCACGACAACCCTCACCATCCGTGAGGTCAGCGCCGCCGTAGGGATTGAAAACACGACACATTTTATCAATCTGTTCAAAAAAGATGCCGGAATCACACCTCTGCAATTCCGGCAGTCTTCCCTGCACTAACCCATATTTTTTTCTGGCTTTTACGCTGTCCTTTGACCATATGTCCCTCGACGATACAGATTCCCTGGCGGTACGGTTCGCCTGCCATTTTCTTGATCAGCGTGTGAACCGTCTGTCTCGCCATCTCCTTCATATCCACCTCATAAGTGGTGATCGCCACATCACAGAGTCCCGGGAAAAGATAATTGTCATATCCCACAACCGATATATCCTCCGGCACACGGTATCCGTGCTCATGCAGCCTGCGGATTTAAGAAAAAATCGAAAAAAACAATACTAAAGAGACAGAAACTTCGACTAACGAAACTCCGATTGATAATAATACAGAAAACACTGAAAACAGAGAAAACGAAAGTCAAGAAAAAACAGAAGACTCGGATTAGAAATGAAAGACGGATATATGGTATGGAATGTTCCCTGGAGCCTATCGGTTAACTATTCGATCAATTACGGATATGGCACTTTCAATAAAAAGAAAATGGAATATAACGGAAAGATCACACAAAATCTCAGCTTTTCAGGACGCATTCAACCCACAAAGAATTGGTCATTCAATTTCTCGGCAAGTTATGACTTCGACGCAAAAAAAAAATAGCATATATGAACTGTGGCATTACCCGAGATATGCACTGCTGGACTATGAGTGCAAACTTTATTCCGGTGGGTCCTTACAAATCCTATAATTTCCATATCAGCGTGAAGTCTTCAGCAATACGTAACTGAACGAAGCGCA
>VOFJ01002267.1_pt1 | contig 22000 bp, 27 predicted proteins | sample 5384081 | NCBI WGS metagenome assembly VOFJ01 (sample SAMN12384729, study PRJNA508395) | human gut metagenome | isolation source: healthy gut I | host: Homo sapiens | reverse complement strand
TCATTGTACTTCGTTCCAGTTACGTATTGCTTTTACCAGTATTACCACAGCGGGGCGACGTACCGGGACAGCTACTATTTCCTGCGGGCGAAGGGCGAGCTAAGCCCCGAGAGCGGCAGCTTCGTGCTGGACGAGGAGGCGGAGTTCTCCACGGGCTACGACATACTGGCGGCACGGCTGATCTCGGTGGAGATGCTGCTGGTACACCTGAGCCGCCGGATGGAGCGTGCGGCGCAGGGGACGGAAACGGAAGCCGTGCCGGAGAAGGAACACCGCTGGACGAACACGAAGGTTGCCGCCATACTGCTCGTCTATGGCATACACGTGACGGGAAGCGTGGACGAGGGCAACGCCGAGATCGGCGAGCTGGCTGCGCTGTTCGAGAAGCATTTCCACGTGGATCTGGGCAACGTGTACCACGCTTTCGGCAGGCTGCGGGGGCAACAGAACCCGACGGCGTTCTTGGACGAGATGAAGGAGAGGCTGCTGAAAAAGATGCGGGACATGGATAGCCGGTAGCAAGTTGGCAACGGGGCGGCAGGACACGGGAAGGGAGCGTCCGAAGGGCTGGAAAGAGCCTTCCGGACGCTCTTTTTTACCCCGTCTCGGTCCTTTTTACCGCCCGGAACGGCGGCAAGGGCGAAAATGCGCCCCGAAAAAAAATCTTTGCCAAGGTGCTGATATAGTGGCAGGAAAAACCGGCGAATCAGGCGACATTTGCGGCAGAAACCTAAAAATGAGTACGACAATGGAAATAATGACCATCGAGAGCAACGCCTACCGCCTGCTCGTGGAGAAGATCGAGAAGATAACCGCCTACGTGGAGGAATCCCGGAACCGGGAGGAAACGGAGCGCAAACGGAAAGAGGAAGCGGAAAGCCCTGCGACCAAGGGACGGAAAGCCGACCCGAAGTGGATGACGCACAAGGAGGTGTGCGAGGCGCTGGACATCAGCCACCGCACCCTGCAACGCTACCGGCAGAAGCATATCATTCCCTATTCGATGATCGGGCGGCAGATACGCTATCCCCGGCAGGCTGTCGAGAGCCTGCGTGAGCGGTGGATGGTGGAGACGCCCGCCGCCAAGATCGACCGGATGATAGCGGAACATCCCCTGCATAACCGAAAAAACGGCAGCTATGGTAAGAAAGGAAGAAGTGCTGGCAAGAACCAGTAACGGGCTGGACGTGTTCCGCCACTACCTGCCCGTGAAGTGGCGGGTGGGCAGGAACTTCCTGAACCCGCTGTACGCCGACAGCAAGGCTTCGTGCAACGTGTATTACGACCGCCGGAGCGGTACGTACCGGATGAAGGACTTCGGCAACGGGGACTATTCGGGCGACTGTTTCTTCCTCGTGGCGAAGCTGAAAGGGCTGGACTGCCGGAACGCCGCCGACTTCGTGGAGGTGCTGCACACCATCGACCGGGAGCTGTGCCTCGGACTGGACGGGGACAGCCCGACCGACGGGACGGTGGGAACCGGGGGCTGCCGGAGATTGCGGCCCGTGCCGGGCGCAAGGGGCGGCGGTGCCGGGGAAGCCGGAACGGACACGGAAGAGGCGGCAGTGTCCGCCGACCGTCCCGAGCCGAAGCCCTACCGGGCGGCGGAGAAGCCCTTCACCGAGGGGGAGCTTGCCTACTGGGGCGCATCGGGCATCACCGTGGAGGTGCTGCGCCGCTACGGGACGGTATCGCTCGCCGAGTACCGGGGCAAGACGAGGGAGGGCAAGGCGTTCGGCTTCAGCTCCACCCCGGCGGAACCGATGTTCGGGTACAGGGGGGAAATGGGGCGTGAAGGTCTATCGCCCGATGTCGGAGGTGCGCTTCGTCTATGGCGGGCACACGGGCGACAACTACTGCTTCGGGCTGGAGCAACTGCCCTCGAAGGGCGACCTGCTCTTCCTCACGGGCGGCGAGAAGGACGTGCTGACGCTGGCGGCGCACGGCTTCCACGCCATCTGCTTCAACTCGGAGACCTCGGTCATCCCGGCGAAGACCGTGCGCAAGCTGGTCTATCGCTTCAAGCACATCGTGCTGCTGTACGACACGGACAAGACGGGGCTGGAATGCTCGGAGAAGCACCGTGCGCAACTGGCGGAGTACGGGGTGAAACGGCTGGTGCTGCCGCTGCCGGGGACGAAGGCGGAGAAGGACGTGACGGACTACTTCAAAGCCGGGCACACGAGGGAGGAGCTGATGGGGCTGTTCCTGAAACTGCTCGACACGCTGTACGGGGACACGCTGGCGATGCTGAAATCGTGCGAGATCGACTATGACCACCCGCCCGAACAGGCGGTCGCCATCGTTACCGCCGGGGACGTGCCGTTAGGCTCGGAAGAGAACATCCTCTGCATCACGGGCGGCGAAGGGACGGGCAAGAGCAACTACACCGCCGCACTGGTCGCCGGGGCGATCATGGAACGGGAGACGGACGCCGATCTCTTGGGGGTGCGGGTGGAGCCGAACCGCAAGGGGCGTGCGGTGCTGCTCTACGACACGGAACAGAGCGAGCAACAGCTCCACAAGAACACGGGGCGGCTGCTGCGCCGTGCCGGGCGTGAGCGGATGCCGGAGTACCTGCACGTGTACTGCCTGACGGGGATGTCGAGAAGCGAGCGGCTGACCGCCATCGTGCAGAGCATGGACCGGTACCACTACCTGCACGGGGGCATCCATCTGGTCGTCATCGACGGGGTGGCGGACCTGATCCGCTGCGCCAACGACGAGGCGGAGAGCGTGGCGCTGATTGACGAGATCTACCGGCTGGCGGGAATCTACCGCACGTGCATCGCCGCCGTGGTGCATTTCGTGCCGAACGGACTGAAGCTGCGGGGACACCTCGGCAGCGAGCTGCAACGCAAGTCCGCCGCCATCCTCTCCATCGAGAAGGACGAGAACCCGGAGGTGTCGGTGGTGAAGGCGTTGAAGGTCAGGGACGGCAGCCCGCTGGATATTCCGCTGATGCAGTTCAGATGGGACAAGCAAGCCGGGATGCCCGTCTATGTGGGCGAGAAGCCGAGGGCGGAGAAAGAGAAGCGCAAGGAAAAGGAGCTGGCGGAGATGGCACGGGAGGCGTTCGCCCGGCAGGAGAAGTACGGCTACATCGAACTGTGCGAGCTGATACAGGAGATGCTGGAAGTGAAGGAACGGACGGCGAAAGGCTACATCCGCTATATGCGGGAAAAGGAAATCATCGAAAAGGAGGGCGACTGCTATGTACACGGACAGGGAAGAGTTTGAGGGCTGGATGCAGCGCATCATGGAACGCTTCGACCGGACGGAGAAATTGCTGGAAAGGGTGCTGAAGAAGAACAACACGCTCGACGGCGAGGAGGTGCTGGACAACCAAGACCTGTGCCTGCTGCTGAAGGTGGGCATCCGCACGCTGCAACGCTACCGTGCCATCGGGGTGCTGCCGTACTTCACCATCAGCGGCAAGGTGTTCTACCGCACGAAGGACGTGCACGAGTTCATCCGCACCCGTTTCGCCGACGTGGAGGAACGGGCTGCGAAACGCAAGGAGAAGGAAGCCCGGAAAGAGGAAAGGCGCAGGAAAAGGGGGTTGTTCCCGTGAAAATGACATTTTTCTGACGGTGCTTTTGGTGGATGAAGCCCTGCCGGATCGTGAGATTAGGCGGGGCTATTGTTTTGTTATTCGGGAAGTTTCATTATCTTTGTTCGCACGAAGACAGAAGGCGGTGCTCTCGGGCACGGTCGCTGTCGTGACATAGAAGATTCATGCCCGGCTTGGAAGCAGGCGGGGATTGATATACATATTGTACGTTCGCTGAACGTCTTGAAGTAAAAAACTGGTAATTTTTGATAAGCAAGACGAATGGCGCAATGTTCATGCTGTATGCTTATACGGCGTGAGCTTGCCTATTCTGCTTATCGGGTAATACCAGTACCTTTACTTCGGAATAGCGTGAGTTCACGCTGTTCTTTTGGGTGCGAGGCGGACATAATCCTTAAAAACACATTGATATGAAACAGATTACCTTGCACGTGTACCAATCCATTGACGGTTGTCCGGTCAGATCGGACAAGTATTTCGATGCGGCGGTGGACGCCTCCGGCTGCGTGCTGATCGACGAGGAAACCTACCTGCGCATTTACCTGAACCATCTGGGCTGGCCGCTCACGGCAAAAGAGACTTTGGTCGTGACGGACGGCTGTATTGACCTGACGGAGAAGGAACGGGTGCGGTTTGTTACAGGGGATGCGGCAGCGGAACTGCGGAGAATAAAAGCGGACGGCGAAGGGACGGTAACGGCTTACGGAGCGGAAACCGGGGCTTTGCTCTTGGATAACGGGCTGGCGGACGAAATCGTGGTGATAACCGTGCCGGTGCTGGTCGGCGGCGGCGAGAAGGCACTGGAGTGCGGGCTGAACGACGGCAGGACGTGGAGGTCGTGCGGTCGAGCAAGGTATTGAGCGGTGTACGGAAGGGTATGCCCATGAAATGCAAAAAGCCACTGAAAAGTGTTGGGTAGGATGACGGGTTATAAAAAAACGACCCGCCGATTTGGGCATTATTAAGAGGCTTGGCAGGTTCTATTGATGCAAAGATAACGGAAATAGTTGGAATGACAAATATTAGAATACTACAAATGCGCAACTATGTGTTGCGCATTTGTTATTATTGCCGGATTGTCTTTAAAATCAACTCTTTTAATTGTTGTTCAGTCGGAAGTTGCAACTGGTATTTGGAAAATCGAATATCTGTTCATCCAATCCGGTTGTGGTGTACCGCACCAACGCATCGTTCTTGTCCGTTACCAGCAAAATGCCGATAGGCGGGTTATCGCCCGGCTCCATCACACTTCGGCTTTATAATAATTCAGGTATGAATAAAGTTGTTCGACACATTCTGAGCGTGGTTGAAAGTATCAACTTTCAATTCCTATGCACAAAATATGACATTTCAAAAACTTTTTAAATGACCATATCAATGAAATAAAAATTCGTCGAATAATATGATTCTTTTTTTTGTCCATGGCTTCGAAACAGAAGCCGTCCACATTCGAGTTCGATAATGAAGTCCTCGTTCAAATGGTTTCAAATGCCAGAAGTTGTCATACGTTTCGAGTTCCCTTCCCTTTAGCTGAAAACAAGCCCGCATTTGCTGCGGAATGTTCAGGAACTTTCGAAGAAATAGTCATCCTTGACGGCATCGGTTACAGTTTGTGGGTGAAATACCTCTTCCTGAATGGCAGCAAGTGCATTTTCCATGTTGCCGGATAAGCCGATACGTTCATAACTCAACGCTCCTATCTGCCGTTTGAGTTCACGGACAGAAAGCCCGGTTTGGATGGTGAGCATTTCGTAATACATCCGCTTGATATGGATTGTCGATTTTTACCAGTTCGATAAAGTGGGTAAAAAGAAATAGAGCTGAGTAGTTTCTGAGGCTCTATCGTATTAACTATATCTTGTTTGTTTTCAGCATTTTGTAATAAGTGCATCAGTGATGCACTTTTTCCAAATTCCATTTCCCAGCATTTTTCAATAAGTGCATCGTTGATGCACCTGTTGAGGCAATATCGTTTTTATTACAGTTGCCAACTGGGGATATACCATATAGAAGACAACGCTTGAATAATGTAATATTCAATCCTTTTAAATTAACTTTTTGTTCCAAGTTTTTCAATAAGAATTCCCCCATATTTGGCACGGTTATTTCTCCGTTCTGCTCGAAAGTCCACGATATAAAAACCGATAAGCCAGTTACGCATGGTCTGGCACTGGTTTGTAATTTGACCGCACTCTGTGGTAATCGTTGGTGCGTGTCGGCTATGATGGTTGCTAATTGTTCAAAATTCATGTTATGCTATTGTTGAATGTGGATTAAAGCCGTTCGGGTATTGTGCCGCTGCGAACGGTTGGCATCCGGCCACAGAAAAGAGCAATCCCGCCTTTTTCTATGCTGACCGATTGGCAAATATAGGGATTATTGCCGGGATTACGGCTATAAAAACTTGAATTCCTGTGGGCTACCATTGTCTATCAAGAGCCGTTCGTGCCGCAGAGCCGGGCGGCTTCCGCCACGGTGATCCAACCGATGCCGTTCATCGCCTGCGCTCCTTTCCTTTGGGCTTGTCCGTGCGGGGCGGGAACCCGTACACGATGCGGAAGTCCTTGTCGAAGGTGAGGTACGCATCGAAGGGCTTGCCGTCCCTGCTCCTGAAGCCTTTGATAAGGGATGTTTTGCCTTTGGTTACAAGGTCGGCAATCTGGCTGTCGGTGAGCTGCTTCTCCCCTTTGTTGCGGAAGACGGTCAGGGGGCAATCGACGTTGCTGCACTTGGCGACCTTCGGGTAAAGGAGGATGCGACCGGAACGGCACTTGGGACACGGGATATGTCCGCCGTCCGCCACCGATACCTGCACTTGCAGGAGTTCTTCGGTAATCTGGGCGGCATAGACCTCGATGCCCTTGCGGAAGGTGTCGGGATTCATCTCCCCGCTCTCGATCTTGGCGAGGGCGGTCTCCCACTGCCCGGTCATCTCGACATCGGCGATGCGCTTGTCCTTCACTATCTGATACACGGCAAGCCCCTTGCGGTCGGCACGAGGCTCTTCTTCTCCCGGCGCACGTAGTCACGGGCAAAGAGGGTCTCGATGATGGAGGCACGGGTGGCGGGCGTGCCGATACCGTTCCCTTTCAGGCTGTCCCGCAGCTCGTCGTCCCGCAACTCCCTGCCGCAATGCTCCATCGCCGAAAGCAGGCTGCTCTCGGTGTGCAGGGGACGGGGCTTGGTCTGTTTCTCCACGCACTCCGCCGATTGCAGGGGGAAAGCCTCGCCGGGTTGCAAGGGCGGCAAAGCGGCTGTTCCCTCGTCGTCCTCGTCCCGCTCGTTCCGTACGGCACGCCATCCGGCGGACCTGACGACCGTCCCCTTGGCGGTGAACACGCTGTTCCCCGCCGTGAAAGAGACGGTGGTAACGTCCTTGAGGCAACGGGCGGAGAAGGCTTCGAGCAGGCGGGCGGCTACCATGTCGTACACCGTGCGCTCGTCGGCGGACAGCTCGCCGGGCAGACACTCGGTGATGATGAGCGCATGGTGGTCGGTAACTTTCCCCGCATCCACGCTGCGGCGGTTGAGCGAAGCCCCTTTCAGGGCGGCGGCATGGGTGGAGAAAGCCGGGTACCGCTCCAGCAGGGCGATGCGGTCGGGTATCTCGTCGAACACATCCTCCGAGAGGTAGCGGGAGCCGGTACGGGGGTAGCTCAACACCTTCTTCTCGTAAAGCGACTGGGCGACGGAGAGGGTCTTGTCCGCCGAGAAGCCGTACCTGCCGTTCGCCTCTTTCTGCAAGGCGGTCAGGTCGTAGAGCAAGGGAGGCTCTTGGCTCACCTCCCTGCGCTGCACGTCGGCAACCTGCACCGTCCCCGTTGCGGTTACAGCGGCGAGGGCGGCGTTTGCCACCGGAAGGGTTTCGTAACGCAATTCAGAGATGGCGGCGAAGGGCGTGCCGTCCTTTTCCGCCGTGATCTTCAGCCGGAAATAGGTCTGCGGGGTGAAATCCCTGTTCTCCAGATAACGGGAGCAGATCATCATCAAGGTGGGCGTCTGCACCCGTCCGAGGGAGTAGATGCCCTGCCCGGCGGCGATGGAAAGCGCTTGAGTCGCATTCAATCCAATCTCCCAGTCGGCGATGGCACGGGCTTCGGCGGCACGGTAGAGGTTGTCGTAGTCGCTGCCGGGCTTGAGGTTATCCAGCCCCTCCCGGATGGCACGGTCGGTCAGCGAGGAGATCCAGAGGCGCAGGCAGGGCTTGCGGCAGCCAAGGTAATTGTAGATGTACCGATGAATGGCTTCGCCCTCACGCCCGGCATCGGTCGCCACGACGATACGGTCGGAACGGTCGAAAACCTCCTTGATGACCTTCAACTGTTTGAGCACGCCGGGATCGGGCTTGTACTCCTTGCCCTCCCGTATCTGGCGGGGGATGTACTTGAACTCCTGCGGCAGAATGGGCAGGTTCTCACGCCGGAAGCCCGTGTAGCCGTATGCTTCGGGCATGGCGAGCTGGACGAGATGGCCGAACGCCCAGGTAACGAGGTAGCCGTTACCTGAGAGGTAGCCATCGTGCCGCTCCCGGACATTCAACACGTTTGCTATATCCTTCGCTACGGAAGGCTTTTCAGCGATGACTGCTGTAATCATATTTCTTTAATTTTTAACGGTTTGACAAAAGTTATCCCGCCGCTCGGACGGGATAACCGGGTAATTCATTTACAGAATGGCGGGGGAAATCATCGGCGGACACCCCGGCTGCGCTTGGGCTTGTCGGGCTGCTCCTGCTTCTGTGCCTGTTTCCGGTCCTCTTTCTGCTCCTGCCTGCGCTCCTGCTGCTGTTTCTGCTCCCCGGTGGGGCGCTGCTGTGCGGATTGCAGGGCCTCTTTCAGGTTGCGGGTAGCCTCGACGGTCTTGCCCTCGGAATTGACCGCCACCTGCACCTCGTTCTCCACGGCGGGCTTGACACACCCCTCTTCGAGCGCCGCCTTGTAGTCTTTGGGGAACATGAAGGCGGGCTTCTCGCCGGGCTTCCATGTGATGTAGCCTTGGTAGGCTTTTCCTTTCTTGTCCACCAAGCCGGAGACCTTGACCGTTCCCCCGGCTTCGAGTTCGAGGCGGGACTTCTCGGTAAGCTCCTGCTTGCGGAAGGTCTTCGGCACCTCCTGATTGGCGGTCTGTTTCAGGTTCGCCTTGTACGCATCCATCGCCAGCCTGCCCCGGTCGCCGAAGAGAAATTCGAGCTGCATCTTGGCTGCGCTGAACTGCACGGGTGCCGGGTAGAGCTTGGGCTGCTCCCCCTCCTTGGCTCTGGAAAGGAACTGGCAGACCACCGCCTCGCCCTGTTTGAGCCGGGCTATCTCGTCCGGTGTGAAGGTATGCCCGTTCTTCTCCGCCGGGATATTGACCTTGGAGAGCGGGAAGGCGACCAGCTCGTTGGTCTTGAGGTTGCGGCTGACAAGGGCTTCGACCTGCTCGCCCGCCCGGTTGGTGACAGTAGCCGGGTGTCCCATGTTGCCCGTCTGCCGGAGCACCTGCTTGTCGGAGTCGGTGATGTCGTAGCCGAAGAACTGCTTCTGCATCTTCTCCGGGTCGAGGATGCCGTGGCTGCACACGGTCAGCCTGCCGTCCGTGCCGGGCTTGAGCGAAAGCTGGCTGTCGTTGCTGTGCGAGATGCCGTCGAAGTGGAAATGCACCCGGACGGTCTTGTCGGTCTGGAAGCCCCGTAGCATCTGGTCGAGCATCCCGTTGCCCTCGATCTGCTCCCGCTGCACGCCGAGGGCGGCGAGGCTGTTCCAGTCGATGTCCTCCGGGCGGTACTTGTACTGCGGGTTCTGTTCGGTCTGCCCGGCGGACTGCTGCGGCACACCCTCCGGCTGTTGCTGCTGCCCGGCTTGGGTCTGCTGCTGTGCCTGCACGGGCGGCTGCACCTCGTACTGCGCAACGAGCGGCTCGCCCGTCTTGACGGACTGGCTCTCCCGTTGCCGGAAATCGGCGGCTACCCGCTGCACCTCCTCTTCCGGCACACGGAAGAAATGGAAGCGGGTCGGGTCTTTCAACTGGTTCCAGAGGTTGGAAAAGAAATTCGAAAACATATCGCCGTGGCGATCCACCCGCAGGAGGTCGTTGTTGTCCTCCAAGGGATTCTTGGTCTGTAACTCGCCGTCCTTTACTCCGCTGACGGCTTGGAGCGTGCCTTTCTCGTCCATGACGAGCAGGATGTCCATTAACTGCTGGCTGCTGTCCGGTCGTTCGTCCATAATCTAATGTTTTTAAATGGTGAATACTATTGGTTCTCAAGTGAAACCGGGCGTAAATATAGAGGGAGAAACACGGGGAACGTGCAACTCCGGGGCGGGCTGTCCGCACTTGTCGTCCGGTTCGCAGGTTTGTCGCAGCCCTTTCTTGTGAAAAATATCAAAAAATCATGCCCCGCACGCATTTTTCTCCTCCGGAAAACAGCGATAATTCGTTGTTTTCTCTATATTTGTAAAATATGGGTAATGAGACACGGTCTGTCATTGCCACCCATGCGATGCGTATGAAAGTTTATCAGAGCAAACCGAGAATAACGCTTTCACCTGCCATCCGTGACGGGCAGAAATACGTGGAAGTGGAGTTCGACGAGGACGATGCCATCCGGCTGTCGCTGTCGAAAGAGAAGGGCGTGCGGTTCGAGGGGGACAGAGCCTACCTGCCGGAAGAAGGCTTCGACCTGTCCGGCTTTTTCGACCGCCATGTGGAAACGGCGTATATCAATTACTCCGCCCTGAAAAACACCCTGCCCAAGAAGAGCGGGAAAACCAGCCCCGCCATCCCGCCCGGCTATGCCGAGATGCTGCGGCAACTGCGGTACAGCGAGCATACCGTCCGTGCGTACACCGCCTATTTCAAGGAGTTCCAGCAATACTTTGCGGGAAGAAACCTCCGCTACATCCGACCGGAAGAAATCAACGCCTACATCGTGCACCTGATTGACACACGGGGGATCTCGTCGTGCCAACAGAACTTGCGCATCAACTCGATCAAGTTTTATTTCGAGAAGGTGCTGGGACAGGAACGGAAATGTTACGAGGTAAAGCGAGCCAAACGGGAACGGACGCTGCCCGACGTGCTGAGCAAGGAGGAGATAAAATCCATCCTTGAGGCAACCGGTCCGGACATCCGGCTGTTCTGCATGTTCTCGCTGCTCTACTCCGCCGGGTTGAGAATCAGCGAGCTGCTGGACTTGAAGCCCCACGACATCAACGTGAGCCGTTCGCTGATACGGGTACGGCAGGGCAAAGGGAGGAAAGACCGCTACACGCTGCTGTCGAAGCCCCTTGTCAGGAAGCTGACCGAGTACACCAAGCTGTACAAGCCGCAGGAATGGCTGTTCGAGCGGTACAAGGGCGAACCGTTCACGGAGAGCATCGTGTCGAAGAAGCTGAAAGAGGCGGCGAAGGAAGCCGGAATCACCAAGCGGGTGTACCCCCACCTGTTGCGGCACTCGTTCGCCACGCATCTGATCGAACAGGGCACGGACTTGAAAATCGTAAAAGAGCTGTTGGGGCACAACCAACTGAAAACGACGGAAATGTACGTGCATATAGCCGACACTTTCAAGAGCAGCATCCGCACTCCATTGGATGATATTCTTGAAAGTGATAATGAGATAGTTAAATAAGAAAATAACAGCGAAAACCGCTGATAATTACATGTTCAAGGCCTTGGTTACTATTAGACTGTATAATAGGTAAGTTGCAAACAGAAAGATGATAGATTTACTCGACATATCGGCACAATCAAGGCTGCGGCACTGAAAAAGTACCGCTTGGCAGACTTTTCAACCGTTGGTGGGATGAGTACGCCAAGCATCCGACAGAGTATATCACCCCGGAACAGTATATAAGGCTGCAAATGCCATAAGGGGTATGTCGTACCGCCGCTTTGGGGATAGATACTTATGCCTGCCCCTGAATGTGGTGAAGTCCGGGAAATCTACCATAGCTGTAAAGAACCGTTTTGCCCCCGTGCGGATGGCGTGACGCGCTCAAAATGGCTGCACGCATGAAAGACATAACTGTTGCGTGTCCCTCGCCACGTGGTGATGACCCTGCCCCATGTATTGCTTTTGACTTGGTGAAGCGCAACAAAGAAAGAAATGCTCAACATCATGATGCGCACGTCGGCGGAAGCGTTGAAAATCTGATGATGAAGACTTTCGGGCTGAAAGTGGGCGTGATAGCCGTGCTACATACCTACGGCGAAACCAAGCAGTACCATGTCCACTCGCACATGATCCTATCATGGGGGTGGCATTGACAGGAACGGGAGGATTGTCGTTCCGGAAAAGGTCAAAGTGAACGACGCTTTCATCAAGGGAGCATATTCAAACACACGTTCGATAAGCGCTCTGATAGAGTTGTTGACAACGGAAAGCTCAAACATGACTTCCGCAACCGCATGGAGTTCATGAGTTTTTATCAAACACGTGGTAAACAAGAAGCAGTGGATTGTTCATCTGGAGCCGCCTCTGGAAATGCCCGAACAAGTGATACAATATATCGGGCGGTATTCCAAAGGGCGTGCCGAGCGAATATAAAATCACGGCGATGGAAGACGAGAACATCGTTCCGTTACCGTGACTATCAAAACTCCCCGACAGGAGGAACCGTTGGAGAAGGAACTGACCCTGCATTACCGTGAGTTCTTTTCCCGGTTGATGCAGCATGTACCCCTACATTATTTCCGTATCGTGAGGTACTACGGCTTTACTCCAACAAAGGCAATTTGCCGGGGGGAATACTTCGGACGAGAGACGAGAATGTGATGCAAAACGCCCCGGCAGAAGAAAGCGATTACGAGAATCCTTTTCTTCTGCGAGTGCTGCCAACGTGCGAGAGTTTATGTGCATACAACGATAACAAGACGGACTGTTTTTTGATGAATTACCTGAAACACTTATGTTTAGCAGGTCTGATATACGAAAACAAAAAGTCGCATAATGAAATAACAGGATAGCTATGCACTTTCGTAAAAAAAACATGGAAATCCCACAAAAAAAAAAGACAAAAGGAGGACAAAAATGATTTGTAAACGGAGTATCATGCCGGGAAAATCCCGGAAACGGAATGAAAATTCCCTTGCCGGCAAAAGGAAAGTGCAGGGGGAAAATTGAAGTTCTATAATATTAATTATAAGGTAAAAGCAACCCGAACAGGTTGCTTGGAGATAAAAAAGCAGCCTAAGGGCTGCAGGCGAAATGCGGCCTCGAACATGGGGATAAATCGCCCAAAAGGCGATTATCCTCCTTAACATTAACATCTGCCCATAAAAAACGAAATATGAAAATAGAATTAGAAAATACCGAAAAACGTCTTACTCTCAAAGATTTTGAAGAAATTGAGAGTAAGTTGGGTCATGCCTTGCCGGAAAGACTGAAAGAGTTCTATTTGCAATATAATGGAGGTTCTACGAAGCAGACCTTAAGCATAAATAAATATCAAGAGGTGGAAATTCAGGATTTCTTTCCATTCAAATATAACAAGGATTTTAAGAATGATCCCAAATATACAGCAGAAGGAGAAACATTGGAGTTAAGAAAAGTCGAAGCTATATCTGATGGCATTCTTATCTTTGCAATGGAATCTGCTGATGAAGGTCGGATTGCCATAGACTTGGTTAATGGAAAGATTTATCTTTACCCTATTGTGGGGATGAAAGATGTAACCTTTGACTTCGGAAAGCCACAACTTATCGCAGATTCAATAGATGATTTTTTTGACAATCTCTTTGTTTTGGACGGACACAAAGCGATTCCAGCAATAGAAGAAATCGAAGATATACAAACGGAAGCAGAAGGCGTAATGCCTGAACTTTCGGATTGTTCAGCTCCGCTAACAAAAGAAGATATAAAGAATTTTGAGGTTGAGTTGAATGTAAAGATTCCGGCAGGCATGAAGAACTTTTACCTCAAGTTCAACGGTGGTATGCCATCACCATATTGTTTTCAACCGCAGGACGATGATTGGTATTGGGTGGAAATAAATGCGTTCTTTCCGATAAAGGAACGCACCGATGCTTTTGAAACAATTGAAGTCATAGCCAAAGATATGTGGAGCAGAAATCTAATGCCAAGCAACCTGTTGCCTTTTGCTATGGATTCTGGCGGAAACTATTATGCCTTGAACTTGAAGAATAAAAAGATTTACTATTACTTGATTGATGAGTGGGACGACAATGTTTCAAGAGAAAACAACTTTGAAATATGTACTCGTTACATCGCCCAGTCATTCAATTACTTTATAAATCATTTTATCGAAGAAAAGGAATAAAACGGGCAGATAACAAGCGGATAAATCTCCCTAATGGTCGATTATCCGCCGAACATTAATCGCTTAAAAAAGAAAAAAGAACGAAATGAGTAAAGTATTCAAACAAGAGGTAGATACGAAAGAACAGCGGCCAGGGAGGCCCGTTGCTTATAACTCTGCTGTTCAAACAGTCGGTGGATTTACCAGAAATACAGAGATAATAGCTGAAGTCTGCCGAAAACATATAGGCAATGTAGAATGTCGTAAAGATGACGACAAATCGTTATTTATCTTTTGCCTTAGACCATATTGCGAAATTTCAAGACGGGAGAAGCCCCTGTGCAACTTCTACTGACTTCATGTGCGAACTTTGATGGTAAGACGGTTGATGATTTCTAAGAAGCCAGATGTGGAACTGCCAAGAAAGTCATATAGGATTCTTGAAGAATGTCGGTACAGTATGCTCGCAACCGACTTTCTTGCCGGCGGTCTGCTTTCGCTGGAGCAGGCTAATTTAGAAATGGACTTCCTTGCAGCCCTTGCTGAACTGTTTCCGTCTTGTGAAGCGTTCTTCTTCAACATAAGCGGAAAACTTTTTCGAGGCAGATGAAACCAATAATCAGATAGAGGGCTGGATCGTTTTATCCGTTATGCCGTCAATGTCCGTTTCTTTACGATTCAAGGTACCAACGACATGATGGTCGATACGCTCGGAATGGGAACTCTCTGTATTCCTGACTTACAGTACCATTTTCACGACCTTAATCCGAACTGGATAGTGAATCATGCCTATAATGTAGCCTCTTATCTGCTTTCAAGTGGTAATGAAATTAATTCGGGAGAAACTGTTGACGGCATCAAAGACGGGCAGATGGACTCAAGTATCCAATGGAAATGCCAATACGAAAACGCATTGATACAGCCAAGAACCGTATTGTCCTTGATATTGATATGGAGGAATACTCATCCGGGAAACGTGAATAACGAATAGTTGAAATGCGATTAACAAGCAGATCAATCTCCCCTAAACGGTCGATTATCTGCCGGGCATTATCGACCCGAAAAGAACAAAGAAAATGAAACCAAGAGATATATTTATTAAAGCCTGCAATGAGATAGCTATTCCTTTTATCGCAATGGGATTTAAGCCGTCTAAAAATGGACAATGTTTGAAAAAAAGATTTCAAAAAGACAAAAATTTGACTTTTTGAAATATGGTTTCGTTCAAGTGTATATATAATTCATCTTGTAATGTGGCTATATATCCACTGATTACGATTACCTGTAAAAACTTGAAAAAGTGGGTGCAAGAAGAGAGAATCTCAATGTCAATGATGATGGCTTAGTATATCATAATCATATTGATACCTATCGCCAAAATAAATCAATATCAATCTTGGGATCTTGCCGGACTAAGCTATGCTCCATCAATAAAAACAATAATTGATTTTACTTTGAAAAAATATGCTTGTCCGATATTTGATTTATTTGAGAATAGACAAATGGCTATTGACTTCATTACGCAACATGGCTGTTGTTTCAATCAATACACGAAAGACTCTCTCCCTTGCCCTGCCATATATGTTGAGATATGGTGAAAAAGGAACAAGCCGAGAACTACTTCAATCATTACATACATTCAAGTAAATGTCGAAAATAGATTTGTAAAAGCCTATTCTCAATTAGAAAAGAATGATGTAATTGATTGTGGATTAAATAATCGTTTCGTAATACTTGCATATAGTCAAAAACTAAAAATAAAAATAGGTCGATAACAAACAGATGAAACTTTTTAAGGTGGTTTTATCCGCCGAACATTATTCGCAAAAACAAATGGAAGAAAAAAACTATATATCAAACTTTGATTGCTCGCTTTGGCAAATTGATGATTGGGGACTATATACAGCCAAATCCCCTATCTATATCAATTCTTTGGGCAGCGATTTTAATGTGTGGTTTGATGTGGACGGCGAGAGTTTTCCTACCGACAAACAGCTTGTTGCATGGGCGGGATTTTGCAATATTAATTCAAATGAAATAAAAGAAATGATGATTGACGGTCTTACAAAGTTAGTAGATAAAATGGATGTCCTGCCAAATGATGTAGAGCCGGAATTTGGTCCGATATATAGACCTATGGCGATTTCGAGAAATGCCAAACGCTCTATTGAGGCTGTAAGACATAGTAGAAAGACATTAGGTAAAGTGGCAAAATCCACCTTAAAATGCAATTCGGTTGTTGTACCGTTACAAGATAAAGCTCCAGTTAGATTTATTGTAATGAACTTTGAAATTGGTCGTCGCCCTTATGAAATGGAAGCTGTTTTTTGTAATGAAAGGATGCTTATGGTCGGTGAAAACTCTGGCATTTGGACTCGCCTTGAATGGATAAATGAGTTTAATGTTCCAATGTTTAATATTGGAACGGCATTACATCCATATTGGCGACCCGAATAATATGCGAATAACATGCACCTGTTCCGCCTAACGGCGGCAAGCTGCAAACCATTATCAAATTCTAAAATAAAGCAGTTATGAGTACAAAATATAACAGAAGAAGCAGAAGATCTGATGATGTTTGAATTATTCGATGAAGATGATTTTACAAAAAGATCGTCATTATCATTTGTGGATAAGTATGGATGTGATTTTTTGTGGATAGAGATGGAAGAAATCTATTAATGAATTTCATCGTCGAAGGAAAGTACGTTTGCCATTGAACTAATAAAAACAATACAAAATGAATGGTTTGAATTTGGATTTGCAAGATGACTCTGGTGGACGGCGTTGCATTTCACGCTGCTCAAGAGAATAGCCCGGAAATTATAGAACTCCTTGCAGGGTCAAAGGCAAACTTAAATATCCAAGAAGAAAATGGTCGAACACCGCTCTTCATCGCTATTTTAATAGAAATGACAAATCTGCGATTACATTAGCATTATTGAAAACGGTGCTGATATAACTGTGAATAATAATTATGGTGTTTCTCCGGATGTCACTTGTGACGAAAAACAAAGAAATGGATAAATGAGAATTTGATAACAAACAGCAAACCGACTGAATAAGCGGAAGGTTGCCGAACATTAGCCACTTAAAAAATAATAATAAAAATGACAATCGAAGCCATAGAACTTTAAGTTGAAAGAGTACACTTTGGGACAAGCAGCGGCTTCATACAAACCTCGCCAATAGGTTGCCCATTTTGGGCTTCAAGTTTTGTCGAAAATGAAAACACATTATGTTCATTCATATTCAATATACGACATTCCTAAACAGGTGATTTTGACAAAGATGAAAGGTTGTGGATAAAAGAAAATAAGAAACCATTTTCAGAAAGAAAAAATATTCCTCACCTTTGAGAATATGACCGTAGAACAACAAAGGGAGATTATGGAAGAACCTACAAGAAACCCTTGTTATGTTTGTTCGTCTTTCTTTGAGAAAGATATTGAAAAAAATATCCATTTAATCCTCGAATATGGAGTACATGAATCAGATGTTTTCACATGGTACAATGCTTACAGCAAGAGAAATAGGGAAAGTGTGAATTTCCTGTATGATCCCAAACAACAAAAGGAGGGCTGAGTATTCTTAAAGAAATCTTTGAGACTATCACATCCGTGCAGGAATCAGACGGAATTCGTGATGTGTACAAGTTGTTGAAGAAAAAAGATTTTTTTCTCAAGCATTGAAGAAAGAGGGATGCCGTATTGATGTGGAATTTTATGCAGAATTGGCTTTACAACGATTATTGGAAACAATGGGATATCTTAGCATTCTCCACACAGAAAAATATAGAGGTTCTTTTTATGAGTTTAATGAGGGATGTCCTCAAGCAGTAGCAGAAGTTCTGATTGGAATTACCCAGTGGATTTTTGGAGGCAAAAACGGCATTGATAAGATAGCTTTTCAGTATTGGTTTGGAGAGTATGATGAACTTGAAAATACTGGAAATAATAAAGTGGCTAACAAGCAGCAAACCGACTGAATAAGCGGAACGCTGTCAAACATTAGTCGCTTGAAAAAATAAAAGAAAAAAATATGAGTGCGTTTACAGAAATAAAAAGAAATACATTCAGACTTTTTGAAAAGTATGGATGTAAAAGAATATGAAAACAGGACAAAAGAATATGGTCATGCACCTTTCATTGCTCTGAAGCATATAATTTTTGCGTCTTTGCTACGCTAAATGAAGATGATATTGTTGAGTTAGAGCGAGATTTGAAAAGAGAGATTCCGGCTCAATTCCGCCTCGTTTTTAATGACTGATTCCAATGGTTTACATCTTTTCTTCCATTTTAGTTTGTATGGAATGAGAAAATCATATAATCGAAATCCAAACGCGACTCCAGAGAGCCTTATGGCTTAATTAGACCAAACATTTACGAAAAGACCTAAAAAACGCAAAAGATACTTATTTTTTCATTGGAGGATATAGATATGATGGCTCAAAGCTCTATATAGATTCTGAAAATGGAAAGGTTCATTTCTGTAAAAAGTAGAGATGCTACCTCTCTCTTTGTCATGGGATTCTTTTGAAGATATGCTCATATCAGAATCCCAAAGACTATTTACGCTTTACGATGATAAATTAGAATGCTTGTGTCAAGAGAAAAAACACTACCGATATAGAATAAGCGACTAACAAACAGCAAACCGACTAAAAGCGGAACGCTGCCAAACATTATACACGTCATGAGCCAAATGATACTATTCACATATAAAAGCCTAATCTATTCTTTGGAATAGAAAATAATTTGTATTTTAAAGAATATGCAAAAAGTTCTTTTTTTCATACAAATTGTACTGATGGGATATATACTATTCCCAATTTTGATAGTCTGTGTCTGTGCGCAGAAAAGTATAAATAATGGAATATCTATCAACCAAACAAGGATTGATTCAAAAAGTTCTTCAATGGTTAAAATGAAAGAAATATATTATGGTATGGAGCAGAGTGTGATGATTTGGATTGTATTGAAAATTTTTGAAACATTAATCAATGCCCCATAAGTAATGGATTATTAACTTCCTCTGGGGAACTATATATCCATTATAAGAAATCTAATAAAAATAACATTATTATAACAAGCGTATCAATCGCTCTTGAAGGGGCGACTATCCGTCAAACATTACCGATTAACAATGACAATATGAAATGGTATAAAATATACTTGAATGGAGAAAATCGAATATGGAAGAAAATGTATTACATATTCGTGGGAGTTTATATATGAAGATAAAGAAATTAATTTTCAAAGAATTATAGATTCATCTTCATCGGAAAGGTATCAAATAAAAGCTCTTATCAAAGGTAAGGGGCTAATCGCTAAAAGTATATCTGGATTTGGGCAAATAAGAATGCCAGAATTTGCTGAAGTCAGCCATTTGTTTCTTGTCAGAGAAGATATATTGAATATAAACGAATTGTCCTCCATAAAAGGAATTTCTTTAAAAAGGGTTTCAGTACATGGAGATTTCCCACTTGATTATATGGCAATTATTTTTAATGAAGTAATTGATTGTGTTGACAATATTCATTCCAAACGAGAAGAATTTGAATGCATGAGTACACTTGTGTTAGATATGTCTAAAATACCTTCATCTGTAGATGGGTTCTTTTTAAAAGGGTGGAATAAATACGGTTTTTATAAAAACATTGTCAATGAAAATATGAAAATGCAATTACTTCATTTGTATAAGGCAAATGAGTTTTTAAAATTTAAAGAAATAGAAATAAATGGCACATCGGTAACAAATGGATAAATCTCCATGTAAGAGAGATTATCCGCCGAACATTAGTTGCAGTCAAAAACGAAATAAAAATGAATGTAATATCAGAAAAAGAATATTCGTTTTTCAAATGCGCTTTTTGGAACATGTTACATCATCATATTCGAGCCTTTGATGAAGAAAGGGATGCGAATTTTGATGAAGTATGGGATGAAAGAACTTGTACCAACATTGTTGGATGAAAAAGTACAAAGGAATATTGGTGTTGGCTATCTCAAATTGATTTGGGAACATCTGCAAATCAAGGTGAAAATAGAAAAATCCGAGAACTCTAACACTTCCTATCGGTAGTGATATTACATTGGCAATAGAATATCATCCTTGCTGTACATATTATTTTTTTTAATGATACTTTAATCGAAATTGAAGTTAGTGGTAATTTTCACTTGAAGTATCTCACATATTCGGGAGTAATACCCATTACAAAAGAAATATGGAGATGTTTGTTTCCAAATTTACTCTTACCTTTGTCTGCAATCGAAGGAACAAAAGAAAAAAAGACATAGCACTTAATGAAATAATCCAACGATTGCAACAAATTCCCTTATTCAAGGAACATTCCATATAGGTAAATGTATCTTGAATGGATTATTAATCAACTCTGACATACAAGAAATTCCCAAGATAGGAACATATGTACAAGCAATTATTCATATAGAAATGCTTTGGTATATGATGATGAAAGGCAGGAAATAAAGGAGCTAAATATCCTTTTATCGAGATTATAAATATGCAACTAACAAGCGGATTAATCTCCTATAAAGGTCGATTATCCACAGAACATTATTCGCATAAATGATAAATATACAAGTATATTTCATAACTGACAGGCACAAATTGGAGCACCCTTGTTCGGTATTACTGAACAAAAGGTACATGTAATGAATAATTTGTCCAAAGGAGGTTTTGCCAGATATTGATCCGTATGGCGATACGTGCTTTATATTGACCATATAAATTTCATCTCCGATAATATCCAAATTATGATAGGAGATAAGGGCGGCAATTTTGTTATGATAAAGAATATAACCAATTAAAAATTATACGAGAAATTTAAGTCTGTAACCCCAAAAGAAACAACTTTTATTCCTCGTAGGAGACTAAAAAGCAAATAACATGCAGATTAATCTCCCCACGAAAAGGTCCAGTTAGCCAGTAACCATTCTATTTTCCGCCTTGACATAAGTTGTTAGCCGCCATATCTTTTGCGCCGTAACCTTTAACAACAATGATTATGGCGAAAGAAAAAGTAAACTATCAGGAGGTATATGACCTCTACCAGTTATGCAGCGAGACCAAGGATCTTCGCGAGTTCTGTGCGGATTATGGAGTAAACTACGACAAGTTCATGAACTGGCAACGTCATCAGCTTTGGGAGAAGTTAGGCAAGACAGTTCTGGTTGATCAGCCCAAAGGTTGCTAAAGTCCAGATAACCGGGAAACCATGCAATAGTCCAACTGTGAAGTTGGACGTGAAACATCCTGAAGGTGAACCACCAATAAAATGGATCAAGTTACAGCTGGCGTCTGGGCGACACTGTTTCTGAGAAACACCACCGTTCTTGATTTGAGCCTGTTGCTTAATAAAATGATAGGATGATATGCTTGGACTGAGTGCTAACCTTAACTATTACCTGTTCAACGGTAATGTGGATTTGCGGAAAGGCATCTTCCGTTTGTGTGAAAGTATAAGGCAAGAGATGTCACTTGACCCTAGTGATGCGTCCAATGTATATATGTTCATGTCCCGTAACCGGAAGGTCGTCAAGATACTTCATTACGAACGCGGTTTTTATGTGCTTTACGAGAAACGTCCTGTCATGGGAAAGTTCAAGAAACCTGTGTTTGACGAGGTGTCAAAATGCTACCGGATACAGTGGTCTGACATGGCTTAATACCTGACGGAAAGTATCGTAGTCGACAAGAATGTATGTTAACTCCTAAAGAATGAATAATAAGGCGTTGATTATACAATGGAATAATACAAAAATAATCGATAAAAAGTTTGCGTAACTGCCTGATTTTTCGTACCTTTATATCATGATTGATGAAAGAGCATACGAGTTACTTTGCTGCCAGCTGGGTCTGGCGAATGAGGAAAAGAGCAGGTCTTCGCAAACAGAATAAAGAATTGATTGCGAGGCTTGAGTCTATTGAAGAATCCAACAGGGAGAACTCAAAAATCTGATAGATACCATCAATGATCTCAAAGATACCCTCGAAAAGCAATCAACCACGGTTGAACATTACAGGAAAGAAATGGAACTTATGAGAAAGCAGCTTGAAGCAAAGAGATGACAGGGGGTGAACAGGATGCTGGCAAACGAGATCTCAATCTCAGACTTCAGCTTGAGGACAGCAGGAAAACCGTTTCGGCCGTACTTCCGAGCTG
>VOFJ01000414.1_pt1:0-17500 | contig 22000 bp, 22 predicted proteins | sample 5384081 | NCBI WGS metagenome assembly VOFJ01 (sample SAMN12384729, study PRJNA508395) | human gut metagenome | isolation source: healthy gut I | host: Homo sapiens | reverse complement strand
CCCCACCTTCCTCTCGGCTTACACCGGCAGTCCCGCCAGAAGTGCCCAGCTTGACCTGATGGCAACTAACGGTAGGGGTTGCGCTCGTTATGGGACTTAACCCGACACCTCACGGCACGAGCTGACGACAACCATGCAGCACCTAGTTTCGTGCCCCGAAGGGAAATCCTGTTTCCAGAATCGTCACTAACTTTCAAGCCCGGGTAAGGTTCCTCGCGTATCATCGAATTAAACCACATGTTCCTCCGCTTGTGCGGGCCCCCGTCAATTCCTTTGAGTTTCATTCTTGCGAACGTACTCCCCAGGTGGATAACTTATCGCTTTCGCTTAGTCACAGACTGTGTATCGCCTGCAACGAGTTATCATCGTTTACGGCGTGGACTACCAGGGTATCTAATCCTGTTCGCTCCCCACGCTTTCGTGCATCAGCGTCAGTAATAGCTTGGAAAGCTGCCTTCGCAATCGGTGTTCTGTATGATCTCTAAGCATTTCACCGCTACACCATACATTCCGCCTACCGCAACTACTCTCTAGTTCAACAGTATTAGAGGCAGTTCCGGAGTTGAGCCCCGGTATTTCACCTCTAACTTACTAATCCGCCTACGCACCCTTTAAACCCAATAAATCCGGATAACGCTCGGGTCCTCCGTATTACCGCGGCTGCTGGCACGGAGTTAGCCGACCCTTATTCGTACTATACTTTCAGGCTCCTACACGTAGAAGCGTTTACCCTAGTACAAAAGCAGTTTACAACTCATAGAGCCGTCTTCCTGCACGCGGCATGGCTGGTTCAGACTTGCGTCCATTGACCAATATTCCTCACTGCTGCCTCCCGTAGGAGTTTGGTCCGTGTCTCAGTACCAATGTGGGGGGTTAACCTCTCAGTCCCCCTATGTATCGTCGCCTTGGTGAGCCGTTACCTCACCAACCAGCTAATACAACGCATGCCCATCCATAACCACCGGAGTTTTCAACCAAAAGGGATGCCGCTCTTGATGTTATGGGATATTAGTACCGATTTCTCAGTGTTATCCCCCTGTTATGGGTAGGTTGCATACGCGTTACGCACCCGTGCGCCGGTCGCCACCCGGTATTGCTACCTGTGATGCCCCTCGACTTGCATGTGTTAGGCCTGCCGCTAGCGTTCATCCTGAGCCAGGATCAAACTCTCCATTGTATAAAATGTTTTGTTCTAAATCTTTAGCTCTAATCTCAAAGGTATTGTTTGAAATCACTCTCTTGCGAGAGTGGAAAAAACTTTTAGCTGCTCAAATACTTCAAAGAACGCTGTTCAATATATTACTATAAGAACAATTTCTTTCATTTTGCCAGGGTCCGCCTTTCGGCCTCTCCCGTTGCTCTGACCGCGATTTTTCAGCGGAAAGTGGTGCAAAGGTAAGTGTTTATTTTCGAACCACCAAATCTTTTTGAAAGAATTTTTCAGAATTTCTTCAGAACCTTTTTTCGTATCGTTTCGAACCGTGTGTTGCATTCGAAGCGGGTGCAAAGGTAAGTCATTTTTCTGAATCTCCAAAAGATTTCGGAACTTTTTTCAAAATTTTTCAGAACCTGTTTTTGTCGCTTTCGAGCGGTGTTTCTCTCTCGAAGCGGGTGCAAAGATAAGGACTTTTCCGGGCAACTTCCAAATAATTCGAGGACTTTTTTTCGACAATTTTCGCGAAGCTTTTACACCCGATTATGGATCAGCGAGTTAGTTCTAAAAATATTTTAATATCTTTGCGGTGACAAATTCAAAACAACAGCCATGCGGTCTTTATTATATATATGTATACTCTTTTCCGCCGTTTCCTGCGGCCGAAACCTCCCGGATCTGCGCCCGGGCGATTTACTGTTCCAGGCCGGAAAAACTTCGGAAATGACCGGAGCGATCACCGCCGCAACGGGCAAAGCGAGGCAACTGAATTACTCGCACGTGGGAATTGCGGTTCCGGCAGGCGGAGCCGATTCGGTGCTGGAAGCCACGAGCGACGGCGGCGTACGGATGACGGCGCTGGCGGATTTTCTCGCCCGCGCGCAGCGGATCGAAGGCCGTCCGGCGGTGGTGGCAATGCGTCTGCGCGACACGACGGGTGTCACGGCAGCGGTCGCACGGGCCGCGACATTTCTCGGACAACCCTACGACTACTCGTTCCGGCCGGATAACGGCCAACTCTATTGCAGTGAATTGGTATGGGAAAGTTATCTCGCCCCGGACGGCAGCCGTCTCTTTCCGGCCCGGCCGATGAATTTCGCGCGCGGCGGACGGCACGATGCCGCAGTTCTGGGTCGACTTGTTCGCCAAACTGGGTGAAGAAATCCCCGAGGGTATCCCCGGCACGAATCCCAACGACATGGCACACGATCCGCAACTCAAAGAGATCGCCCGCTACTATTGACACGGCTTTCCAAAAAAGGACAGGCCGATAAAGCTCCGTCCGGCCTGCTTGGTGAAAGCGGACAAAAAACGATCTGTCTTTCGGGCAGATCGTTTTTATTAAAAAAAAAGCCTATTACTTGGATTTAAATTTAGTGATTGCAAGAACATTATAAGCACTCAGAAACACTGGAGCCTGAAATTTTCCATTCAGATATATCCTCGTCCGTCTCTTCATCAATAGTATAGCTATAGCGAGCGGTATATGCTCTGACCGCATTATTGGGAGCGACATATCCCGTCGATGACCAATTTCGAACCGAGGTCTCCGTATTTAAAGGAATTAAAGATCCGGCATCGTCACCTTTAAGCGTTTTATAAGAACTGTTTATCACATTGATAGAAGGAATTAAAGCCTCAAGTTCAGACCTCGACGGCATATACCAACTTTGGTTATCAACCGCAGGCAGATCGGCACAGAGCTTAAATGCAGGAAAAGCGTCGATATTCTTTTTCGCCTTCTCCATATTGAGTTCTCCGTTTTCTGAAAGAGGAATATCGCCGTCAGCACCTAAAGTCGTCCATTTTGCAGTACCCAAAACTCCAGGATAAATCATTTTACCCGACAAGCCATCTTCAGCGACTTCGTAGACAATACCTTTAACAGCGTCGCCCGTTGCGCCATTAGGATAAAGATCACCTTCTACGTAAACATGAGGAGCAGCCGTTTTAACCATAACATTTGCAATTCGCGTTATGCTTCCGGCACCAATAGAAAGACCGTTACCGGTAATGGTACGCGTTCTGGACCAAACAGGATCAAGGCTCGTCGAAGACATGACATCCATTTTCAGCGTACCGTAAGATGCGGCCGGAACCACAAAATAGAACGTTGCAGGGGCACCGCCTTTTACTTCCTGATTACCGAGTTCGCGCGAAATCGTACGGCTTGCGTTCGCCGTGACACGGAACGACGGCACACCGTCGATAAATCTCACTTCACCGCTACCGGCAAGATTCGTCGACGAAGTGAGCGAGATCGAAGACAAGGTGGCATCGATATCGGTAGTCACCGTAACGGCCATAATACCGCACAGGTTCTTAAAGGCGAACTTGACATTCGAAAGGTGGCCGTCCTCTACCGCTGCATAAGCAGCCATCGGGGCCGCACCCTCGGCAATATTGTTCGAAGGCCTGTTTATATTGTTATTCTGCACCGAACTCAACGTAATCTGCTTCGATGCACTCGAAGAACCGTTGTACAAAGCATAGAACTGGGTACCGTGAACACCCTCTTCGCTGCCCACGACTTCGAAAACCGCATTCGGAGTATCCGCTCCGGATTTCAGACGGTACAGCAACAGTCTGTCCGGCTCCTGCTCGCTCCATACGGTGATATAATCACCCGAAGACCAAAGCGTTTTAACCTCTTTACCCGCACCGAATTCAACGTCTTCGAGATACGCACGGGTCGCTGGCAGGCTGGCCGAAATCTCGGTAAGCGTAACGAGATCGTTATTTCCGGCCGGAGTGGGGCGCATTTCAGCATCATTATCCGAGCAGGCGGACATCACCAATGCCGAACCTGCAATTATCCAAAGTTTTTTCATGATTTACCTTAAATTGAAATTAGACAATGTTATTCCCACTCGCCCAGTCTCCGGAATTATCCGTCATACCCCATCCTCCGGAGGTAGACTCTCCGGTTTCGGTCGACGTAGCAAATCCCGCCTCGACCATTACATCGACAATCTCAATTTCGGGGACTTGATATTCCCCCCCCCCTTCTTTTTTGTAAGGTTCTCATAAGCAAATAATTATTCAAATAATAAATACAAGTGAAAAATATTTTTTAGATAAATAACATTCAACTTTCAGCGTATCGCATACAAAAACGCTGCAAAATTAAAGATTAATTTCTTTTTTTGCAAATCAAACATATGCGTCCATATCAGATGTTTACATCTTTTTCAGATATAGGCGGCCGATTTGCAAACGAATGCCATCCGGCCGGTCACCGGACAATGAAAAAAGCTCCCGGGCAATTCCGCCGGAAGCAGAAACGCCTGCACCGTCACGCAAAGCGGCGGAGAGAAACGAAAGCGGAGACCGTGACGGCGAAAAACTGCGTCAGACGATCTTTTCGACAGTAATGTCCGCGGGATTGGCGCGCAGCAGGTCGATATACCCCTCCTCGCCGGCCTGCCCTTTGGCCCGGATGACGATCGTGGCACGGTGCACCACCCCGTCGGAAGTGCGCTGTGTCTCGACTTCATAGGAGATCACCGAATAGTCCTTGCTTTCGAGGCGCTCGAACATCGCATCGATGAACTCCTTCTTCGAGGCCGAGAAGACGATCATCGTCCGCCGCCGCCCCAATCCGCCGAAAACCAGCGTCAGCACCTCCAGTCCGAACAGCGTCAGCGCGGTAGCCGCTCCGGCCACGATGTACATGTGCGCCCCGGCGGCCAGACCGATACCCGCCGTGGCCCAGAGGCTCGCCGCGGTAGTCAGCCCCCGTACCAGCTGCCGGTGAATGATGATCGTGCCGGCCCCGATGAAACCGATGCCGCTGACCACCTGCGCCGCGATGCGGCTGGGGTCGAGGCGCAGCCCGTCGTGGGTCGCCAGAAAGTCCTCGAACCCGTATTGCGAGACAATCATCATCAGCGCGCTGCCCAGCGCCACCAGGAAATGGGTGCGGAAACCCGCATCCTTGACCCGGTATTCGCGGTCAAGGCCGATGACCGTCCCGCAAAGGCCCGCCACACACAACCGCACGATAAAATTCCATTCCATCTCCATAAGCACTTCGGGCTTCGCCCTGCAAAATTCATACAACAAATTCCGACATCCCTCCGTGCGGACTCCGGCCGCCGCATCCGGCTCCGCGAAACACAACCGCCGGAGCGTTTCGGGTCCATACAAATATATGAAAAAGTAGGGCCGCTGCAAAACCGAACCGCACAAGATTCGCCCCCGCCGAAAGTGTCGTTACGACATCAAATATAAGAAAAAATCCCGGATTGCGAAGAAATTTCGGCGGGAAGGTTGCACTGTGGGAAAAATTTCGTATTTTTGCAGGCTATGTTTAACTAATTAACTATTTACGACAATGCCGAAAATGAAAACCAATGCCGCTGCGAAGAAGCGTTTTACCTTCACCGGCACAGGAAAGATCAAGCGCAAACACGCTTATCACAGTCACATCCTGACCAAAAAGACGACGAAACAGAAGCGCAACCTCTGCTATTCGGGAACCGTTTCTGCGGTCGATGAGGCCAAAATCAAGAACTTACTCGTTAAATAGTCGCGGGTAGGCAACCGTCTTCCCCCTTTACAAAGGAGGAGCGAGAGGAATTTTAACTATGGAACCAGGCGTTGCAAACGCCGTAATAGGAGTCAGACGAGTTTCATAGAAAAAAAGACCTCGGGAAAACAAACAACAAAAAATTCGTCGGACTCCTAATTAATCATCGGGACGAACCAGCCCCAAAGAATGCGGGAGAACCGTATCGCTGGCAGTCCTCCAAAAACTTTACAATATGCCACGTTCAGTAAACGCTGTCGCGTCACGCGCACGTCGAAAGAAAGTTTTGAAACTTGCCAAAGGTAACTTTGGTTCAAGGGGAAACGTTTGGACCGTTGCGAAAAATACGGTCGAAAAGGGTCTGTGCTATGCTTATGCACACCGCGCCCTCAAGAAGCGGACATTCCGTTCGCTGTGGATCACGCGTATCAACGCCGCCGTCCGCGCCCAGGGAATGACCTATTCACAGTTTATCGGCAAACTCAACGCCAAGGGAATCGTCCTCAACCGCAAGGTAATGGCCGACCTGGCAATGAACGAGCCGCAGGCATTCGAAGCAATAGTTAAAGCAGTTAAATAGCCCTTCGCAAGGAGGTTTTTAGCGCGGCGGATACCTCGGTATCCGCCTTTTTTCTCTGAAGTTTTTCCAAACGATACCTGCAAACCAAAATTCAACTGTATGAAACACAATACTTTGCCCTCGTTTATACCCCTTGCAGGAACCACTCTCATCGCAGGAATCCCCGCGGCACACGCTATTCCGACACTGCCCCACCCGGTCGTCTTCACGCAAAGCGACGGCAGACAGTTCACGATCCGAATCATCGACGACGAACAGGGGCAGCAGATCCGCAGCACGGAGAGCGATAACATGGACTTCGGCATCGGCACACCGGACGACATCCGGATGCTCTACACCGACGGGCAAAAGCTCCGGCTGTGGGGTGACAAGGCCCACATGGGCTCCATCTTTCCGAAAATCAGATTCTAGCAGGGAGGACACAGCGTGGAAAGCTGGAAAAAAACATTCGCCGTCATCTGGAGCGGGCAGCTGGCCTCGATCCTCAGCAGCGAGGTCGTGGCCTACTCGATCATCTTCTGGATGAGCCTCGAAACCGGCTCGGCCGAGGTGCTGGCCTCGCGGCCATCGCCGGGATGCTGCCCCAGTCGCTGCTGGGCCTCTTCGTCGGGGTCTACATCGACCGCTGGGACCGCAAGCGCACGATGATTCTCGCCGACAGCTTCATCGCCCTCTGCACGCTGGCACTGGCCGTGCTCTTCTGGTTCGGCGTAGCCCGGATGTGGCACATCTACATCCTGCTGGCCTGCCGCTCGGCCGGCTCGGCCTTCCACATGCCCGCCATGCAGGCGTCGGTCCCACTGCTGGCCCCCGCGTCGCAGCTCACGCGCATCGCCGGGGTCAATCAGATCATCGCCTCGCTGTCGAGCATCGCAGGTCCGGCCCTCGGGGCGCTGCTGATCAACCTCACCTCGATCGGCAACATCCTGCTGCTGGACGTGGCGGGGGCCGCCATCGCCTGCACCTCGCTGCTGTTCGTCCGGATTCCCAACCCGGCGCGCGACACGACACGCAAACCCGGCCTGTGGCGGGAGTTCCGCGAAGGCTTCTCGGCCATGCACGCCATCCCGGGCATGGGCTGGTTCTTCACGCTGTCCATCGTCGTGTGGTTCTTCATCATGCCCGTCGGGGTGATGTTTCCGCTGATGACGCTCCAGCACTTCGGCGGCGGGACCTACGAAATGAGCCTGATCGAGATCGTCTGGGGCGGCGGCGCGCTGCTGGGCGGCGCCGTCATGGGCGCCCGCACCTACCGGGTCAGCCGCATCGTGCTGGTCAACCTGATGTATCTGGTCGTGGGACTCTCGTTCGCGCTGTCCGGGCTTCTGTCGCCTGCGGGATTCCTCTGGTTCGCGCTCTTCACGGCTGCGGCGGGTGTCTCCAGCAGCGTGTTCAACGCCTCGTTCGTCTCCGTGGGTCCAGACGCGGATCGAAGCGGGCGTACTGGGACGCGTCATGTCGCTCTACCGCAGTTTCGGGCTGCTGCCCGCGGCCCTCGGACTGCTGGGCACGGGATTCCTGGCCGAGAACGTGGGACTCACCACGACCTTCGTCGTCGCCGGAGCGGTCATCGTTGCGGTGGGCGCAGCGGGATTCTTCATCCCCTCCGTCATGCGGCTCGATGGCAAACCCTGATCCGCCCGCCGGAACCGCCCCTCCACCAGCAAAAAGGATGAAGCGCGAATGGATATTATTCCATTCGCGCCTCGCAAGCAAGTCTGAATAAGCCCTTTTTATCAATCCTTCGGATAAACGTATCCGTCGTAGTAAATCTTTTGGTAAATCGTGTTGGACGAACTGTCGTACGACCATTCGTAAGTCACCGTCGATGCGGGGAACGCGGTCGTATCATACTCCAGAGGGGAGAGGAAACGGCACTCCTGCGTTCCGCTGATAATCTGCATGCCGCGATAAACGCCGTTGGTCAGTTCATAACCCATTCCCACCGACTGCGCCACATCGGACGTATAGACGGTCGGCCCCGAAGCGCCGCCTTCGACCTTGAAATCCTTGCCCGTGCAGAGCGAATAGGCCAGGCTCGAATCCTCGGCACGCAGCGTATAACGGCCGGTCCAGTTGGAGGATGCATCCACGTTATCGATATGCATATCGATCGACGAGACTTCGATCGTATAGGAATCGCCGCCGTCGAAATAGAGCGAAGTCTCCCCGCTATCGAAATTGAACGCCGACCGCAGGCCGGTATTCGAGTAAGCGATCACCTTGAGATCCTGCATCTCGACGGTCCAGGGCGCAGAATAGGAGGATTGGTTCAGCACCTTCGCCCCGTTGGTTTTCACCAGCACGGAACCCGTCATGAAGAAACCGTCGGGCAACTGGGCCTCGTCGCTGTAAGTGATCAGATAATCTTCACCCTGCCGTTCGAGCTTCGTATGCGAACCGAAAAGCGTTTCCCAGACCTTGACCGAGGCGTCGCCTTTTTTTTGACCACGATCTCCTTCAGGTCTGCGGACAGGACATCCTCGCCCTGCTTCTCCGCTTCGGCCAGCAGTATCGCCAGACGCAACGCCGCATTGGCCGGCCGCATGGCGAGTTTATCCTGATTCGTCGTCATCTCATAGATGTACATTCCGGGCTGGACAGGGCGCATCTCCTTCCAGGTATTGTTTTCCTTGATACAGCTCGTGAATGCGAGAGCCGCCAGCGCGATTGTTGCAAAAAAAGTTTATTCATACGGTATGTTAAGTTAATTTATTCATATAAACGCATCCGGCGGCAATATACTGCACGGATGCCGGAAAAAATTTGCTTTTATCCGATTTTCGTCCGGTGTACCACCACGCCCCGGTCCGCACGCACCGAACGCTTCGCCGCGCCGGGGTTTTCACGTCCTGTTTGGGCGTTCCGTCGGGGCTGTACAGCCACAAAGATAGATTTTTTTCGCGTATGCGAAATCTATTTTGCCGTTTCGCTGCAAATTTGTATCTTTATTCCATGATGCTCCGACTGACGACACTCCTTTTTGCCGGACTGCTGGCAGCCTGCAACCACTCCGGCCGGTGGATCTCCGAATCCGAAGGCGGTCCGGCCTCGCTCGCCGAACGGGGCGACACGCTCGAAATCGTGGCCCCCGAGGGGCTGACACTCTGGTATCCGGAACCGCTCTCGGGGGATTACCGCATCCGCTACGACGCGACGGTGGTGATCGGCAGCGGCGCACACGACCGGCTCGCCGACCTCAACTGCTTCTGGGCGGCCTCCGATCCCCAACACCCGGACGACTTTTTTCGCCCGCTCGGCCTGGCGCGCGGGGCACGTTCGCCCGCTACAACTCGCTGAACCTGTTTTACGTGGGTTACGGCGGCAACGACAACACGACGACCCGCTTCCGCAAATACCACGGCAGGCGTTTCGGCGCCCCGGCCGACGAGGTGAAACCCCTGCTGGGCCAGTACACCGACACGGCGCACCTGCTCCGGCCCAACCGCCCGCTGCGCATCGAGATCACGGTCGCCGGCGGACGGACGACTTACGCCGCCGACGGCGAAGTGCTCTTCTCGCGGGAACTCGCCCCCGGCGAAGGCGACGGCTACTTCGGGCTGCCGCGGCTGCTGGCCAACCACGCTGATCGCAAACTTCGATCGAACGATTATGAAAACACACAAACCAACCGTACTTATTCTTATGTCACTGCTTTCCATCTTCGGCTGCGGCCGCGCAAAAGGCTCCCCCGAATATCCTGCCGACCGGCTCACCGCCCGCGACGGGACCGAATTCGATCACCTTTTTTCAAGCACGCCTGCTTCCTCGATCGCCGTGGGCGGCAAATACATCTACATCGACCCCGTGAGTGCCAACGCCGACTACGGCGCGCTGCCGAAGGCCGACGTGGTGCTGATCACCCACTCGCACTACGACCACCTCGACGTGGCGGCCGTCGAGAAACTGCTCGCCGCCGACACCGAGATCCTCTGCGACCGCACTTCGGCCGAAGCGTTCGAAATGAACTGCTACACGATGCGGCCGGGCAGCGTCGCCGCACCGCGCGACTACGTGAAGGTCGAGGCCGTCGCGGCCTATAACACCACGCCGGGCCATCTGCAATTCCACCCCCGGGAGCGCGAGGACTGCGGCTATGTGCTGACCATCGGCGGCACACGCATCTACATCGCAGGCGACACGGAACCCACCCCCGAACTGAAGGCACTGCGGAATATCGACATCGCCTTCCTGCCCGTGAACCAGCCCTATACGATGACCGTGGATCAGGCCGTCGAAGCGGTGAAAGCGCTGAAACCGGCGATCTTCTACCCCTACCACTACGGCGAAGTGGATGAAAAGACCGATATCGACCGTCTGGTGCGCGAACTGGACGGAGTGACGGAGGTCCGCGTCCGGCCGATGGAATAGCGGACCCGCCCCTGTAAAACAAAGAGCGCCCCTCAAGGGACGCTCTTTTTCGCAGCGGGCTGCCCGCCCTACTTCCGGCGGGAGAGGGTGCGCTCCGCGATGAACGAGACGATCAGTCCGAGGCCGCCGAAGGCGAGCACCGAACCGCCGTAGACGATGCTGCGCGTTTCATAAGACTGGATTTCGGTCACACGGGTCAGCATAAAGCCGAAAAGCAGTCCGGCGCCCAGCCCCAGCAGCAAGCTGCCGATTTTTCAATGCCCCGGCCGGAATACCCGAGCAGTTTCGGGCGCAATCCGCATCGTAGTGCCTGTCCGCAGCCCCATCGGCACCAGTTTCAGGTAATCGATCAGCGATCCGGGTTCGAGTTTCCCGATAATCTCGCGCCGCTCGCGGCGACAGATCAGCAGTTCGAAGAACTTGTAAATTCCCAGCGTGACGATTGCCGTCACCAGCGGGATAATGATAAAATCCATAATCTGTAAAATTAAAAGGTTTCCGATTCTTTTTTGCGATCTTTGCCCTGTTAGACGCCGAATGTGCAAAAAGGTTACAGACGACGAAAAAACACGGCCCGCGTGTAACCTTTTCCGCCGCGGCGCGTCTAACGGGATAACCATGCAAACGGAAGAACAGGAACTGATCCGGCGAATCGCGGGCGGAGAAACCGAACTCTGCGCCCGGCTGACCGACCGCTACGGAAAGGCGGTTTACACGCTGGCGGCGCGGATCGCCGGATGCACGGAGGACGCCGAAGAGTTGACACAGGATATTTTTCTCAAGGCGTTCTCCAGGCTGGACCGGTTCGGCGGGCGGAGCAGTTTTTCGACGTGGCTCTACCGCATCGCCTACAACACGGCCGTATCGCACGCGCGGCGCACGCGTCCGAAGTATTGCGGCATGGATGAACGGCGGCTGGCGGCCCTGCCCGACAGCGAGACCGACCGGCTGGAGGAGTGGGCCGAAAAGCAGGAGCGCCTCGACGCACTGAACCGCGCCGTCGAACGGCTCGACCCCGAGGAACGGGCGCTGGTGACGCTGTTTTACTACGAGGACCGCTCCGTCGGCGAGTGCGCTGCGATCACGGAACTCTCGGAAGGCAACGTCAAGGTGCGGCTCCACCGGATCCGGAAAAAACTATATATACTGGTAAACGACGAGATGAATGGAAAAGAGTGATGCGATACGCCACGCGGTCCGGCAGGTCCCGGCCCCGGAACTGCCCGCAGGCTTCACCCCGCGGCTGATGGAACGGATGCGACGCGAGGCCGCACGGCGCGAACGGCGCGAAACGTGGCTGCTGACGGCCGGGGGCGTCGGCTGCTTCACGGCGCTGATCTCCGCGTGTGTGACGGCGCTGTGGCCGGATTTCAGGCTGCGAATCCCCGACTTCGCCCTTCCCCGCCCCGAACTGCCGCACATCGGACTGCCGCACATCGAACTGCCGCGCCTCGCGCTGCCGGAGGAGGACAAATCGCTGGTCGCAATGTGCGTCTGCATCGCGCTGGCCTTTCTCGTGCTGCTCCTTGCCGACCTGATGATCCACCGCCACATCGCCTCCTCCCGGAACTGAAAAACGGGGAGACCTCCTGATGAGGTCTCCCCGTTTCCGATAACAAACCCGCCGAAGCTACTTCTTCGCAGGGGCCTTTTTGGGTTCGGCCTTCACCTTGATCGTGGCGAAACCCTTGACGATGTTCTCGTCGCTGTTCTTCGAACCGTCGTAAATCACGGTGACCTCCTTCTTCGGAAGATCCACCTTCACGTCCTTGATGCCCTTGCCGAGCGACGGAACGTTGTTCATGATCTTCTTCACGCAGTGTTCGCAGTCGATGTCCGTAACGAATACCGTCGTCACCTCTTTTTTCTGTGCCGGTTTGCCGGCCGCAACGCACATGCCGAGGCCCATCACCAGAGCCAGGCAAATCATCAGAATCTTTTTCATCTTGCTGTTATTTTAAGGTTTCGAAAATTTCATTATCCTGTTTCCAAGCCTCCCTTTTCAAAGGGAGGTTCGGAGATTGGCTGCACTGTTCCATATCGGTCTTCAAAACAGTCCTAATAGAGATTAAACCGTAGACCGACATAGAACTTGCGGCCCATGAGCGGTCCCCAGACGTTCATCGAGTTAAACTTGTAGTCGTAGGGGTCCTGCGCATTGAGAATCGGGTCCTTCTGCCGGTAGTCGGCGATGTTCTCGCAGCCCGCATAGATGTCGAACTTGCCCACCTTGCGGCTCACCTGCGCGAAGAACATCGGATAACGGGGCGAATAGTAGCTGTCGTCGAGGTTGCCCGTCTGCGTCGGGATGCGTGCCGGACCGTTCAGCTGCGCCGTGGCGTCGAACACCCAGCGGCGGAACTTCGTGGCGTACTGAATGTTGAGCAGCGTCTTGTACTCGCTCACCAGCGGACGTTCCACGCGGGCCGTACCGCCGTCGGCGCGCCGGATCGTCATCTCGCTGTCCGTGTACCGGAACGTGGCGAAGATGTCGAGACGCTCGACCGGCGACCACGAGAAGTCGATCTGGTAGGTGTCGGTGTACGAACGGCCGTCGGTATCGTAGAAAACGATCCGGTCGGCATACATCTCCTGATCGGCCACGACCGAGTTGTAGAACTGCGTGCGGAAATAGTCGAAGCTCAGCGTCGCATCGCCCGGGTTCACCAGCCCGAAGGTCTGCGTGAGGCTTCCGCCGACGGTGAGCGCCTTCTCCATACGGTCGAATTTCCGGAAATCGAACTTCCCGGACTCATTGTCGAGGAACGTGATCGCCCGGCCCGTGGCCAGGACGCCGATGTTGTCCGTAATGACGTTCGTCGAACGGTAACCCAACCCTGCCGAGGCTCGCAGCGTCGTCGAGGGGTGATGTTCCATTTCAGGTGGCCGCGGGGCGTGAGGAAGAAGCGGTCGTAATAGTGATTGTAGTCGCCGCGAAGTCCGGCCACGACCGAAAACTTGTCCTTGATCGAATAGGTATACTCGGCATAGGCTCCCGCCTCGCGCGCTCGTTGCGGTCGAAATCGTAGTCGCGGACGCTGTTGGCGGCGATCCACGGCGTGGGATTGAGGAGACTCGCGGTAGTAGTCCAGATGCGCCTGCACGCCGACGATCAGCGACGAACGGTAGGTGAAATAGTGGTTGTACATCAGGTTCAGCGCCAGCGAGTTCTGGTTGCCCGTATAGTCGTTCAGCCCGAAGTAGGCGTCTTCGCTGAAGTGGTCGAAGTCGGCCACGAACGCCAGGTTCGAACGCATCTCGTCCTGTTCGTCGGGGTCGTAGACCGCCGGACCGACCGGCATACCCACTTTAAAATAACCGTTGGCGTTGCGGTTGCGGATGTGCGAACCGTAGAGCGGCATTTTCTTGTCGCCGGCCCGCCAGTCCCAGTTCTTCTCCATGTCCTCGCGCATGGCCTTCGTATCCTTGTAGTCGAGCATGCCGCCCAGGCGGTTCTCCTGCACGAACTTCCAGCCCCAGCGGATCTGCGCGCCGTTGTCGGCGGCATAGAGCCACTTGTTGGCCACGTTGATCTGGTCGGCTTTCGGCAGATCGCGGAATCCGTCGTGGTTGTGGTCCATCTTGCGCACGTCGGTGTCCATCGAACCGTGCAGCAGGATCACGCTCGACAGTTTCTTGTTCTTGGAAACGGGAAACGCCGTCGAGATATTGGCTTCGGGACGCAGCTCGTCGTCGAGGTAGAGATTCACGAACAGACGCTCGTCGTCGGTAGGCTTGCGGTGTTCGAGGTTGATCTGGCCCGTGATGGCTTCATGGCCGGCCGTAACCGAGGCCACGCCTTTGGAGACCTGAATCGAATTGAGCCACATGCCCGGCGTGTAGCTCAGGCCGTAGGGAGCGCTCAGGCCGCGCATGATCGGACGGTTCTCGTCGAGAATCTGCGTATAGGTGCCCGCAAGGCCCAGCATCTTGATCTGGCGCGCGCCCGAAATGGCATCGCTGTACCCCACAGTCACCGAAGCCGAATTCTCGAAGCTCTCGGCCAGGTTGCAGCAGGCCATCTTGCAGAGCCCCGCGAACGAGATCATCTCGCCCTTGACGATGCCGTCGCGCTTGACGAAGTTGCCGCTTAAATTGCCCTCGACGACGACGCCTTCCAGCGCCACGCCCTCCGAACGGAGCGCGAAGGCGACCTTGTCGACGCCGCTTTTCACGTCCAGCGTGTCGTTGACGAAGCCCAGATACGAAGCCACGAGGCGGTCGTAGCCCTTTACGCGGTGCAGGAGGAACGCACCCTGGGCATCGGTGCTGGCCCCGATGGTCGTACCGGCCCAGTAGACCGAGGCGCCGATGAGCGGTTGATTATCGGCGTCGCGGACCACACCCCGCAAATCCTGCGCACGGAGCGAACCGCACACACGGCGAGGGCGAAAAATGAAAATGCAGTGATTTTGAAAAATTTCATGAAAATTCCGTTATCGGTTAAAACTGATTGCGGACCGGTGCACGGCATCGGTCCCGAAGGAGTCTTAAACCAATACGGGAGGGGCGCGGAAGCCGACGGAGAGTATGCAGGCTTCCCGGACGAAAGGCGTCCGCCTCTCGGCGACCTTTTCGCGCAGAAAAGGAACATGCGCGGGGCACGGGCACTCTGCGGCGAGTGCTGGCGGCAGGTCGAGGACGATGCAGCGGGTATACCGCTCGTTGCTGTCGGAGGAGGAGGATACGTAGAGTTCCGATTTCGGTCGAATGGTGATTGCCGCAGCAGGGTGCGCGCATCGCCGCCGGGCCGCGGCCGGAAGGTCCCGCCACATGGTGGCAATGGCTGCAGCACGCGTGTTCCGTGCGGGCCTTCATCGCCACGCACTTGCACGTCAGCGATGCCAAAGCCGTCCCCGCCGTCGCAAAAAGATAGACGGCGAGCAGCAGCAGCGATATGGACCTTTTCAATTTCATCACTTTTCCACGATTCCGCATTCGGCCAGGCTCGCGATCCACCGCTCGGCATCCTGCCGGGCCGTGTCGGCGTCGACCTCGTAACGTTCGGTGAGCAGCAGCGCGGCGTCCGCAGCCGTAAACTCGCGTTCCCGCAGCTTCTCCCACAGATACATCGACGAAGGATTGAGCGACACGATGCGTGTCATATCGGCGGCGCCTCCGCGCCCCGGCATCACGATCACATGCTCGCCGGCCATCTCCCGGACTTTGTATTCTTCGCGTATCTTCATCGGTCGAACGTTCTGATAATGTGCAAAAGTATAAAAAATTCCCCAAACCGCCTAATTTTTTTATAAAACGGCCCGCAATCCGGTTTTGGAGCCGTAACGGTACTTTCAGGAGGTCGGGACGTTTTGCCGGACCGCATGCAACCGGGTTTTGCTTCCGTCCCTTCTTTTTTTATACCTTTGTGTCATGAGACCCGCACCGGACAGGATATACGACACGCTGAAACGCTACTGGGGCTTCACGGAGTTCCGTCCCGTGCAGCTGGAGATCATCCGTTCCGTCCTGGAGGGCCGCGACACGCTGGCGCTGATGCCCACGGGCGGCGGCAAGTCGCTCACGTATCAGGTTCCGACGCTCGCCCGCGAGGGGCTGTGCATCGTCGTCACGCCGCTCATCGCCCTGATGAAGGACCAGGTCGACCGGCTCCGGGCGCGGGCCGTCCCTGCCGTTGCGATCCATTCGGGCCTTTCGCCGCGGCAGATCGACATCGCGCTGGACAACTGCGCCTACGGCGACGTGAAATTCCTCTACGTGGCCCCCGAACGGCTGGCGACCGAGGCGTTCCGCCTGCGCGTCGTGCGCATGAACGTCTCGCTGATCGCCGTTGACGAGGCCCACTGCATCTCGCAGTGGGGCTACGACTTCCGGCCCTCGTCCCTGCGCATCGCCGAGCTGCGCGAAAAACTCCCAGCGTTCCCGTGCTGGCGCTCACCGCCTCGGCCACGCAAGCGGTGGCCGACGACATCATGCGCCACCTGAAATTCGCCGAACCGCACATCCTGCGCAGCAGTTTCGCGCGCGCCCAACCTCTCATTACAGCGTCCGCCGCACCGACGACAAGAACGGGCAGCTGCTGCGGCGGTCACAACGTCTCCGGCACGGGCATCGTCTATGTCCGCACGCGGGGGGAACCGAGCAGATCGCCGACTTTCTGCGCCAGGGGGCGACGGCCGCCGCCTACGGCGGACTGGGGCGCCGAGCCGGTCGCTGCGGCAGGAAAAAGTGGCTCTCGGGCAAGACCGCGTGATGGTCGCCACGAGCACTTTCGGCATGGGCATCGACAAACCCGACGCGGTTCGTGGTGCCGCCATGTGCGACTTCGCTCGAAAGCTAATACCAGGAGCCAGACGCGCAGGCACGGCTCTGGGCTTTATCTTACTGCTCGGCGCGTGGCCTCGGACGACAGCGACCGCATCGCGCGGCGCTTCGAGCAGGAGTTCCCTCCGCTGGAGAAGATCAAAGACATCTACGAACGGGTCTGTTCCTCACCAGAATCGGCATCGGCGACGGGGGCGAAGCGTCGTTCCTGTTCAACATACACGACGGCCTCAAGGCTTTTCAGCGCTCCGACAGCCGGGAAGGCAAAATAGCGCTCCGGCAGCACTGCGAAAATAATTGCGTAGATTTGTGGGGAATTTTCTGACCCTGAGTGCTTAATTTCATCGATTAAAATCAATGGCGAGCAAGGGACCTTCTCCCGGCGAGTTCGGGGTGGGGGGTCCGTCATCGTAGAGAACGAGGGCGCGGTATCGCCGCGGCCTGCAAAAGCGCTCGCCGAGGCCCGTCGTCGGCTTGACACCGAGACCCCTCGTTCCGCGGGCGTCACGTTCCGCGTATCGCTGCTGCAACTCTCCACGCCGACAGTCTGCCTGTTCCGGCTCAACCGGATTCCCGCTGG
>VOFJ01000375.1_pt1 | contig 22000 bp, 35 predicted proteins | sample 5384081 | NCBI WGS metagenome assembly VOFJ01 (sample SAMN12384729, study PRJNA508395) | human gut metagenome | isolation source: healthy gut I | host: Homo sapiens | reverse complement strand
GATCGTTATATCAAGGCTGCTGAGGTAAACAGTGTAGATGGCATTGTTCGTATTTGTTCGGATAATCCTTTCATGGACTGGCATGGTGTAGAACAGCTTGTAGAGAAGGCAAAAAACAGCGATGCTGACTATATAGGTTTTCGCATCAACGATAAACCATCCATCCTTACTCACTTCGGCTTTTTTGGGGAGAGTTTGTACGACTCTCTGCTCTTAAGCGGGTTGCAGACACTACTGAGGAGGGAACACCGGCACACGAACATGTAACCTATCATATTTACAACCATCCCGATGAATACAGGTGTGAATGGATTGCTGGGCCAGTTTTCCTTCAGGGACGTGATGATATCCGGCTTACAATTGACACCCCAGAGGATCTTGTAAATGCTTTGAAGGTTTACTCAGACCTTAAAGCAAAGGACGAGAACTTCACTTTGCAGGATGTCGTTACATACCTTGATGCACACGAGGATATCAAACAATCTATGATTTCAAATATCTTCCAAAATAAAAAAATAATTAAAATATCATACTGCTATGATTACAAAAGGTGAAACTTACATCATTGGTGAGATTGGACAGAATCATAATGGTTCAGTAGACATTGCCAAACTTATTGTAGAACTCATTGCGCGTCCTGTACATGAGGAGGTATTCAATCTTGACCTCAAACCCATGAATGCTGTGAAAATGACTCGTCGTGATTTGAACGAGGAGCTTACCACAACCCAAATGAACCGTCCTTATGTAAACAGTAATTCATTTGGCGCTACCTATGGCGAGCATCGTGCATTCCTGGAACTGGATGATGATGCACATTTTGAGGTGTACAAGTTTGCAAAGGAGAAGGGGCTCGATTTTGTTGAGACTCTTTGCGCTAAGGGTTGTCTTTCGCTCTTGAAATTGTTCACTCCTGACTACTTGAAGGTGGCATCTCGTGATCTTACCAATCTTCCTCTGTTGTCTGCCATGGCAGAGACCAAGATTCCTATAATTCTTTCTACTGGTATGGCTGGTAAGAAGGAATTGAACGATGCGCTTGATGTAATTACTCGATATCATAACGATATTTCTATTCTTCATTGTGTTTCTCAGTATCCTACTCATCCGGATAATCTGAACCTCAATACCATCAACTACCTCAAGAAGCATTACGGTCAGTATCACATTGGCTTTTCTGACCATACTATTGGTATTTCAGCTCCTGCCATTGCTGTAGGTATGGGTGCAGAGATTATCGAAAAGCATATTACTATCGACCGCCACATGAAGGGACCGATCAACCAGTATCACTCGGACCTGATGGTGTTAACCGTATGGTTCGCGACATTCGTATGGTTGAGCACTGGCTTGGAACGGAAGACCTCTACATTGACAAAAGTGTAGCATGCTCAAAGGAGAAGCTGGAGCGCTCTATTGCCTCTCTCTGCGAAATCAAAGCAGGTGAGGTAATTACCGAGGACAAGATTCACATGCTGAGCCCTGGTGATGGCTTCAAGTGGGCAGAGAAAGATTTTGTTGTAGGGTCATAAGGCTATCAAGGATATTCCAGCCAACGAGATTATTTATCAGAGTTTGATTGACTAATCAATGGAGAAGAAACTTCCTAAACTTATCCTTACAGACATTGATGGTGTCTGGACGGATGGTGGAATGTATTACGACGACACTAACATAGAGTTGAAGAAATTCAACACCTACGATAGTGCTGGCGTACTGTTCGCACATCATTTGGGTATTCCCGTTGGTATTCTTACCGGTGAGAATACCCAGATTGTGCAACGACGTGCTGACAAACTCAAAGTAGATTACTGCTATCTTGGTTGCAAAGATAAGGTTGCTATAACTCATCATCTATGCGAGCAGTTGGAAATAACAATACAAGATGTTGCCTATATTGGAGATGATCTCAACGACCTCAAGCTTTTTGAAAGTAGTTGGTTGGGCTGGAGTGCCTTCTTCTGCTCCAAAGTATATTCAGACTGTTGCGACTATTCCGCTGGAAAAGAGAGAGGTGGCGAAGGTGCCTTCCGAGAGTTTGTGGAAACTATTCTTGGAGAAGAAAAAATATTATCTATAATTGAAGATATTCAATTATCTATACAATGAAATGTTGTTGATTATCAATGTGATAACGGGGAATGCGTGAAGACTTAAAAAGCAGAGGAAATCAATAAAGTGTTTTCCTTTGCAATGCTGAAAGCCTTTATTGCATCATCCATTACCCACTATCTTTTTGTGGTTCCGTATTGGCTCCTACATGAAGGGAAAGAAGCAGTGGATGCTACTCTATCCGATTATTTATATGTTCTACAGACATCTGCAATACAAAACTGGTATTCAGATAAGCTTAGGAACAAAGATAGATGCAGGTGTTCGTTTTGTACATTTTGGTCAGATTGTTATAAACGGAGGAACAGAAAAAGTTAGAGTGTGGAGAAGATAACTATTTTGAAATGAAGAAGTATATCGTCATAGTTTTCACTGGACTATTGAGATGTCAATACCTGCATTAGCTCAACTCTTTTGGAACAAAGCCAATATGAGGAATGTAAAAATGCAGATAGACAAACAGCCATACAAATCTGCTTATGATGCACTCATCAAGAAAGCGGATTTATATCTACTTGAGCCTCATTTATCTGTGGTGAATGATAAGGATCATATTCCAGCGAGCGGTGATATACATGACTATATGAGCATTGGCAGATATACTTGGCCTGATACTACAAAGGCAGATGGACTACCATATATAGAGCGCGATGGATATACAAATCCAGAATACTATACATACGACAGAGAAGTTCTGTTAAAAATGGTAGATAGGGTTAAGACTTTCACGCTTGCTTGGTATTTTTCTGATGATAGCCGGTATGCTTCAGCAGCCGTAGGGCAAATTCGTGTATGGTTCTTGAAGAAAGAAACTTACATGAATCCGAATATGTATTATGGGCAGATCGTGAAAGGTTACACCTACTTGAATGCAACAGCAGTTCTTTGATGGTGCAGGATTTGTGGATATGATAGATGCCTTATACCTCTTGGACGATTATCACTCCTGGATGTGGCATAGAGATCTCAAACGAGTGAAGAAGTGGTTTGGTCAGTTTCTGGATTGGATAGAGACAAGTGATCAAGGAGTTCGTCAAAACAAATCGAGAGATAATACTGGAACGTCTTACGATCTTCAGAGATTGGCATATAACCTATATTGTGGGCGAGTAGAAAATGCACAAGAGATTCTTAATAACTTTGTTGAGAAAAAGAATTTTAAAGCAGATAGATGACGAAGGTGTGCAGGTAGAGGAAATCAAACGGACAAGCTCATTTGGTTATTCAGTATCGAATATATCAGTAATGATGAACTTTATTATAATTGCATGCAACCAAGGTTTGCAACTTACACCAGAATCTTTAACTCGTTTCTATAAAGCTGTTAACTACCTTATTCCTTATCTTGACGAGAATAAACAGTGGCCATATCAGGAGATTTCAAATATGAAATACTACCGCAAACGCCTTTGTTTCGAACTGTTTAGGATTGAGACTTGCATAGATAAGTCAAAGACGAACTATTTAAAGCTCTATGAGAAGTACGGCAAAATGAGTGATAACGATATAAATGTTCTGTTATACTGATCGTAATGGCTTCAAAGAAAGAGCAAACTGGCAAGCCAACTTCTTTGCTTTGAAACGGCATGTAGAGTTGACTGACCGTTTCCCAAACAAGCAACATTTTCGATTTATGATTAAAGATTCATGATTAATGATGAGTATTGGCAAATGTGCTACAACGAGACCAAAGCGTACGTTGGGGAATATCATCACTTTCCTGCCAAGTCCTCGGGAGAAGGGGCAAAGTATCTTTTAAACAGGGTGAAGTACCAGAGGAAAAGGTTGAAGAATGGATTGATGACTGAGGAACAAAAAAGTGTTGTTTCTCACCTTGTGTGCTGAAAGGTCTGGAGAGCATACAGGAGGAAGAAAAAAAGAAGAAATTAATATATCAATTGTATCAATGCAAGACTACGGATTAGTATCGATAATCACGCCAACATGGGCGTGTGCAAAAATTCATAAGTGAAACGATAAAGAGCATTCAAGCTCAAACTTACCAGAACTGGGAACTGTTGATTCAGGACGACTGTTCGACAGATAATACGGATAAGGTGGTAGCTCCATTGGCAGAATTGGATTCTCGAATCAAATATGAGTACAACCCGAAGAACTCAGGGGCTGCTATTACACGTAACAATGCACTTCGTCGTGCAAAGGGCAGGTGGATTGCGTTTCTCGACTCGGATGATTTGTGGTTGCCGGAGAAACTGGAGCATCAATTGAAGTTTATGGTGGAGAACGACTATGTCTTTACTTATCACGAATATACGGAGATGAGTGAGGATGGTCGTGACTTGGGAGTATATGTGTCGGGCATTAGAAAGGTGTCTGAGTTCGATATGTATGCTTGCTGTTGGCCTGGATGTTTGGCTGTGATGTATGATGCGAAGAAGATTGGGCTCATTCAGATCAAGGACGTGCGCAAGAATAACGATACTGCAATGTGGCTGAAGGTGGTGAAGAAAGCTCCTTGCTATCTACTGAAGGAAAACTTGGCTTGCTATCGCAGGCGTGCGGTGTCGATTACTCCAAAGCCGCTTTATGAGCGTATTTGGGCACATTATCCGTTGTTCCATGTTGCGGAGGAAATGAATCCTGTGAGAGCAACATTTTTGGGTGTTGATGAATGTATTAGGTAATGCGTTTAAGAAGATTTTTTATGTTAAGCATATCTAAAGACAGAAACTTATGAAACGACTTTTTGATATTGTCGTCAGTGCTTGTGGTTTGCTCGTTTTTTGAGTCCAGTCTTCCTGATTATGGCTATCTGGATTAAACAGGACAGTAATGGACCTGTCTTCTACCGTCAGGTGCGTGTGGGACGTCACAACAAGGATTTTCGCATCTTCAAGTTCCGTTCGATGCGAGTTGGTGCTTTGCTGATAAGGGTAGCCTTGTGACCATTGGTGGTCGAGACCCTCGTATCACTCGTAGTGGTTACTTCATTCGTAAGTACAAATTGGATGAGTTCCCTCAGTTAATTAATGTGCTCTTGGGTGAGATGAGTGTGGTTGGTCCACGCCCTGAGGTACGTCACTATGTGAACTACTGGACCCCTGAGCAAATGCATATCCTCGATGTTCGACCTGGCATCACCGATCCAGCCTCTATCAAGTTCCGCAATGAGAATGAGTTAATGGAGAAAGCGGAGGATCCTGAGGATTATTACATCAATGTAATTATGCAAGAGAAGATCAAACTTTATTTGGAATACATACAGAATGCTTCATGTTGGTATGATATTAAGTTGATATTCAAAACATTCAAAGTAATTATTACAGAAAGATAATATAATAACCTCAAAAATAAAAAAAGTACAATGAGTACAGATTTGAAAAGAAGGACAATTCCTTTCTCGCCTCCTGCTATGACGGAGGCAGAGGCTAATGAAGTGCGTGACGCTATCCTTTCGATGGATTACGACCGGTCCACGCACGAAGAAACTGGAGAAGTTGGTTGCCTGTTATGTAGGTGTGAACGATAGCATGGACGTGCAGACTCCAAACTGCGTGTGCTTGAACTCTCAGACAGCTTGTGCAGAGATGGCACTTCGTATTCTTGGCATTGGCAAGGGAGATGAGGTGATTGTTCCTGCATATACTTACACTGCGAGTGCGTCGGTTGTGAATCATGTGGGTGCAAAGATTGTGTTTGTCGATGTACAGAAGGATTGCCTGGAGATGGATTATGTGGCGGTGGAGGCTGCTATCACCGAGAATACTAAGGCTATTATTCCTGTAGATCTTGGTGGTATTCCTTGTGACTATGATCGGTTGATGGAGATCGTAAAGCGCAAAAAGGATTTGTTCCGTCCAAAGACGGATCTTCAAAAAGAAGATTGGTCGTATAGCAATTTGTTCGGACTGTGCACACTCTTCTTTTGGAGGCTATCGCATCAAAGAAGGAAAGAAAGTGATGTGTGGAGCAATGGCAGATTTCTCATCATTTAGCTTCCATGCAGTGAAGAACTTTACAACAGCTGAAGGCGGTGCGTTGACGTGGCATCTACCATTTGGAGAAGAACCTGTTGTTCTCGACCTTGATTTGAATCAGGACAAAAAATTTTAGTAAAGTATCAATGAATGAAGGTAACAATTGGAATCAGCGTATCTATCGTATTTGTCAGCTTTTGTCGCTTCATGGTCAGAATAAGGATGCTCTTGCTAAGACTAAGTTGGGTGCATGGGAATATGATATCGTAGGTCCATGGTTTAAGTGTAACATGACCGATGTCGTAGCCGCTCTTGGTCTTATTCAGTTTGAGCGTTATCCGGGGATGCTTGCAAAGCGTAAGAAGATGATAGAGAAAAAATGGATGCTGTCCTTGCTGACATAAATGTAACTGTTCTGAACCACTATGGCAAGAATCACGCTTCAAGCGGCCACTTATATATTGTTCGTTTGTTAGGTAAGACTCGTGAACAGACAAATGGGGTAATTGAGAAGATGGCAGAGCGTGGTATTGCAACCAATGTTCACTACAAGCCACTTCCTATGATGACGGCTTACAAGAAGATGGGCTTTGACATCAAGGATTTCCCTAATGCATACCACATGTTCGAGAACGAGATCACTCTTCCTTTGAATACCAAGATGACAATGGAGGATGTGGATTACGTTATGGAGAACTTTGTGGATATCGTGAAGTCGCTCTAATTTTTTTGTCTTATTCCAATGAAGAAACGACGAAATTCAAGATAGAAGGTCGTGCCGACGTAGAAAAACTGACGAGTGGTATGGTAACCGATACCTTATTAATAGGTCGTGTAGCAGACTTGTCAGTATACGTATGTCGCGCTGACTATACTCATAAAGCCGAATATACATTGATCAATGAGTTGGCTATTGAGAAGAAGTTGTCTAAGCTTTGTACCGTAATCAACGGTGTGGACTTGAAAAAGAGAAAATACGGTTATTACTACGGCTACGGCAAGTACGGTAAGTACTACGGTTATGGTAAACGTTATGGCTACAGCTATGGATATGGAGAAAAGTGACAGATAAATCTGTGATATATGAAAAAAGACGGTAGTCGAATATATCACCAATACGCTTGAAGATATTCCCAAAGCAATCTCTTCAAACTAATAAAAGGCGTTTACATGCTTTTTCTCTCAGAACAGGAAACAATAGAGAAGCAGGGGGACACATTTTTGTATTCAGGTATGCTTTCTATTCTGTTGAAAAATTACGAAGACCTACGAAACAAAGCCTCTTTAAAAGAATATAATATGTTGTGTTCTGACTTGAAAAAGCACTCCTTCTGGGGAAATATCGGATATGGAATATAAAGATGTTGTATTATATGGTAATACTTCCTCTCCTGTAGTACAAGAACGATTGACAGAATATTTGGAGCGGAATAATTCTTTAAAAGATTCAAGTTGTCTTTCTGTGATAAAGAAGCTCCAAAGTGTAAAACAGGGAGAAAATATTGCCTATGCGGAACTTCAGAAAGCATTGTTTTATTGCAAAAAGGAAGAAGTATTTGCTTCTGTTCATTTCAGTTCGTGATCTAATACAGGATATTCGCTTTTATGATTTGCTTGACGAATTTCGCGTTGATTTCCGTTGTGTTGACTTTCCTTGGTTTTGCAGGGAGAATCTACGTTTGATAAAAAGCGGTTATGTTATATGAGAAGTTATCTCTTTGAACAGGCTTAAAATAGTGTATTTCTTTTTGCATATAATACCTTTTATATTGAATTCGTTATATGTAGGTCCCTAACTTCATGCTACAGGATGAAGAACCCTACATTTCTCGTTGGTTAAGAAAAAAGAGTACGGCGGTATATCTTAACCAGCACTTTCATATCGGTTGATTTCCGATATGCTTTTTTACCCCATATATCAACTGTCTGTGAAGATCGTTGATATATTTTTCATAAATAGTTCGATACATGTCTTACAGGGGAATTTTTGTTGTTGAATAGGAGAAGGTGAGATATGGATGCCCATGAAGAGAATCAATCTTGTAATTTCTAGTATTTCTATAAAACCAAAAAGTAGAGAAGACTGCCTCTAACTATCTTCTCTCTTGCTTTAAAATATCAATCTCATCACTATCTTCTCCGGTTGTGCTGTTATCTTAACTCTCTTTACTTGATCCGCCCCAAGTAGTACAGCCGAATTTTTATAACACCCTATAAATTCTCTTTTCGGCATGAAAAACGTGTACCCGAAAGGAACTCCTCCCCAGTAATCCGGTATCCTAAAACCATTAAAACTATGCCCGGTGATAATGTTGGCATCAATATTATAGATCAACTTTGGATCATAATTTAGCCAATCTATTTCACCAACCTTGTACTTACGGAAAAATGTCAGTTCCAATGTTTTCCCCCGATACTTCCTTTAACCGGAATCTGACTCCACCGGCATTAAAGACCTTATCCAGATCCGACTGAACTAGTTTTTCAACTTCATTGACTCTAGTGTACCCAAATCATACACCTTGCCCATTGTAAATATTTTCTTTTTTCATATTATTCTAGTTTTCTTTCTATTAATATTTTAACTTTCCCCCTGTTTCCCCAGTCTGTATATAGATTACACTCGATATCCCCAAAGTAGCCAGAGCATCATTATACCAGTCTCCAATCCACCGGACCGGTACAAAAAGGTTCTTGTCTTCGTCCGAATACAACTTATTATCCCTTCTTGCCTTTTTCTATGATATCCTCCTCCTCTACATTCAATATGTCGGCTGCAATAAGAATGGACAGATATTTGGGATCGTCCGCTTGCGGTATCTCCTCTGAATAGGTGTAAAGCAGATACAATGCATCCTCAAAACTGCTGACTTTGTGTCTGCTCAAGTTTCTGGCCTGTATCCTTGTATCGAGCATTAATTCTACTATGGAATACGGAAAGTATTCCTCCCTGCCTGTATAGTATTTCTTCAGTTCGTTCTCATTGGTGAAACTTAGGATAGCGAGATCCCGTAACGGCATCTGTGTTAATTTCGGCAGGACCGTTTTTCCGTTCGGGGTTATATAGTTCTCGCTGTCTATGTCTTTCACACGGTTATAGTCATTCTCTTCTATCGTACCTTTATAAATAATCTTTTTCATGGTCGTTTGGTTTAGTTTTTTGTGAATAAATGGTTAATGTAATTCCATACTCTTCTTGCAGATACCTGGTCAGCCCGTCATATGCGTCAACCCTTTTTTCGGTTACGTGGCATCATCCCTAGTGCTTCCTTCAGTGTGATCCGAACACAGAGTCCGGTTATAAAAAAGAGTTTCCGAACTTCTCCCTAAGTGCTGTAATATCCCTGTTCGTACTTCCGTTATGCTTACTTCCAGTTTTTTCGCTGACATCAGGACAAGAAGCCTTCTTTCCAACCTGACGCTTCAGTGATTCCTCCGGGGGACCACCAAAGAATAAATTCATAATATTCCACATTTTAGATATGTTGTTTGCCGTTTTTTTCATCATTAGTTAGGAATTGGCGGGATACTAAGAGTGTTTTGTCATTTTTGAGTGAGAAGAAAAAAAGAAAAAAAAACGCACCAAGATTTTTTATCTCTTAGTACGTTATTATAATATTATACTGATGAATAACGCAATTCATATATCAGACATGAAATGGTATTTTGATTTGATTCTTTGTTCTATTTTTTTATAGACCTTTTTGAAATCATTTATGACTTTTTGCAAATTTACCAGTCCGCATATAACTTCTTTACGTTGATATTTACCAGGAATAGAAATAACATAGTAGCTACTGTATTTACCACATTCGGATAATGTACTTAATATATTGAATGTGCTACTCAAAAACATTAAAAGCTAAAATAAATGTCGGCTCTCAATTTTTCTTTTTGGGATACATTATAATAATCTTTATGTACCATGATTAAGGTGCTACATTCAGAATCCTCATCAAAAATAGAAGAGTCAAATGTACTCTCTACTATAACAGTTATTATATCAGGACTATTATAATTACAATCCACTTTCCTCTTTAAATCTATCAAATAATCATTTCTATTCTTGTTCCGATTTCTATAATAATGAGGATCATAATAAAGAGCCTTATTGTCTCTTCCTGTAAGACCTAATTTTTCTTCCAGTTCATGAATTTTTTAGATCTCGTTCTTTCTTTTCTTTAGCTTTTTTGAGGGTATGATTATAAATCCATTTGGCACCATAATAAACACCCAAAAATGGACTGCATATTATCAAACCACTTATAAGACCATATATATAAAGATCATCCTTGTCTATATTCATAATTGTTTTTATTAAAATTCCGGTTATAATAATCCAGTTTTTTACCAATCATGTTTCCAGTACATTCTTAACGATATTCTTCAATTCACACTTCTTCCGATAGAGTAATTGTATTCCCGCTCCTCCATAGTTCATGAGAGTATCTATGATTCTGGATTATGTCTGAAAATAAAAATGAAAAATGCACGTAACCATTTCCATAAAAGCCATCCAATACCCCAAATGAGAGTTATACCTAAAATAATAGAGAGTATCATTTTAAAAAAGACCGGCATATGTGTCTATCCACCAATTGCTGAAAGCATTCCAGGATATAAGATATTCCGGTTTAAAAATCATGAAATGCCAGTTTAAGCACAACAATCCATACGATAAGAATTATACCATATTTAATTATCTTATAAATCATTTTTTTCTGACCATTGTTTCCTTTTTTGTTAGTTTTTAATAGTATGGCATTATGAATATCTCAATAATGTGTATCTAATCATTTTTTCCATATTTTTCCGTTTCTTGTGATAAACACAAGTGAATATGCTATGCAAAACCGGTAAAGTTCTTATACCACCACAACGTTTACGAGGCTGAGGGAAAGAATAGATAGTAGCATCATATTCAATATCTGTTGCTACGAAAATTCGACCACATAAAAAATGTTTTTCCTCTGAACATGATTGATATTGATTGTAATTTGTCTTTTCATAACAATACTCTGTAATTATCGTATTATTTCTCTCCTTTTCATGGGGTGAGAACTTTTCCGGTCTATATATTTTGTTTTTCAGTCTGCATCTTACGTCGCATATAGATGATTAATACAACCCCTGGAATCGTTACCCTATATGCCGCTCCCCGTTAGGTCTTTTTAACAGCCATGCTCCCATAATGATATTTATGGCAGGAACAAGTATCCCTCCGATTCTGCTTACCAGTCCCAATCCCACCGCTATATCTAGTGCCACTCTGGGCACCAGCACGCTTGTTAACAATGTCAGAATCTGTGAAACGAATGCCGGGGACATGCAAGCCATCAGGACAGCGTTTTTCATAGCATCCTTGCTTTGATATGTATTGGCATCCAGTTGCAAATCCTTAACCAATTCCTGCAATTGCTCATCATCCATTTCTTCCAGTACATCATCCATTAACTTTTGAATCAGATACATCTCAATCCGTTCCGTAGATGAATTTTTGTTATAATTGACTTTCTTCTTATCGCAGACATCCATCAGATTTCACGATACGGCACTCCGTATCCCCGAAAGAAGTTGGCAAAACTATCCCCGCCATAGAGTTGAAATTCATGTGCAATCTCTGCCCATGCTTTCTGTAATTGGTTAGGGTATGACTCTTTATACAGGCGTGTTCTGGATAATGTTTCCGAATATCTCGGATTATTGTCCTTGTCATATACCAGTAAATCAGCCAGTACTTTTAAATCTTCATTGGAGCATTCTTCCAAGAATTCCAAATCTTTGTCCTTCAAAAATTTCTTTTTCAAACATAATTGAATTATTTTATGATGTTAATAAATATTTGATTCATATCCTCTTCTGACATATCTATCCGATCAAGTTCGTTTATAAGTTGCTTTTCGGTTGGAATGATAATCTGTTCTCTTTTATTGATGACATAGAGGAAGCAACCTTTTAATCGTGTATACACATAAGATTTCTGTGCTTTATCTGTTTCTCTAGCTTTGATATGTGTGATAAAGTCCTCATTAATAATATCACGTTTTTGAATTTCTTCCATACAAATGTCAAATTCTCCTTCGTCAATTATCATGTAGTCATTACATAAGTCCTGTATGGCTTCTTGTATGATATTGTATTCTTTCCTTTCCTTATCGGTTTTAAGTAATCGGAAAACAATATCACTGGCAGCAAGGGAAGACAAGATTCCAGAGAGAGTGGGAATAATTATTTTCATGGGTACAGGCAGCGGAAATCTGGATGCCACGCTGAATCCTGCTGTAAATGCGGCAAATCCGACAATGGATTTAGTTATAGAAGCAGTCAGCTCTTTCCATGACATTCTATTATCCATGAATTTAATGAAATCAGGCACAGTATTGATCAATATAAGTGTGGTATTCACTATGACATTTGTTCTGAAAAAATTTGATTACTACATTCTTGGCGGCAGCTCCTGTTACATGTTTTTCACAAATTACCGCTGCAAACTTATGGATCGTGTCCTTCCCCAAAGCATAGTTGTATACCGAATTAACAGCTGATTTTGACGCTTGGGTGGACGTGGTTAATAATCCTCTCCCCATAGCTGTTTTAAAGAACTGACGTACTAACACACTACTAATAAAAACAGAACCTCCGGTTTTAATGCTTTCTACAAAAGAAATCTTCAAAGCGTCCCCTGTATCTATCTTCTTGTATTTAAGTATTGCAAAGTTGATAATGAAAGAAATGCCTAATGATGATGCGGTAGATACCACTGATTGTTTGGCATCAAACAGTAATGAGTCTATATTGCCTGCCTTGGCTATATTTTTGCCTGTTTAAATGTTACACATCCGGCTTTTACTAATGTTTGGGCTTCCTTGGGATCGGTGACTCCGGCAACTTTCCCTTCTTTTATTTTCTCTCTCATCAGGTTTACCGCTTGCTCATACTGATCTTTGGGAACTTCCAGGAGCATCGGTTTACCGTCTGTCTTTTTGATAATAGCGGTACATTCCGGTCTCCACATCAAATGCAGAATTTATGGTTTTAGCTGCCGTATCATAATATTTAGTTTGGATATACACTCCATCCACGATTCGGTCCGCACCATTCTTTTTTCGTTGTTCCGTCCTATGTCTTCTACCTGTTTATGCCGCCAACGATCGTGAAGTGAATTGGCATCCTCAGCCATGAATCCCAACCCTCCTTTTGTATGAGCTTTCATGAGCTGGGTATCAAATTCTATATTCTGCGTAATTTTGACAGCTCCGACAGGATCTATAATATGACTATCGACAGGGATATTTGATTCTTTGGGGTCTTTCATGAGGCTTTGTTCTCCTATACGCCTATAAGTCCTTCGAAGTCAGCCTTAATTTGACTATACAAGAAAAGCGTGAGGACTTGTTCTGCTATTCATCAAGATCTGGTGTCTGGAATACCTACTTAGAAATGAATATGAAGAAACAATACTCACGCCATGATGTTATGTATAGATACAACATTGGCTGTATCAGGTACATATACAAAACAGAATGAGCGTTACATTGTCCTCATCCTTCTAAGTACCAAAATTGTCCAGACTTTGATCTTAGGATAAAGCAAAAAACGCTTTCTATATCTCTGACCATTTCTCCGGTCAGCCTTTGCAAATATACGTATTTTTTTGTTCAATGTAACGCTCTTATATGAGTATTCTTTCTTCATACATAAGAGAATAGGAGCTTTCTAGGCGTAAAGATACAGGTAAAATGATATAAAAACATGGAAAATGATTTCTTATTTTTATACCTCCTCTTTCTGTCTGATATTGGGTACGACTTTAATTGAAAAAGAAAAAAATAAAGAGTACCTTCCACCGTAGTGTTCCCTTTGCTTCTTGATATGTGGTAATTCAAGTAGTAGGATACTTTTGGTTTCAGGTACTCTTTTTGTGTGTAAAGTATTATTTCTTCTTTGATAAAGGTTATGGGGCGATTGGGAACGGCTTATATTTATTCCTTCGTATTTATCTCATCCAGCGATAAGCATTTGCCTTAACCTCAACCTTTGTGAATTTCTCCAGTTCCGCCTTTAACATCTTCACTTCATTCGCAGTCGGTTCAGGGAGGGTAATATCATACCGTGAGTTACGACCGATATTCACCTGCTGTGGCGAACACATACCGACCAATTCTACCAGTTCTGCCGGATCAAATTGCATCAGGGGCTCACAGGTTACATAAGTGGGGATTCCATAGTTGGCAATCTCCTGCATAGCAGCCGCACGTTCCTGAGGTACCGGAGTATTCCGCATTATATCCGGATAAAAACGGTTCGTCTCAATGGTCGTACAAAGAACGGATTTCTTCATAACCGGATGATCCAGATATTCTAGAAAACGGGCGGGATTCTTGGATTGGAAGAGATACCTGTTATCAAAACCGTCACAATAGTCCAGTACCTGCTCAATCCATTCTGCCGGGACATTAGCCGCCCATTCATCCGTACTGCTGCCTACAAAGATAAAGTTGCCTTCCCCCAGGTTCACTTTCAGTTCCTTCAGCTCCAGACGCAAGGGAGGCAGGAGAAGTTTACGTCTCATAAAAACAATACGCACAGGAGTGTTCACATTCACCTTTCAACGGGTTATATGTATGTGAAACGAAAGCATACATATTCCCCTGTACTTTTATTCAGTGCCATACTAGTTATTTTTTTAAGTTCGTTAATAAATTGTTGTCTGTCGCAATCATTCTGCTGCATTTATATTTTCATTTTTTTGCTTCTGTACCGCATACGTTCACACCCGAATATATTATTGGCGTAAGCGTATTCGATTATTTCCGTTATATCAAAACCGGGAATAAGTTCTTCTATGAATGCCTTTGCCTTACCCGGCTCAACCCCGGCCTTGCATAAGATACCGGCATAAGCCATGGCCGTATTATTCCTGCCGTTACTGAGCGAGTTCCCGTTCCATGCTTTTTCTCAGTATCCGGATAATGCTGTCATCAGAAATGACTTGCCTGTTTAACTGGTTCAGAAAACCTTCGACCCAGGATTCGTCCTGTACCAGAACAGGTTCTCCTTGCACATCCCTGATAACTGTTTCTGTCATCGTATTGGGTATGACAGGTTCCGGTGTTCCCGGTACAAAGTGAAAGGGAACAGGAGTTGGATTTTTCCATAAGTCCGGATCATAGGAGAGATAATTCCCTCTGGCCAGGTCGGTGGTGCTCTTGTCTATCCAGGGACAATCAAACAATTTTAGTAGTTGGTTGTATAGATCATAGTGGTAAAGTGACTCATAGTTATCATGTAGGATAATCGCTTTAAAGCCAGTTCCACTAGGGGTAACAAAATAAGTATAAACACATGGGAATCCTTGCAACCACCTGCCAAATGTCTTCATATTTTTCCGGTTCAATATGATCAAAGTCAAGAGCTGTAAATGAAGAATAGAGCACGCATTCATTTTTATATTTTTTAGATTTAAATACGCCATTCCATGTAACTGCTGGAAGAAGTGCTTTTTCTTAGCTTTCTCTTCTTTTTGATTTGGCTTTCCTTACTGCCTCTATTTTAGGTTTAAGATGATAGTAAGTATCATCCCGAATAATTTCCAGAAGTTTATCAATATCATATACTTGCGGATTCAAGACATCTGTGATCTTCTTGAAAAGGGAGACTTTTCGTCTGGTATGAGATGTAATCCTGAATACTGCCGTCAATTTTCCTTTTACTTTTGAAGTCCTATCTTCACAAGTCAAATAATTAGCAATATCGGAAGCACTTGGCTTCCCCTGTATATCTAATTCTTTATAGATCTTTTGAAGAAGCTCCTTGATCTCTGACTTTGTATATTCCTGACTTACATTCAACGCTTTCATCAGCCTCTTAGCAATTTCACTTTTTGGCAACTTGTCGAAGGGAGTTGGAACTAGAGCCTGTTTTATATAATCTTCTCTCCAATATAATGCTTCAAAATCCTTCCTTACCCAAAGCTGTATGATATTCCCTAAACTTGTTCTCAATAAAACTGCATTCTTCTAAAAGTTCTGGCGTATCATTATATAAGGCACAATACATCTTTGCTTTTCTTGAAAACAGATTATCCTTAGTCCATTCTACAAATATTTTCTGTACCTCCAGATTGTCACTGTCGGAAGCCTTCAATACATTTACACCTGTTTTCAACGCACGATACATGGAGAAGTCGCTGTTATAAATTTGCTCTGATACTTCCCAAGCTCTTCTGTCAGCAATTTCCAGTATATCATTCTTAACGACATGTACATTATTATCAGCATCTTTGATAATACAGCAATAATGCTTTTTTTTGTGTCCCTCGCTTCTTATATCATTTTCCATCAACCGTAACTGATCATCTTTATTGGGGGCAGCATTGTAGTTTTCAATTTGACGGTTGGTCTTTTTCATTCTTTTTCTCTAACAGAGTTTTCTAGATCGTTTTTTGTTATCTTCGCTTTTTTTTAGTTCTAAAATAAAGAGTAGCTGAATTTCTGAACGGATTCTCTTCAAGTCGCTGCCTCCCCACTATCTGCTGGAGATCCACCGAAACATCTATAGTCATACAACTAACTTGTGGATTAGCAAATATATAGGAATAGGCATTGGTAGAATAGAAATCTGCACCGACATATACAGTAGAAGTGCAGAAAGTAAACATTTTATGTGTTTCACCTTTTTTCGGTATATCACCAATGTTAAACTTCATTCCGGTATCTCTTGACAGGCTATCCAGCTTATGGAGATTTTCTGTTTTGGCAGAACATATTATAATGACTTCCTCCGGCTTAAGGTTATTCTTTCTAATTATCTTCTTAATTTCGGCAACACTATTTATATAAAACACAGCTTCCTTCGCAATAAATGTTTGCCCATTTACTATCGTTGATTTTCCATTACCGGAGCGATACTTTTCAATCAGATCGGAACATAGTTCTGATACAGACTTCTTCGATTTTCACAACTTCAACATTAGGCAACTGTGTCATAGCTTCCGACCAAAGAAGCTCATATACAGTCAGATCCTTAAATTGCTCTATCTTATCTAGATATGATTCCAAGTATGGCGTAGCTGACAGATAGACAACAGTCGAAAATCTCTGAAGTACTTGGTATAATTCATATTCTGTAACCGCCTTGTATTGGCAATCATAAAATATAGCCTGAAATTCGTCTACTACTACTATCCATTGAGACAAATCCTCGCCAGAATCTTTTAGAGCTTCCATGATTTTCCTAAGCGAATCATAGGTAGTAAGTACCTTGTTCCCTCCACTTTTTAATATATCCGGTTAGGCTATCATTGAAAGCGAGTATATCAGTAGATGAAGTTGTTCTGCTCTCAAAATACTTCTTCTTATCACCTGTGAATCGATAAAGGTGAAGGTTATCTTTCAGGTGTTGGGAATACTTGTTATAGAGCAGATGCTTTCGGGGACTGGCTAATATGACTTTCTTGTCGGATCTAATATAAGCCTCTGTTGCTCCGCATCCGCATATCCTTTTATTTAATATATAATGTTGATTGGTTGGCAAAGTATTCCATAGTTCTTGCCAGTCTGACAGGTGTTCAATCCCGTCAGGTACGTTTAATGTTATTTTATTCATACTTTTATAAGATTAATGGGGAAAGTTGGAGACAGAGAAGTATACGAAAGTAGTGAGTATGACATAGCCGATAGGATGTATGTAAATATTTTATTCTTCGAAAAAGCTTACTCTTTAAGCAAAAGTACTCTTTTTGCACACTTTTTTATTTATATTTTATACTTCCTTTGGAAGCTATGTATAACTTATACACTCCGTTCCATAGCTATTTGCCTCCAGCTAACTCCGGTTATACAAAATTTATGGTTTATCTGTCGTTTTATCCAGATCACCCTTAGTCTTTTGTGAGTAGATATTCAGGGTTACTCCGAAAGTACGCAGAAGGAAATTCTTTAATCCCAGGTAGGCTTCGATCTTTGATAATCCCTTTCACATATTCCTCTGATATCTTTGAGAGACACATTAATAACCAAGCCTTCATGTAGATCGTATCTCTCCTGTAACCTTTCGATATCCTCCCTGTATTTTCTGGGTATTCTCTGTGGAACTGTTTTTTCGATAACATCAGGACAGTTCGTAACCTGACGGTCTAGTATAAAACTATCGTTCTTACCAGATAATATTATATATGCTTTCATTATATATATCAAGCTTTCGAGGGATTTGAACGGCAAAACAGATATTTTTTGAAGGAAAAGAAATGGTCGGGCTAACCCTGAATCTCTTTTTTATCCGTCTGTCCCGGAAGGTGTCCCGGAAAATATGTACATTTTGGAACTTTACCCATGTGATGTAAATAATACGAAATAGATGTTTGTGTGTAATCTATTGATAATGTTTGTAACTATACAAATACTTACTATATCATGTCTGTAATTACGCTTATTCGCAAATGATAAAAAAACATAATTTTGGAGGGTATTTTATATAAATTTCATGCCTAAAATACTGAAAAATGTGATATCCGGGACAGTGGGATTGTTAGTTCTGGGACAAAGGGACAGTGGATAACTCAAGGGGGACTTAAGAAGCTTCAGATAAACAAAAAAGACTGAAACTCATTATTGAATTCCAGTCTTCATTGTATGATTACGTAAAAGTCTTACAGGATATGGTCTTTTATATCAGGCTGCGTTGTCGGGTAATTGTGCATCCTTAATGGTATCCACGCTGGATTCTTCACTGTCCTTATGCTTTTGAACCACACGGTCAACAGCAGATTTTGACAGTTTCATATGATCTGCTATTTTCCTGACGGAGTATCCTTTTCCACGCAGGGTGAGAATCTCCTGTTCCACCTCTGGTGTAAGCTTGCTTTTTACCCTGTGCCAGCAGGTCCTCTTCCTCACATTCCCGAATGAATTCCAAATGGAGATAGCCGTCACTGCGAATCTTAAAATACCGTACTTTATCAGGAATGGCATTGCTGCGTGACTTGAGAACTTTGACATACACCTCAGTAGCATTACATTTGGCCATTGCAAGCACATTATCCGCCAAGTCAGTCAGTTTGGCGGAACCGGCCAGGTCCTGCATCTCAATAGGTTTGGATTTGTCCCGCTTTCTTGTATGCATCAGCGTTATTACCGTTACATTATAGCGTCCACAGATTAATTTCAATCTTTTTCATCAGCTCCTTTGCAACTTTGGCCGTGATACTTCCTGTTGCCGCCACTGTGATACTGTCCAATATGAACAGCACCTTTTTTTTTGTTCCATTCTTTTGCAATGGTTTCTATTTCGGAAAGAATCTTTTTCAAGGTCCCAGGCAGTAGCATCGATGTATTTCATGCGGTCACTGATGGTTATACCTCCGAAACGCTGCCCCAACTGGGTAATGCTAAGTTCCGTGTCAATGTACACCACTTCGTCCACCACAGGCTTGACAGGAGCTGGAAAACCGGAGGGTATTCTTACCTGAAGCCGCATCCAACCCCATCTGGTAGGTAACTGAGGATTTACCGGCATTCGTATCACCGGCAATCACCGTAACCTCTCCTTCCACAACCCAGGTACCATACAGGTTGTTTACTTTCCCTTTCTTGGCCCCTTCTTTCACAACCTTGCTAAGGGAATGACATGGGAGAGGGCTTCAGCTTCAGTTCCAGTGCCCGCTGTTGTCGTTTTCTTTGTCGTACTACGTTCTTTCTTCATTTCTTTATCCTTTTTTCTGTTGCATATTCATTTTTTCCAGTTCTTCATCAGTATTTTTCAGGATTGTTCTTATGACTTGGGGATACTGGCGGTAGGAAACGCCTTTTACCAAGTACCCGTGTTGTGCTTTGCTTTTTACCATCCCGTCCACATTGTTTCCGAGCTGCTTTTACATATATAGCGGGAGGTATCGGTGCGGATTCGGCCTGTTCTATGATAGACTGTATCCATTCCGTCCTTACCATGCGCGCATTACCCATGGGGCGGGTTGCTTCACCTTCGATGAGTACCCAGACAAACCTGTCGAAATTAATATCCTTCATCCCACCCAAAAGCGGGGCAAAAGAAACTACCAGGTTGTCTGAAGCGATCTTGCGAAGTGTGTCCATGCGTGACAGGTACGCTTCCGACTCCACACTCACCCCCAGAAGGCAGTTGGAAGGAACCGGAATATTCTCGAACAACTGTACAAGGGTTTCCGGACGTTTGGTCAGGATAAGAAATACCTTTGTCTCATCCGCCTGGATGACTTCGATGGCTGCCCTGCGCTGTTCATCCGTAATATCGGCATGTCCAAAATCCCCGAGCGGACTGGACAAATACAATGCCTTTTCTGGTATCATGAAGGGGAGTATACAGTAATCCTTCATTAAAACCAGGTTTGAAACCATCCTTGAAACGCCTGGTATCCGAACGTTTGGACTGGTTCTCGGCTATGACTTGCGCATAACAGTGTTTGCACCCGGGCGACAGTTTGAAGCAGCCTTGTGTCACACTCCAGTTGTAGGTGGCATAATCAATATCCGTATAGGGAAGCCTGCGTAGCGAAAGTATGTCCTCACGCTCTCTGCAAAGAAGCTCTTCAACTGTCGGGAAGCAGTATTCTTCCTCCCCCTTTTCCACATGGCTATTTCCGGGAGTCAGAACCTGTGTTTCAGCCGTCTGTCCGTTTTTATCTTTGCCGTTTTTATCCGGCTGCATGTCTTACGTTCTCATTTCTGTTTTTTTTCTATATTGTTATCTACTTGATTCATCACTCTCGTGAAATCGTTAACATTCTCGTTGATAGCACTGTTTATAGTCCCGCCATCCAAAGACTTCAAATTATTTGTTTCCATATCTAATTCTTTTTTATTTGTAAATATTTCTGCAAATATAAGGCCTTTTTTTGCATTTAGGTAGACGGGAATAGAAGGAGTGAGATAAAAATGAAGAATAAAAAAATGTCGTTATAACATATTAGAAAGCAAGGATGTTATAACGACATTAACAGAGTGGGCGGAATAGGCGGAAAAAAAGAGGTGGACGGCTTCTCTATAATTTTAAAATTGACCGTAGTTGTGAAAGGAAATCCTGGAGAGATTGGCTGCCCTTGCTAACCTTGCTGGCTTTGTCTTCCAGAGAGACGTTTTTGCCGTCCTTTCCGATAAAAAGTGATTCATAGTATCGCCTGTGCTCCTGGTCCAACAAATTTTCTTTGTTTTTTCACCAAGCACGAGAAATAGAGTACGGAGCGTTATGTTGGAAGTCATCTGGCTTTTCTCTGTCGTCTTTATCCAACGGATAGGATTGGCATTACGTTTGAATACGCTGTTATTGAACAGCAGCTTGAAGTCTCTTTCCGTATAGTCATCCTTTTGCAGGCACTTTTCATCTACCAGAAAAGCATATAGATCCTCCACCAGCGACTGTTCCAGAATAATGTTGTATGAATTCTCCGGTATGAAGCAGGAGTCAAGTTTTAATCCCCAGGCGGCTCTCTGAAAGAAGGTAATTCAGCTTTTCATTCAACTTTTGCAGGTAGGTGTGGTAGAATTGTTTATGCGGGTGTGAACCGAATCTTTTATAATGCTTCAGATAAGGGGCATCCAGATTTATAGGTCGGTCATGGGCATCATAGTCCTTCAGAGCGGTTGAAAATAGTTCAAAACTTTCAAAGGATTGAATTCTGGAAGGCCCGGGTCATTACCCTGTCGAAATAATACTCGGGAGTAACTGTTCTGTAGCATTCGTAAAGACTGTTAAGGCAATGTAAAAAGACTGGACAAGACATTCCTGTCGTTTCTGGCATAGTCTATGAGAAGTTTAAAATGCCTTTCAAAAGAAAGGTGCAATGGCACGTTCACGGATTCCGTCTGTACAGCCGTTCTGAAATGAAAGCATAATTCATCAATGGATATGACAGCCGAGGTTGTTATGAGCTGCTTCATCATTTCCATCTGTTCCGATAACTTTATTTCCATATTTTC
>VOFJ01000204.1_pt1 | contig 22000 bp, 40 predicted proteins | sample 5384081 | NCBI WGS metagenome assembly VOFJ01 (sample SAMN12384729, study PRJNA508395) | human gut metagenome | isolation source: healthy gut I | host: Homo sapiens | reverse complement strand
GGAAGAAAGTAACAGCTTTGATGAATCTATTGCTGGATTCTATCGAAGAAGAAACGCTGATGAAGAACAATATTCGTTTCCGCATTATTGGCGATATAAAGAAATTACCTGCTGAAGTGCAGGAAGGTCTGTCAAGATGTATAGAACACACAGCTAATAATACAGGAACCTGCCTGGTACTGGCACTCAGCTACTCTTCCCGCTGGGAAATGACTGAAGCAGTCCGACAGATTGCAACGCTTGCAAAAACGGGAGAAATATCTCCCGAACAAATAACAGATGAATACATAACTGCTCATCTGACCACAAACTTTATGCCCGATCCGGATTTGCTTATACGTACCGGAGGAGAAATCCGCCTTAGCAACTATCTGCTTTGGCAATGTGCTTATTCCGAACTATATTTTTGTGAAACGTTCTGGCCGGACTTCCGCGAAGAAGAGTTTTGCAAAGCCATTTATGATTATCAAAAGAGAGAACGCCGTTTCGGCAAAACCAGTGAACTGCAAATCAGCTAACATAATTCGAAACATCAAATTATAACATAAATGCATTATCGTATTTCCTTTATATTCGTAACGTTTATCTGCCTGTTTTGCTTTGCAGCCACGGGCTTTACGCAAAACCAACACTGACGAAGACTCTAAGCCGGTCATCTTATACTCAGGAACGCCCAAAAAGTATGAGATAGCAGACATCAAAGTCGAAGGGGTAAAGAACTATGAAGACTATGTACTGATAGGACTTTCAGGACTATCGGTAGGACAGACGATTACCGTCCGGGTGACGACATTACCGGAGCAATCAAGCGTTATTGGAGACATGGCTTATTCTCTGACGTACAAATATTGGCTGAAAAGATTGTAGACAATAAAATTTATCTGAAGATACTTTTAACACAACGTCCGCGTATTGCCGATATCCGCTACCACGGTGTGAAGAAGAGCGAAAGTAGAAGACCTTGAAGCCAAATTGGGTTTGGTAAAGGTAGCCAGATTACCCCTAATACCTGATTGACCGTGCTAAAATCCTTATCAAAAAACACTTTGACGAGAAAGGATTCAAGAATGCCGAAGTGACAATTATCGAACGTGATCGCCGACAACAAAAACAGGTGGATTGTAGACATTGATATTGACAAGAAAGAAAAAGATAAAAGTACACCAAATCACCATTGACGGAAAACTGTTCTGTCACCGACAAAAGTTGAAGCGAGTAATGAAGAAGACAAACGAAAAGAATAAGCTCGTTAATATTTTCCGTTCAAAGAAATTCATTGAAGAGAAATACTTTTGAAGAAGACAAACAACTTATTATTGATAAGTATAACGAGTTGGGTTATCGTGATGCCCAAATCGTAGTAGACAGCGTGACTCCTTATGATGACCGTACCGTAGATGTATATATGCGCATCGAAGAAGGTGACAAATATTATCTGCGAAATGTTACATGGGTAGGTAATACCTTATCCTTCCGGAACATGTTGGACTTCCAATTCCGCATGAAGAGAGGAGATGTCTACAACCAAAAACTTACTGAATGAACGTTTACAGATGAGATGAAGATGCTATCGGTAACTTATATTACAATAACGGTTATGTGTTTTATAACCTTGACCCCGTAGAAGTGAACATTGACGGCGACTCCATTGATTTGGAAATGCGTATTCAGGAAGGTCCGCAAGCAAGTATCAACAAGGTGCGTATCAATGGTAACGACCGTTTGTACGAAAACGTAGTGCGCCGTGAATTAAGAACACGCCCGGGTGATTTGTTCAGCAAAGAAGCTTTGGAACGTTCTTATCGTGAAATTGCCCAAATGGGACACTTCAACCCTGAAAATATTCAGCCGGATGTTCAACCGGATATGACTAACGGAACGGTTGATATCAACTGGAACTTGGAATCGAAAGCCAATGACCAGGTAGAATTCTCTGCCGGATGGGGACAAACCGGTGTTATCGGTAAATTAAGTTTGAAGTTCACGAACTTCTCTATGGCCAACTTGTTCCATAAGAGTGACAACTACCGCGGATTCCTGCCACAGGGTGATGGACAGACATTAACCATCAGCGGACAGACCAACGGTAGTTATTATCAGTCATACAGTGTATCGTTCTTTGACCCATGGTTTGGCGGAAAACGTCCGAATTCATTCTCTGTTTCGGCTTTCTACTCCATACAGACAGATATCAGCAGTAACTACTATAACTCAGCTTATATGAATAATTACTATAATTACCTGTATGGTATGAATAATTATTATGGAGGAAGCTATGGTAATAACTATGAGTCATTCTATGACCCGGATAAGTCCATCCAAATGTATGGAGCTTCTATCGGTTGGGGTAAACGTTTAAGATGGCCGGATGACTATTTTACCTTGACAGCCGAACTTTCTTACCAGCGCTTTATTTTGAAAGACTGGAGCTACTTGTATATCAAGTTGAACAACGGAGAATACATGTCAACCGGTAATTGCAACAACCTGAGTCTGGGATTCACCTTGGCACGTAACTCTACGGATAACCCGATTTTCCCGCGTCGCGGTTCTGAATTCTCGGCTTCCGTACAGCTGACTCCTCCGTACTCATTGTTCAGTAACAAGGATTATTCCACTTACGGAAAAGACGACTATGATGAAGCTGCAAGTATGTTTAACTGGATTGAATACCATAAATGGAAGTTCAAAGCCAAAACCTATACAGCATTGACAGGTGCCTCAAAATGTCCGGTTATCATGACACGTGCAGAGTTCGGTTTGCTGGGTCACTATAACAAGTACAAGAAATCACCTTTTGAAACATTCTATATGGGTGGTGACGGTATGACAGGCTATAGCACCAGCTACGCTTCCGAAACCATTGCACTGCGTGGTTACGAAAACGGTTCATTGACTCCTTATGGTAGTGAAGGCTATGCTTACGTACGCTTAGGTGCCGAGTTGAGATATCCGTTGATGCTGGAAAACTCAACAAGTATCTATGCATTAGGATTTGTTGAAGGCGGTAATGCTTGGACGGAAGTCGGCAAATTCAACCCGTTCAGTTTGAAGCGTTCAGCCGGTGTCGGTGTCCGTATCTTCTTACCGATGATTGGTATGATGGGTATTGACTGGGCATATGGTTTCGACAAGATTAACGGCTCCAGCCGTTATAGTGGAAGCCAGTTCCACTTTATCCTGGGACAAGAGTTTTAATAACTAAAAACAATGTGATTATGAAAAAGGCTATCCTATTATCTCTATTGTTTGTGGCTTGTGTATTCACAGCCAGCGCTCAAAAAAGTTCGCCTTGATTGATATGGAGTATATCCTGAAGAATATTCCTGCATACGAACAGGCGAATACCCAACTGAATCAAGCTTCACAACAATATCAGGCCGAAATAGAAGCTAAAGCCAAAGAAGCCGAAGCACTGTATAAGGATTATCAGAAAACAGCCTCTTCATTGTCTGCCGCACAGAAATCTCAAAAGAAGAAGCGATTATTGCTAAAGAAAAAGAAGCGGCAGAACTGAGAAAGAAATACTTTGGTCCGGAAGGAGAAATGGCTAAAAAGCAACAAGCGCTGATTAACCCTATTCAGGACAAAATATATGAAGCAGTGAAGAACAGATAGCCCAGCAAAACGGATACGATGGTAGTTCGACCGTTCATCTGCTCAAAGTATTATTTTTGCGTCTCCGCGTATTGATATCAGCAATGAAGTGCTCTCAAGACTAGGATATTCAAATTAATTTCCTACATTTGCATCCGAAATCAAATTTGCAAATCATTCAAATAAAAAATAGAACTATGTTGAAAAAAATTGCACTTTTAATGTTGCTTGCACTCCCAATGGGTGTATTTGCACAGAACCTGAAATTCATGTTAAATTTAATGCACAGGAAATCATCACTGTGATGCCGGAATTCACCAAAGGCTCAAAATGATATTCAGACTTTAGAAAAACAACTTACTGCCGAACTACAGAGAACGCAGGAAGAATTCAACAAAAATTATCAGGAATTCCAACAAGCTATCGCTAAGCCATTCTCTTCCTCCTAACATCGCTGAAAGAAGACAGAAAGAGTTGCAAGATATGATGCAGAGACAAGAGCAATTCCAACAGGATGCTCAACAACAAATGCAGAAAGCTCAAAATGATGCAATGGCTCCTATCTACCAGAAGTTGGACAATGCTATCAAAGCAGTAGGTGCTGCTGAAGGTGTGATCTATATCTTCGACCTGGCAAGAACTTCGATTCCTTATGTAAACGAATCACAGAGCATCAACTTGACTAGCAAGGTAAAAGCAAATCTTGGTATCAAATAAGAGCTGACCAAGAATAAAAAGAAATACCAAAAAAGGGAAAGAGAAAAAAGGATCATCTTCTTTCTCTTTCCCTTTTTTATGTACATTTGCGTATATAAATCAAGTGTGTCATGAAGCAACATCTATCCCATACGCCCGGACCTATCGGTGTATTCGACTCCGGCTACGGCGGTCTGACCATCTTAGACAAGATTAGAGAAGTATTACCGGAATATGATTATATCTATTTGGGAGATAATGCACGTGCCCCCATATGGGACACGTTCTTTCGAAGTCGTATACGAATTTACCCGGCAAGCCGTCAACAAACTGTTTGATATGGGATGCCATCTGGTTATATTAGCTTGCAATACTGCTTCCGCCAAAGCCTTGCGCAGCATTCAGATGAATGATTTACCCCAAATCGATCCTGCCCGCCGTGTGCTCGGAGTCATCCGCCCCACTGTAGAATGTGTTGGAGAGATTAGCAAGAATCAGCATATCGGCGTACTGGCAACAGCAGGCACCATCAAATCCGAATCGTATCCATTAGAAATACATAAACTATTTCCTGAAATTCAGGTTAGCGGGACAGCATGTCCGATGTGGGTATCCTTAGTTGAGAATAACGAATCACAAGACGAAGGAGCAGACTATTTTATCCGGAAAGTACATCGACCAATTACTGTCAAAGGATCCTCAAATAGAATACTGTCATCCTCGGATGTACCCATTTCCCCATACTCCTACCTAAAAATCCGGCAATACATCCCGGATCATATCAGTGTAATTACACAAGGAGAGTATGTTGCAGAAAGCCTGAAAGACTATCTGAAAAGACATCCCGAAATGGATGCCAAATGTACCAAGAATGGCAACTGCCAGTTTTACACGACCGAAGCGGAAGAAAAGTTTTCAGAATCAGCTTCTACTTTCCTGAAACAGCAGATTAGCGTAAAACATATCACACTCGAATAATTTTTAAGAAAATAAATAACCATTTCTCTCTCTTTTTTTGTTATATTTGTAGATAACAACCCCTAATAAGTAAGATCATGAAAGAAGAAGATTATAGCAAGGCAATAGAAGTATTCTCCGGATCCCCCTGGGAAGCCGAGATCATTAAAGGGTTATTAGAAAGCAATAATATCCGTTGTGTAATCAAAGATGGAATTATGGGGACATTAGCACCCTATATCGCTCCTTCCGTTATCCGTCCTCGTGACAGAGGAAGAATACGAAGCAGCCACCGAGCTAATCAGAAGTCGGGACGAGAAAGGTAGCGATTGATACGGTCCAGTCCTTCTTTGATATTCTCCAATGAGTTTGCATAGGAGAAGCGTACATATCCTTCACCTCCCGTACCAAAGTCCACCCCGGGAGTAATGCCGACATGCGCATGTTCGAGTACATCGAATGCAAAGCGATAAGAGTCGGTAGTAAATTTGTGTGCGTTGGCAAAAATGTAAAATGCTCCTTGAGGTTCTACTTTAATCTCAAACCCCATTTCCCGAAGACGAGTAATCATGTACCGGCGACGCTCATCATAAATCTGTTTCATCCGTTCCACATCCGAATCAGCCTGCCGCAATGCAGCAATCCCAGCCTGTTGGGCAACGCTGGACGCACAAATAAATAGATTTTGCTGCAACTTCTGCAAAGAACGCATACAAGATTTAGGTGCAATCAAATAACCCAGCCGAAGACCTGTCATCGCAAAACGTTTAGAAAATCCGTTCAGGACAAAAGCCTGATCGGTATATTCAAGAATGCTGTGCGCACGTCCTTCATAGACAAGTCCATGATAAATCTCATCCGAAATAACAGGAACTCCCAGTGCTGCCACTTCTCTCAAGAATTTTTCATCCAGCAACATTCCGGTCGGATTCATCGGAGAATTAATAAAGATAGCCGCTGTATGTGGATTCACACATTTACGAATAGCTTCTATGTCGTATTGCAGATATTCTTTAGACAAAGGAACCAAAACGGGTTTAGCCGGGGTAGCCAACACAAAATTACGGTAACAAGCGTATCCCGGATTGGAAAGAATCACTTCACTATCCGTATTACAGAGCAACATCAACGCAAGAAGAATGGATGGAGAAGAGCCGGAAGTCACCACAATGCAATCCGGATCTACCGTCACCCATATTCCCGTAGATAAAAAGCAGCAATTTCCCCGCCGGAGTTCCGGGTCCCCCAAAGAATGTGTATAGTGAGTAAGATGACGATCATAAGCCGCTTTTTGCTGCTTCCGACACACAAGACGGCACGTCAAAATCGGGCTCACCTACTTCTAAATGAATAATGTCAATGCCTTGTTTCTGTAATTCGTTTGCCCTCTCCAACACATCCATTACGATGAAGGAGGTCATCTGTTCTACTTGTGGATTTGTATGTTTCATTGTTTATCTTTTCTCTATCTGGCTGCAAAGATAATTCTTTTTAGCCTGTTTAGGTAGCATATCGGCAAAAAGCTCTATATTTGTGCTTTCAAATCGTTAGTAAGGATGAAACAGGAATTTACACGAATCGCAGTAAAAAAGTAGGAAGCAATGTATTGACACGCCGCGACGGAACGCTGGACGTTACCCGTATGTCGGCACTTGTTGACCAGATAGCGGAATTACATAAGTCCGGGGTAGAAATCATTTTGATTTCTTCGGGAGCTGTTGCTTCCGGACGCAGTGAAGTGCATCCGCAGAAAAAACTCGATAGTGTAGATCAGCGCCAATTATTTTCTGCTGTGGGTCAGGCCAAACTAATCAACCGTTACTACGAACTTTTCCGTGAGCACAATATACCTGTCGGTACCAGGTACTGACAACGAAGGAAAGTTTTGGAACTCGCCGCCATTATCTGAATCAGAAAAAATTGCATGACGGTAATGCTTGAAAATAATGTCATTCCTATTGTCAACGAAAACGATACGATTTCCGTCAGTGAGCCTGATGTTCACCGATAATGATGAATTGTCCGGACTCATCGCTTCGATGATGGACACGCAGGCACTCATTATCCTAAGTAATATTGATGGGATTTACAATGGTTCTCCTTCCGATCCAAACTCTTCTGTTATCCGGGAGATCGGTCACGGCAAAGACTTATCCAACTATATTCAGACAACTAAGTCCAGTTTCGGACGGGGGGATGTTGACGAAAACCAATATTGCCCGCAAAGTTGCTGATGAAGGAATTACAGTGATTATTGCCAACGGGAAGCGGGATAATATTCTGGTAGATTTATTACAGCATCCTGAAGAAACTCTTTGTACACGTTTTATACCATCAGACGAACCGGTATCCAGCGTCAAAAAGTGGATTGCCCATAGTGAAGGGTTTGCCAAAGGGGAAATTCACATCAACGAATGTGCGACAGAAGTTCTAAACTCTGAAAAGGCTGTCAGTATCCTCCCCCATCGGAATCACTCATATTGAAGGTGAATTTGAGAAAGATGACATTGTACATATCATGGACTTTCAAGGAAACCAGGTTGGCGTTGGAAAAGTGAACTGTGACTCCAAACAGGCACAAGAAGCGATTGGCAAGCATGGAAAGAAACCAGTAGTACATTATGACTATCTATACATTGAATAATTAATAATAAGAATTTCTGTTTTATCCGATTTTAGACTAAAATTAGCTTGTTTCTGTACGGTTTTCACCACAGAGTACACAGAGGTGAATCTTGTTCATGACTGCAACGGTAATAAACTGTTTCATCCTATTCTAGCAAGGGGGATATTCTCACTGCAATGAGAAAAAAAGTTCTCATTGTAATGAGTATTTTCTCATCCCTATGAGTATTTTTTTCTCATAGGGATAAGTATAGTTGAGAATGTTTACGGAAGTTTTTTTGAATTATAATTGTATGAGTTTACCTCATTTCTGCACCCAAATGAAGCTCTTATTCAGGTAGAATATTAGCTTCTTTAGTGAAGATAAGCGCTTTTATTTTCAGTTATATAATGTATTATAGATAGACATCTGCAACATAAATACAGGGACTTTATTTGCAAAAAACTATTAATAGTAGTATATTTGCCCTCTAAACAAACAATATAATCCCCATGCTACTAAAAACATTGGAACCTTATACTCATATTTTTAACATTCTCAATTATATCTTGTGAGAGCAGTAAGAATGAACCTGAAGTAAACAGTACACCGTCATTTCCTGTCGGCAGAAAGTTTAATGTCAGTTTTTAAATATAGCTCCTTTTCTTGAAGTAGCCGAACAACCTTTAAGCCGTTCCACCTCCACGGTGGCTGACGGAATATATGCAGTTAATGTTTTTTTTGGAAAGGAAAAGTACGACTTCTTTTCAGCCCTATGCTTCAGGCGCTTTTTCGATAATCCATATCGAGTAGAAATCGGGTTAATCGAAGGATATGTGTATCGCTTTGACTGCAGCTTCCTGGGATATAAAGACCGCCCATATTATACAATACAAAGTGACAGCATACTTTATGGACTTCCTTTTTCATCTACTCTGCAGAAAGAGGTGAACGGGTTAGTCAACAACGATTTAAAGATTTCAATCAATCCCCTGAATATCAATGGGGCATTTCACCAACATATTTACAAAGGAGAAATGCATATAAAATGCGATAGTACTAGTACTCACCCTACCGTCAGACGCTTTTTCGGCAGTGAGCAATTGGACTTTTCAAATCCCAATATGAATACCTCCGTTTCAATGACATTGAAACGTGCTTATTATTCTATACAATTCGTTACAGACGAACTTGCACCGGGTGACTCCATCAAAATTAAAGCAGCGGACGTTGCTCCATTTTATCTACTATATTCCAAAGATGGAACATCCCGGACGGAGGAACGAATTATCTCTATGTACGATATATCCGACTATTATACGGTACCCAAACTTAAGGAAGAAGAAACAATCGCTTTCACTATTTCCTACCGCCCGCCAATGAAGAGAAATGGTATTCTCTATATACCAATCAGAGTATTAAAATGAAAAGAAACAAAAAGAACATAATCAAAATAGTCAAGATAGATGAGCATATAGGGGATGCTACTATCTCTTTTGGTGAAGAAGCAGAAATGGAAGAATCAGAACAAGAAATAGGGAAATAATTATCATACTCAACAACTACTAAAAAAGATTCATATGAAAATCAAACATCTTATGATCGCAGGCTGTCTATTCACAGCTTTTTACTCTACAATCATGTATTAAGGAGAAAGATCTGTATCAGGCACCTCCTACTACGCATTCCGAACTTAACTTACAACTGGACGGAGACTACCTCTCAACCGAACTGCCCATGGCACGTGCTACAACTCCAACCAAAATTAATGAAAGTGAAACATTAGTGGGAATCGCCATTACCATGACACCCAAAGAGGGACAGAATCCATCTTCAAAACCATACGCTTATGGTATTTTCCAGTTAGACAAGGCGAAAGATCCCAATAACCTAAAAAATAAAAGTTATTGATGGATACACTTACCGCATCTCTTGCTCTATGATTGCAAATGCAAAGGACTCAATCATAAAAGACGAAAAAGGCTTCTTCGGAGCCCCTTTCGATTTGGAACGTAGCGGAAAAATCAAAGGGGAATGCCTGAACAAATTCCTGACTGCCGAACAAGCAGATGGAATCAAATTCTTATACAACATTGAAAACCCGAGAATACAAACGAGAAACGGATCACAAGACGCCTGCAACCGCCCCGTTCATCGAACGTTATCATGGATTAAACGATAAAGTGGAAGTGACAGATGGCATGCAAAATCACATCATGCTCTATCACCGTTTTTTCGGAGTAAAATTCAAACAAACAGGTTTAGAGAAAGGACGTCTTAGAATAAAACTTGAAGACGCACCAAGCATCTATTTGAATGCTAATGCAGATATTCATAAGACTGTTGAATCTGAATTAAAAATGGTCAGCATGAGAAATCTCACTGCCAATATACCTACTGGTGATAATCAACATTTAACAGAGAATGTAAAAGTGGAAGTATTTTGGGAAGAGACTCCAGGAGCAGAAGAAAAGACAATCATCAGTAGCAGTATCACATTCAAAGAGAAACTATACCCATTCTATCGCACTAACCAATATTGAACATATAGGAACACCTAGTGACATAGGAATTGAAGTCGAATCAGGAGAAATGGGAGAAGATATTGAACAAGACATTCCATGGCAATGAGATAATGCCAAATAGGAGTTCGAATAACAAGCACTATACCAATATAGTGCATAAATGAAAAATACGAGATTCAGAATTGAGTCTCGTATTTTTTAGTATTAATCTTGTAAAAAAACCAGTGAATAAGTAAAGAGCAACATTTATTTCTATTTTCAACAAGTTTTATTCACATCATTCACTATATTTGCATAGTTTATCTTTCCATTTAATGCAAAAAAGGAGCAAATGACTACAAATTTAAACGAGACCTTTGCCGCTGTACAAGTAGCAAGTCGGGAATTAGCCCTGCTGAATGATAATGTCATCAATCAGATTTTAAATGCAGTAGCTGACGCAGCAATTGCAGAAACACCTTTCATTCTTGCAGAGAATGAAAAGGATCTTGCACGGATGGACCCAAATGATCCGAAGTACGACCGGTTGAAATTGACGGAAGAGCGTTTGAAAGGTATCGCAGCAGATACACGCAATGTAGCAACACTCCCCTCTCCTTTGGGTAAAGTGTTGAAAGAGAGTGTTCGTCCCAATGGAATGAAGTTGACGAAAGTCAGCGTTCCTTTCGGAGTCATAGGAATCATCTATGAAGCACGCCCCTAATGTCAGTTTTGATGTATTCTCTCTTTGTCTGAAAAGTGGAAATGCTTGCGTATTAAAAGGAGGAAGCGATGCCGACTGTTCCAACCGTGTATCATCAGTGTGATTCACAAAGTATTGAAGAAGTTCAAAATCAATCCGCACATTGTAGAATTACTTCCAGGCGATAGAGAGGCTACGGCAGCGTTACTGAATGCTGTGGGCTACGTAGACTTGATTATCCCCAGAGGCAGCAGCAGTCTTATTCATTTCGTACGCGAGAATGCAAGGATTCCTGTCATTGAAACAGGAGCAGGTATCTGTCACACTTACTTCGATGAATTTGGGGATACAAACAAGGGGAGCAGACATTATTCATAATGCAAAGACACGTAGAGTTAGCGTATGTAATGCATTGGACTGCACCATTATACATGAGAAGAAGACTGGTGACCCTCCCTCTGATTTGCGAGAAACTAAAAGACAGCCATGTCATTATTTATGCTGATCCGCAAGCTTACCAGGCATTGGAAGACCGCTATCCTGCCGAGCTCCTGGAACATGCAAAAGCAGAAAGCTTCGGCACGGAGTTTCTGGATTATAAAATGGCTGTCAAGACTGTAAAGAGCTTTGAAGATGCCTTAGGACATATTCAGGAAAACAGTTCTAAACATAGCGAGTGTATTGTTACCGAGAACGGGGAACGTGCAGCCTTTATTCACCAGAATCGTGGACGCAGCCTTTGCGTATACACCAATGTGTCTACCGCTTTCACTGACGGGGCACAATTCGGATTAGGAGCCGAAATCGGAATCAGCACGCAAAAGCTACACGCACGCGGTCCGATGGGACTGGAGGAAATCACTTCTTACAAATGGGTCATTGAAGGAGATGGACAAACGAGAAGAAATTGAGACTATACCTATATGTTAAAAATCAAACAAGGGTTTTTGAGCGAAGCTAATTAAAAATTAAAAAAATAAATGATATGAAGAAATTTACTTGTGTACAGGACATTGGCGATTTAAAATCAGCCCTTGCAGAAGCATTCGAAATCAAAAAAGAGCGCTTCAAATATGTAGAACTGGGACGAAACAAGACTTTAATGATGATCTTCTTCAACTCTAGTTTACGTACCCGCCTCAGCACACAGAAAGCTGCCATCAATTTGGGAATGAATGTAATGGTACTGGATATCAATCAAGGTGCATGGAAATTGGAAACTGAACGTGGCGTAATTATGGATGGTGATAAACCGGAACATATATTAGAAGCCATTCCGGTTATGGGATGCTATTGTGATATCATTGGAGTACGCTCTTTTGCCCGTTTTGAAGACCGTGACTTTGACTATCAGGAAACTATTATCAATCAATTCATCCAATACTCCGGACGTCCTGTCTTTTTCGATGGAAGCGGCAACACGCCACCCATTGCAGAGTCTTTGCCGACCTGATTACCATCGAGGAATACAAGAAAACAGTACGTCCCAAAGTAGTTATGACCTGGGCTCCTCATCCACGTCCATTGCCACAGGCTGTTCCTAATTCCTTTGCTGAATGGATGAATGCAACCGATTACGAATTTGTCATCACCCACCCCGAAGGGTATGAGCTTGATCCGCAATTTGTAGGTAATGCAAAAAAGTAGAATATGACCAGATGAAGGCGTTCGAAGGAGCCGACTTCATATATGCCAAGAACTGGGCTGCTTATTCTGGCGACAACTATGGACAGATATTAAGCAAAGATCGTGATTGGACTGTCAGCGACCGCCAAATGGCAGTTACCAACAATGCTTATTTCATGCATTGTCTTCCGGTTCGTAGAAATATGATTGTGACAGACGATGTCATTGAAAGTCCGCAATCTATTGTGATTCCGGAAGCTACCAACCGTGAAATCTCGGCAACTGTCGTTCTGAAAAGGTTATTGGAAGGACTGATTAAAAATAACCCCAAAAAATAAAGTGCTGATAAATCAGCACTTTATTTCTCTATTTCTTTACCTGCTTCCTGCCAGGAATTAAATCCCTTATCAAGCTCAAAGACTTTTATATCCTTTCTTACTCAAAATAGCCGCTGCCTTCTTACTGCGTTTTCCACTGCGACAATATACAGCCACCGGTTTGTCTTTTTGCAACAAAGAATCAGCCATTGAAGCAAAAGGAGTCATCCATCACATTGATGTTGATCGTCTTCGTGATATGCCCCCTCCGAATATTCCGCAAGTGTACGAACATCCAGACGTTGTATATCCTCATTCTGAATAAGAGAATCAAACTCCTCTATATTCATTGATTGAAAATCCCCTTTCTGCTGACAAGAGAAAAAGGGAAGAGAGAAATAAAAATATTCCCACGATTAATTGATTCAATTTAAACATATACACTCCATTATTCAATTCTGTCCCGGAGTATAGTCAAACCCAGGATCACAGTACTTATCCAGATTCTATCGGAGAACCATCCTTATCGTACGTATAATATTTAAACTTTACCTTTATCGTCCGACCCGGATTCTCTTCATCTATATATTGCGCCAAAGGAACAGAAATGTAAGCACGCCGATTATAGTATTCTCCATCACTGTTCGCATCATGGTATAACAACATATTCACAATGCCATTTGTTTTAAGTTCGGACACATCTTCCACTATACCGAAAACATGTCCCTTGCCCGTACTGACCTTGAGATTCAAAATCATATTCAGATAATCCCTTCCAAGCCAGATACTGACCATCTTTACCGGATCCAGCTTTATACCGTCCTTGTAAATCGGATCATCTTCCGGTTTAGGTACCGGCGTTATGAGCGATTGCAAAGAATATATAGTAGCAGTGTTCTCACCGGAAAGCACCTCATAGTTACTCATTACACGTCTGGAAGTGTTTGGAGATAGTAGAACCCGTACGGTCTTCCGAAACAGTCAAGACTTCTCCCTTATCAGGAATAAGAGTTTGTATACGACCGTCTTCTCCGGCCTCTACAGTCACAAATTCCAGTTTCACCGAAGGATAATAATAGTCATCATCACCACAGGCAGCCATCAGGAGGAGTAATCCCCACAACCAGATCATATATAACTTTCCTATTTTCATCGGCAGGCAGCTAAATAATTAACTAACGGTTGGAATACATCAACAACAACTTCTCACGCAAGAAGTCTTCATCTTTATTCGGAATGTTTATCTTTGCCAATTGTTGTTCAATATAGTTCATAAACTGCTGTTTCTCTTCTTCCGTGTAATTGGACACGAATTCCGTTGTGCCATTCAGCCAATCATACGCCACATAATTTCCCGGATATATCCGGTAATACGATGGATGCGGCGATCAAGACAAGCAGAAATTCGGGCAAACAAATCCGGTTTCGGCAACGAACGGTCCAAGCTTTTGCAAGTCATCATTCAAACAAGGAGCAACCTGAAAATGTACCCTGCCTTTATATCCGAAAAGACCTGTCTGCATATTAATCAAATCGTCCTGTGTCGTCTTTTTTTATATCCTTCGATGTCTCTCTTCAGCTTTGAAACTCTTTGCGCTTTCAGAAAATCACACGGATCATATTCGTATGAAAATAGCAAGCGGAGCAATATTCATTTCCATCAGGCGGTCTATCAAATCGCCTTCACCTCCCATTGCCAGCATTTTCAAGACGCTGTCCTGTGTGCGGTCGTTGGAATCTTTTGCACGTCCTTCACGCTGCGCAATCCAAATAGACTGATTCTTCTCTGAAATGGTGTAATGCATATAACGGGACATACGCGCTGAAGATTCAACATTTGCCGCATGGTCAACGCCCGCTGTACAATAAATGATTTATTGACACGCACCAGGTTCTTAATCCATGGATAAATAAGCAAATTGTCGCCAATCGCAATTTCTACCGTATCCATTCCTGGTCAATCAACAAAATAGAGAGAAAGCCCGAATCAAAGAATAATTATCTCTATGATTCGATATATACGTATAAGACTTTACTTTTATCCGGTATGGCGGTATGATCCAGTGTCAGTCCGGCAGTATGATCTGCCGCTATCTTCCACAAAATGCCATAACAAAATGCCTCCTGAAAATCAAAGCTTAGTCTTACAGGCACGCATTTTTTGCGCCAGAAGTTCAAATGGAACGTTCGGTATAGCACCGGTAACAACCTTTCTGAAAAGCCGGATCGGCAATCAGTTCCTCAAAGATTTGAGGAAGTTCCTCATCATTGTAAGGACGAATTTCATTAAACTCTGTCAGGTCCATAAGTCTCAAGTATTATGTGCTCAAGTATTAAGTAATAAGTATAAAAGTATTAGACTGCGTACAAACCGCATGGTTAATACTTTATACTTGATACTTAATACTTAAAACTTGTTTTCAATAATATCAGTCATCACATCCTTTATATCCAGTCCGGCTGCACGCACCTGCTGGGGAATAAAGCTTGTAGCAGTCATTCCCGGAGTCGTATTCACTTCGAGAAGATTCAGTTTCTCACCGGCAGTCACAATATAATCTACACGGATAATGCCGGAACAGCCCAATATATCATAGATAGCCGAAGTCAGTTTCTGCACGCGTCCGGTCAGTTCCGGGGAGATACGCGCAGGAGTGATTTCATCTACCTGACCGTTATATTTAGCATCGTAATCGAAAAATTCATTGTGGGTAACTACTTCCGTAGGTGGGAAGACGACCGACTTCTCTTTGTCTTATAGCAACCGCAAGTCAGCTCCGTACCTTCCATAAATGCCTCAACGATCACTTCTTCCGCTTCTCCGAAAAGCTTTAACAATGGCAGGTTGTATTTGTTCTTTTTGTCTTCACTTTCGTAACTCCGAAAAGCTCGAACCTCCCAGACTGGCTTGATAAAACAAGGCAGGCCACTTTTCCACTACTTCCTCGTCAGAAACCGATTGTCCTTGGCGCAACAACAATGATTCGGCAATACGTACGCCAAAAGCCTTCAAATACTGATTGCAGGCAAATTTATCATATGTAATAGCAGCCGCCAATACTCCACAACAGGAATACGGAATGCGCAGCATATCAAAATAGCCTTGCAGCCTGCCATCCTCACCCGGCGTACCGTGGATGGTGATATAAGCAAAGTCGAACACAACCTTCTCCGTTCCGTTCGTAAAACTAAAGTCGTTTCTATCCACCGGCACTTTGTTTCCGTCCGGTAATTGTACTTCCCAGCGGCGGCCTTCCATCTCTACGATGTACAAATTATACTTCTCCTTATCAATAAAGGAATAAATACCCTGTGCGCTACGCAGGGAAACTACGATTTCAGAGGTATCACCTCCTGCTACGATAGCGATGTTGCGTTTCATTCTAATTCTCTATTACTTATATAGCCTCTCCACTTCTCGATAAGCCGGGTCATGTCATCCGGAAGTTCGGAAGTAAAATGCATCTCTTCACCTGTGACGGGATGCACAAACCCCAACGTCATAGCATGCAAAGCCTGTCGGGGACAAGTGTCAAAGCAATTATTTACAAACTGTTTGTATTTACTAAAATGAGTACCTTTCAATATCTCGTGCCCCCCATAGCGCTCGTCATTGAACAGCACATGTCCGATATGTTTCATGTGGACACGGATCTGATGAGTACGTCCCGTCTCAAGTCTACATTCCACAAGGGTTTACGTATCCCAGTCTTTCCAGTACGCGGTAGTGTGTAACGGCATGTTTGCCCACTGTCGGATCGGACATCACCGCCATTTGCATCCGGTCTCTCGGATTACGGGCAATATTACCGACAATCGTTCCTTCATCCTGTTCCATAACACCCCACACCAAAGCACGATATTTGCGTTTGGTAGTCTTATTAAAAAAATTGAATTCCCAGATTTGTTTTGGCATCCGGTGTCTTGGCAATCACCAGTAAGCCTGAAGTATCTTTATCGATGCGATGAACAAGTCCACGTGCGGGTCATTGGCATCATAATCCGGTATATCCTTCATGTGCCAGGCCAGCGCATTGACCAGCGTGCCGTGATAGTTTCCGTGTCCCGGATGCACGACCAATCCCGCCGGTTTATTCACAACCATCAGATAAGGGTCTTCATAAACGATAGTAAGGGGAATATTTTCAGGGAATAATTTCATTTTCATAACGGGGACGGTCCATCATTACCGTAATGACATCCAGCGGTTTCACTTTGTAGCTACTCTTCACCGGTTTGCCATTGTACGCCATAACGAATCCGTCTTCGGCAGCCTTCTGAATACGGTTGCGCGAAGCATTGACAATACGTTCGAACAGATATTTGTCGACTCTGACCATCGCCTGTCCCTTGTCTACAACCACGCGGAAGTGTTCGTAAAGGCTGGGATTCGTCACCGACAGGTTCTATATCATCAAATCATTCTCCAGTTCATCCGGAAGTTCTTCCTCTATCATGCGAGTCCGTTTCTGTTATTTATCTATTAAAACCAACTATCATCTTGAGCAGGTGATGATTCCGACGTAACCGGTTTCTCCGTATCCACGGAAACATCAACCGAGTCCTCTTCTTCCGACATATCACCGGAGCCGTCTCCCCACCATCAATGTCAAAGGAAGGCTCCCAAAGGAATCTTTTCTCCGGCAGCCAACTGACGTCCCTGATACTTCACGCCGTACACCCAGTCTTTCTCACCATTTACCAATTGAATCTGATTCAGTTTAAAACCGGCATTCAGTAACTTGGCCTGTGCCTGGCGGAGCGAGCTGTTGTCCGCCACATCGGGAATGGCACGTAAAGGGACATCCAGGGTATTGACTGTCAGGTATACTGTACGTCCTTCCTTCACTTTTTCACCGGCTCCCGGTTTCAGTTCAAGAATGATACCCGCTGCTTTATCTTTGACATATTTGGTATCAGAAATCACATATACCAAACCGTGATTCCGGAACATCTTCGTAGCTTCTTCCACTGTCATTCCCTTCACATCGGGAACTACACCACGCTTTCACCATGATGTGTATGTATATCAAGACCATTTCAACACACCAAATATCATCACTACCATCACCACAATCATGGCGATAATATTCACCCAAAATATTTATTGGTTTTAAAAGAAAAGAATTCTTTAATAGTCATACGCATTGCTGTTAATATGCGCCAAAGATACGACAAAATAGTTGAACTTTTTAAAAAGTAGGCGATGAAAAATGTCCCTACCTATTATGCAAAGACGCTTATCATCGCCAGAATTGCTGCAACTATAATCCCCACTCCTATAGATTTCAACAACCTTATTATAATGATACGGGGTTTCATGTCCCGGATATACTCTACCATCGCGTATGTTCGTTTATGAGTTTTATTTAATCTCACAAAGAAAAGCAAAAAGTCATAAATAAGAGCAAACAATACCGCTTTTAACATACTATCCCCTTGAAAAACAGAGAAACAAAAGGCGAAGATTAAATTCTCCGCCTTTTTTGTTTCCTGCGATGACAAGTGATTATCACTTTTGTCCGTTGTACTCATCAGAAACAGTCAGTTTCTTTCTGCCTTTCGCACGACGAGCAGCTAATACTCTACGACCATTAGCCGATGCCATTCTCTCACGGAAACCGTGTTTGTTCTTTCTCTTTCTGTTAGAGGGTTGAAATGTTCTTTTCATTACTGTATCTTGTTTTTATGTTATTATTCTACGTAATCGGGCTGCAAAATTAGGCACTTTTTTAAATTAAGCAAGAGATAAGTCATTTTTTGCTCAAAAGTTTTTTTGTGTTTTTTACCGATTTAGATTACTTTTGCAGTCGAATTCCTGCGAAAACAATTAAATAACAATAATATAATAAGAAAAATAGCAGTATGATTAATGCTCAAGACATCAAAAACGGAACTTGTATCCGTATGGACGGAAAGTTTCTATTTCTGTGTAGAATTCCTGCATGTAAAACCAGGTAAAGGTAACACTTTTATGCGTACTAAACTGAAAGATGTAGTTAGCGGATACGTTCTCGAACGCCGTTTCAACATCGGTGAAAAGTTGGAAGATGTACGTGTAGAACGTCGTCCATACCAATTTTTGTATAAAGAAGGAGAAGATTATATCTTTATGAACCAGGAAACATTCGACCAACATCCTATCGCTCACGATCTGATTAATGGTGTTGACTTCCTGCTCGAAGGTTCAGTATTGGAAGTTGTTTCTGATGCTTCTACTGAAACTGTACTTTATGCAGACATGCCGATCAAGGTTCAAATGAAAGTGACTTATACAGAACCGGGCATGAAAGGTGATACAGCTACCAACACGCTGAAACCTGCCACTGTAGAATCAGGAGCAACCGTACGTGTTCCGTTGTTCATCAACGAAGGTGAAACAATTGAAATCGACACTCGCGATGGTTCTTACGTAGGACGTGTAAAAGCATAATTGACAAGAACATATATAAAAAACCGGAAGTTTTGGACTCCCGGTTTTTTTTTATGTCTTCCTAATATTTATTTGTATCCGGCTGCTTTCGCAATTCTTTTTTAGGAATCTCCGTGTTATCAATCTTTTTCTCCAAACAGTTGAGAACCTGCGCGATAGCGAATACAGGTACATAACCGGCAGAGTGACCGCCACTTACCCAACCTACCATAGCAATCTCATCCATCACTTCCTTAGCACGTGCAGCCATCGGTTCACTCTTAGAGTACATACTTTCAGCAAATACGACTTTATTCTTCACAAATGATTTTTCAAACTCATCACGTAATTTCTTTTTCCTGTTCCCAAGAAATAGGGAATTGTTTCCAGAAACCCATTTCTTCGCCCAAGAATGTTTTCATATCTTCCCAAGTCACTTTATTGCCTTTTGATTTTCTCAATTCGCTGATACGTTGTGAAAGTCCGTCAGCAGAATGTTTCTGATGCTGCAATGCTTTCAGGTTCAATTCATATTTTCCTGTACCCAGCACGATACCACCTGTTTCATGGTCGGCAGTAACGACAATAAGGGTTTCTTTCGGATGCTTTTTATAAAACTCATAAGCTACCTTGATAGCATTATCCATATCCTTTACTTCGTTGAACACTGTAGCAGCATCATTCGCATGACACGCCCAGTCTATTTTGCCACCTTCTACCATCAAGAAAAACCCTTTTCTTATTATCTTTAGTAAGAAAATCAATGGCACTTTTCTGTAATCTGTGCTAAAGTCAAATCACCTTCTTTTTACGATCGATAGCATAAGGTAAACAAGATGGATTAGCACCTTCTTCCTGAATCAGGATCATCTTTTCTGCTTTTTTTGCAAACTTTTTGCCTTATAGTCATTGTAGCCACGTGCTACTGTATATCCGGCTTCTTCAAAAATAGGGAAAATACTTGGAGAGCTTCTTTCTTGTCAAAAGATGTAGTCGGTTTAAGAAAACCACCACCTGCATAAAAATCAAAATTTGCTTTTGGCAAATCCAAAGCTATTTCATAATATCTATTACGATCGGGTTGATGTGCATAGAATGCGGCAGGAGTAGCATGATCTACACTAACAGAAGTAGTTACACCAACTTTTCTTACCAGCTTTCTTTGCCTTTTCAGCTACAGTCTGAATAGCATTCTTGTCCTCTCCCACAGAAATTGCATGATTATAAGTCTTCTTGCCTGTTGCTAATGCAGTACCTGCAGCAGCAGCAGAGTCGGTTACTGAATTTTTAGCTGAGAAAGTAGTTGCCATAGTAGCAACCGGAATTGAGTAAATAACAAAGGTTCAACACCAATACGGCCATTTTGAATTTCCGCCTGATACATCTCCGTACCATTTACTTGGTTCACTCCCATCCATCCCCGATGAAATAGAATACGTACTTTGCCTGACCGTTTTGCAACAACGGAGATAAGAACAAAGAACAGTGTGTAGATTAACTTTTTCATTTTTTAGTAAGTTTATTATTAGATTAGTCGTCTACAAAGGTAGGAAAAAAAAGAAGAAATTATCCGGATGCCATATTACAAATTCATCACATCTTGCTCAAACCTGTCCTTATCACCGGCAGCCTTGTTACGCATCCGGCTACGATAATTATAGATAGTCGCCAAAGAGTAGCCCAGAAAAATGGGCTATCTTGTTACTATCTATCACTCCCAGGCGAATAAGGGCAAAAATGCGGAGTTCCGTTGTCAGCAGTTCATCGGATTTCGGGTATATGCGCCCTTCTTCTACCAGCAGTTCATTAAAGGCGGTAATAAAGTTCGGGAACAGTTTCAGGAAAGACTTATCAAACTCATTATAGAATTCATTCCGCTCGTCACGGATAAACTGCTCGGACTTGATGGCTTTGAACAAGTCTTCAATACGTGACGCCATAGCCAGCTTTCGCCAGTGAACGACGGTAAGTTTCCAGAAACTTCAGATAGTTGACGCATCTGTCCAGATAGCGGGCGATATACACCTCTTTAATTTTCCCCCGTCTGTTCCAGTTCTTTGTTTACTGCCTGCATTTGTTTGTTTCGCCAAAACTTTTTGTCACGCCGCGCAGACGGGCAGTTTCTTCATCCAACGATACAAATAGAAAACAGCAATAAGGAGAAAGAAAGACAACAGACTGACGCTGACAAGCATTGCCTGTGAAACCACACGTTCTTTTTTTCTTCCTTCAGTTTATAAGCCTTGTCGATAATAGGAAAGAACTCCGTCACCTCAATAAAACGCAGGCGGGCATTGCAAGCTACGGCGTCTTCCATCGAACAGCTCAGATATTTGTAAGCGCGGTCTACATCGCCCAGTTCATACATCAAGTGTGCCAGTTTCTGCAATGAAGCATATTCCCTGACCGAAGATTCCAAATCGGCAATAGCTGTCAATATCAGATAATATACTTCTTTTTTCCATATCGCCTTTCATGCCATATGCTTCGACAGCGTATAGTAGATATAGACTTTCTGACGTTCGTCAACCGCATCCTTCAACGCGTCGCTGAGCATCACCAAAAGGCTGTATCAGCCTTACC
>VOFJ01003711.1_pt1 | contig 22020 bp, 40 predicted proteins | sample 5384081 | NCBI WGS metagenome assembly VOFJ01 (sample SAMN12384729, study PRJNA508395) | human gut metagenome | isolation source: healthy gut I | host: Homo sapiens | reverse complement strand
AAATATTATTTTTCTTTTGAGAGCTATGGAGATAGGCTTCTGAGCAACAATCTTGGGAAGCACTGCTTCTCAAGATTGTTGCTCAGAAGCCTATCGGAATGTCCAGCGAACAGAAACATAATATTTCGTTTATACCGTTTTTTTTTTCATTACATATAAAATTCTGACTTGTGAGAGGCGCTTATATCTGCCCTTCACAACCTATAAAAGCACCACAGAATCTGCGACACTACGTCCGTCAAACTCCGGTTTAATTCTTCTTGCCAAGAGTGACAGAGATTGTCTGCTCCTCATACTGTCCATTGGATGATCTTTCAATTACAACATCCACCGTAGTACCTGCTTTGCATAATACTGCATATTGTAAGAAAGCTTCTCCATGGAAGTGACATCTTTTCCATCAAATTTTGTGATAATATCGCCTTTCTGGATACCAGCCTGCTCTGCGGCAGCTCCTTCCATGACCTGTGCGACATAAACACCGGTTGGCATATTATATGTTTTTGCAACATCGCTTGTGACATCTACACCTACGATACCGAGATATGCACTGTTGGATTCATCTACTTTTTCGTTTGTGATAAGTTCTTCAATAATTGGTTTTGCTGTATCCATTGGGATTGCATATCCAATACCTTCAACAGAAGTGTCTGAATATTTTACAGAGTTAATTCCGATCACTTCCCCTGCTGTGTTTAATAATGCACCACCACTGTTACCAGGGTTAATTGCTGCATCTGTCTGGACCAAGTTCTGCCGTATAATTGGTGCCGCTGGAGGAATCTGAAACAGAAACTTCACGGTTTAATGCACTGATCACACCGGTTGTTACAGACTGTCCGTAACCAAGGGCATTACCGATTGCGATACAGGATTCACCCACTTTTAATGTGTCAGAAGAACCAAGTGTTGCAACCTTGATTGCACTCATAGTATCATCTTTAATACTGCTCAGGGCAACTTTTACAACAGCAAGATCTGTAGAAGGATCTGTACACCTTTAATCTCTGCACTGACCGTATCATCATTTGCAAAAAAGTTACAGTAAGGCTGTTTGCTCCCTCGACAACGTGATTATTGGTTGCCACATAAAGATACTCCTTATCCTGACTTACAATAATACCTGAACCACAGCTTGTGCTCTCATAGGTCTTGGATTGTCCCCAGAAACTCTGATACTCTGTCTGGCTTACATTTGTAATTGCTACGATAGAAGGCATTACTTCATCGACGATATCTGAAACATCTGTTGCTACATAGGAAGATGAGATTGCTGTCGGCTGTACGGTAGAATCATCTCCGGTAGTCAATGAAGCCTGTACATTTCCTGCATTGGTTGTTCCAAGAACTTTTCCGGATGCATAATTAACGCCTGTCATGACACCGCCTGCAACCAGTCCGAATACAAGTGCAAGCGCTGCACATTTTGCAAGCTGTTTTCCAAATCCACCCGGTTTTCTTTCTTTCTTTTTTTTCTTCTCCGGTTTTGGATTGCTGCCATATGTTCCATAGTTACCGTTCTGGTTTCCATAGCCATAACTCTGGCTGTTATTCCAGGTACTTCCATAACCGGCACTCTGATTATAATTCTGGGCACTTCCGTAATTAGCACTCTGGCTGTTATTCTGTGTCGTTCCATAACCAGAGCCATGACTGTTGTTCTGACCTCCATAAATAGAACTCTGTGTGGAGCCATATCCGCCTGCCTGGGATGCTGTACTGTCGTTCTGTGTATTGTTCTGATTTCCATGATTCTGCTGATTATTATATGAGTAGAAAGAATCAGAATACTGATTACTGCTATTATTATTGCTATTATTGCTATTATTGTTATTATAGTTGCTATTGCTGTTAGTGTTGTTATTGTTACTATTGTTGTAATAATTGTTATCCATAACAATTTGCCCCTTTCTCTGCAAAGCTTCTTACTATCCACTGCCTTTATCTTTATGACTTTAGTCTAGCGTCAAATTGTGTTCGAATTGTGATAAAATTATGTCAAGAAAAAATGTTTTTTGAAAATAAAAACTTCCCATCTCTCAAATTTTCCTAAACCAGAGAAACAGGAAGTTCAAATTTTTCATTTGTAAATGAATGTTACAGTTTTAATAACATGATGGAATACTGTGACAGAAAATTTATAACCCCAAGAGCCGCAGTTCCTGCAATGAATAAATTTTTCTTTTTTTTTCACTATCCATGCGCATTACCATCCACAAAATAATAAATAAATACATGAGATCCGTCAGATAATAAACACGGGCTCCCGACGCATAAATCGTTGGTGAAAAATATAACACTGCCTCACTGGCAATCCCCCAAGAAAAACCATGCTGATAAAAACAGAATGCCCCGTCACTTTCCACAATAAAACCAGAGTAAAAAGAACAGCCGCTATCCACCAGAAAAAGGCAATCCGGTTCTGTGTGGTCATACTCTGCCATGTTGGAAGCTCCGTGAGACACTGCTCGATATCAATATCTCCAATGCCCATCTCTGAAAAAAAATGTAATGCCGGCATAAGGAAGAATCGCGCCACACTGAATACTATTGCTAAAATCTGATAAACTTTTGCTTTTTTTTTGACTTTATCAGCAAAAGAAAACCTGCTTTGCCCAGATTGCGATAAAAAATGCCTTTCCCTCATTTGCAAAGGAAGATAACATCCACTGAATGGTCATAAATAAATGCTTTCCTACAGATAACTCTTTGTACCCTGGCATCCAGGTTGTAATTTCTGATGCTACACGCATCTCATTTCCAGGTGCCATAAAAAGAATTACAAATGCAACAAATGTAATGGCTGTCTGAATCCATATCACCGCCGGTATTCTTTTTTTCTGTATCAAAAGACTTAAAATTGACAGTCCTTCAAATGCGATTAAAACTGCTCCCATCTGCTCAATCGACATCGCTGCAATGACACTGCATGGAATAGCATAGATCAATTGCCTGTTCGAAAACGCCCCTGTATCAAACACAAGATCCGCAAGAGGCATCATCGCCCAAACTCCTGCTGTGAATGTCCAGGTATAAAATATGGAACCATTCACCCAGACCGCAGAATATCCCAATGTCATGACACTCATCAACAGATATCCACTCGCAAGTAAAACCGGATACCGGATGCTTTTCCAGATATTGCGCCACACGTTTAATTCTCCTGAATTGTGTTGCTCTGTGCCAACATCCACACGCTCCTGATACTCATTCAGTAACGCAATATATCCCGTATAGCCAGCCGCCTTGCATCCCAATCTTAAAATTCCGATTGAAGCAAAGACCATCATAACCGCATCTGCGGCTCTCCAGAATCCAAGTCCGAGATTAAATGTGATATATACAATTGCTTCCGCGGCCATCCGCCCTACCCATGTCTGATAGCGCCAGGATAAGTACTCGAAAAATCCCATGGTGGTAGAATAATGGTAAAAATAGGTGTCATCGCCGTCGGAATAACCCATCTGATTTAAAAAATCAGGAAAATAGCGATTGCCATGAACGCCCAAAAATATCCATACTATTTTTTTTTTGATTTATCTTGCTCTTTTCTTTGTCTGCACTCATATCTATAATATTTATAAATCCCTTGATGTCTTTTTTCTCTTCTAAAAAATCCAGCAAAATTTCTTGAATTGCCAAAGTTCGTTTTTACCAATTACGGTCTATGCTTATATCCTTGTCATCTAAAATCACCGACTCAATAATATACTTTGGTCTTTTTTTTTCCAGATATGTTTTGCCGATATACTCACCGATAATACCGATTGCAAAAAATCTGCAAGCCGCCAAGCACCCAAATTGAAACCATAATACTTGCCCAGCCTGGGACAACATTTCCATTAAAATAATCCACAAAAGACTTAATTAGCATTATCAGACTGATCAGGCAGATCAGTAAACCGCCTATTGTAATCATTCGAATCGGTTTTACAGAAAGGGATGTGATTCCTTCAAAAAGCAAATGTGACCATCTTTCCAAGCGGATACTTACTTTCTCGCCAGCAAAACGTTCTCCCCGCTCATACTCCACAGTAGTGCTCTGAAAACCAACCATCGGTACAATACCGCGCAAAAACAAATTCACTTCATCAAAATCTAATAAATTTTCTGTCGCACGCTTGCTGAGTAATCGATAGTCTGCATGGTCATACACAATATCTGCCCCAAGGAAACTCATCAGCTTATAAAAAAGATGCGCTGTTCCCCGTTTAAAGCAGGTATCTTTTTTTTCTGGAGGAACGCACTCCATAAACCACATCATTTCCTTCATAATAAGCATCGATCATACGGTCAACCGCATTAATATCATCCTGCAGATCTGCATCCATCGTAACGATCATATCTGCATACTTTACTGCTGTAGCCATACCCGCTAAAAGAGCATTCTGATGTCCCCTGTTTCTTGAAAGATTCACTCCGGCAAACACAGAGTTTTCCTCACATAATCCCTTTATCATACTCCATGTCTGATCTTTCGAACCATCGTTTACAAAACATGATACGGCTGTTATCCGCTATTTTATTTTTCAAGACCAGAGACTGCAGCTTTTCTAATAATCTTTTTGATGTCTCCGGCAGAACTTCCTGCTCGTTATAACAAGGTACTACCATATATAATGTCTTACTCATGAACATCCTCTCTCATATCCCAGTATCCCGGATTCATCGTATACTTTAAAAATCTGTTTCCTGCTGAGCTTCTCATAATGCCTGCCCATCCAGAAACCCGCATACTTTCCAACACACTGCATACCAAAATGAAAAATAAGCCATGGCTTTCTTATTGCAAAAAGATAAGCGATCGTACTCTTCACCAGCTTCATACCCTCGGCTTCTGAACTCACCTGTTCAAAAATCTCCGGATGCTGTTTCTGTGAAACTGCGAGATCAAAATTCCTGTGAAACTGCTTTGCCTCATCGTATAATTGTGCGAATGTACTACCTTTGCTTCTGCTTTGCATACGCAACGCCATATCCGTGTTCGATTGCATTTGCTGCTTTTGCAAAAAAACATATCCTCATTAAAAATAACCGGAGACTCAAATCCCCCAGTTCTTCAAATAAATCCTGCTGCGATATGCCGCACAGACATCTGAACAGAAAAACGTTTTTATCCCAAGTGTCGGAATATCTGCCTTTGTCTTAACACGGCTTTGCTCCGGATAATTAAACTGTCTCGTATACTGCTCGACAATATGGCAGTCATTTTTCGGAAGCTGTCTGGCGTAAGCCACTGCAACCAAACAATCTTTTTTACTGCACTTTTTTAGTGTCTGCCACTTTCATTGCATTCTGCTGTACCCGCGCAGACACCTGATTTTCCTTTAAAAAGCAATAACTCCACTAATTTTTCTACCAGAAACTCATCCGCCGGAACTGCATCCTGCGTCATAAAAACCATCACATCCGCATCCGAATGTTCTGCTCCAAACTGCCTTGTTCCACCATGGTCAAAATCTTTCTTCGCAATATGAAATACCTCATACTCACACGGAAGTTCCTTTCAATACCTGTTCAATCGGATAAGCTGCTGCTGCCTGTTTCCAGAGTTTCTCTTCCGTATTTAAAATAATTACCCTATGAACGACAAAGGTCTGCCCCTGCAATTTGTGCAGGAGCAGACATAATGTTTCATCCGGTTTATAAGTTGGAATGATAATATCTACTGTCATTTATCTGTATCCACTTCCCTCATTCATACCTGTGTCATTGATAATCTTCTTACTGTTTGCAAGAACGGTATCCGATGGTGTGTATTCCTCATCACCGAACAGGAACTGGTGTAATTCGATTACGTTTGATTCCAATGTACAAGGTACAACCACACTTCCTTTGGATCCGAGAGTTGTTGATCCATGGTTAAACGGAAATCCTGATGTCTCGCCAAGTTTGTAATTAAATACCTGTGCTGCTAATGCAACTAAATCTGCATTCGAAAAACTTGTCTGAATATCCCCAAATACTGCATCGATCAGCTTATTAATCGTAACAAGATCAGATTTCTGAGCCTTTGCAACCATTGCCGCAAGAACCGTTCTCTGACGCTCTGCACGCTTATAATCATCGCCTTTGGTATAACGGATTCGTGCATATGCGCATGCCTGTACACCATCCAATGTCACGTTTGTTCCACCACCGGAAAGATACTTGGAATTATTCTTGGTAAGTTTATTGATCTCATCCATATATCCCTGCATAAGAACTGCTTCTTCATCTGTGACTTCATCCAGTGTAATACCACCGAGCAGATCCACACACTCAACAACGGCATTAAAATCTACCGTCACATAATCTGTTATGGACAGATCAAGGTTCTTATTCAACATATTAATGGCCGCCTCCGGACCACCTTTTGCATAAGCGGCATTACATTTCTTAAAGCTTCCATCTCCTGTATCCAGATAAGAATCACGGAATACCGAACATAATTTGACTTCTTTAGTGTCATTATTGATATTGGCGATCATAATGACATCGCTACGTCCCTTTGACAAATTACCGTTAGAGCGGTTGTCCAGACCAAATAAGGCAATGGTAGTATAACTCTTCATAATCTCCTTGGATTCTTCTGAAATACCTTCATTCACCTCGATGTTTTCAAGTGGAACTTCCTGACGTTCGATTTTTTCCCAATTTACTGATTAAAAACAATGCAATAGCTAAAATTAAAACAACTAATATCTCAACGACCAGTAATATGATCTTTCTTTGTCTTTTTTTCCTTCTTATTGCTTCTTTCTGTTTCTTTGTTAAAGCTTTATGATTTTTTTGTCGATTGTGATTTGGTTCACTACTCATTAATTATTTTCTCCTAATACGCATTTTTATTGATAAATCCCTTGAAAACTGTAAGGAATAAAATTTTAATATCCAATCCTAATGTCCAGTTTTCAATATAATATAAATCATGTTCAATCCTCTTTCGAATGGAAGTATCTCCACGATATCCATTCACCTGTGCCCAGCCGGTCATTCCCGGACGCACCTGATGCTTGATCATATATCTTGGAATTTCTTCCCGAACTTCTCCACATACTGCGGCTGCTCCGGTCTTGGTCCCTACAAGACTCATATCTCCTTTTAACACATTAAAAGCTGTGGGAACTCATCCAGGCTTGTTTTACGCAAAAACCTCCTACTTTTTGTTACACGCGGATCATTTTTCTGCGTCCAGCCTTTTTTCTCCTCTTCCTCTGTCTGCACATACATTGTTCGGAACTTATACATCATAAATTTTTCATTATGAAGTCCAACCCGTTCCTGTTTAAATATCAGCGACCGGAAGATGTTATTTTCACGAGAATCGCAGAAAGCAACATGACTGGTGAAAAAATCACAATACATATTATGGATCCTGCGATATCCATCAGTCTTTTTACCATTGCATTAAACGTATTCGACAACGGAACATATCGTATATTGATAACAGGCAGACCTAACAAATCTTCCGTATATGGTCTCGTCGGTATAATATTGCCATAATCCGGAATAAACTTGGTATGCACTCCTGACTTTTCACTATTCTTTCAACAAAGCAATTACATTTTCACGAATCGTCTTTTCCGGTATCGCACCAATTATCACCATGAATGACATAATCCGGTTTTTAATTCTTTTGATGACATTATCATACATAATCCTATCCTGTACAATCACTTCATCAATTTCCGAATATTTCTCACCATTGCCATACGTTCTTCAAAACTTACTGTCGGAAAACGGTTATAACGACCATCTCTGCATCACATAATACACCTGCTACGACTTTCCCGTATTCTTTTTGCTTTTTTTAACTACATTCATATGTCCTTCATGGATCACGTCTGTAGCAAAACACATATATATACTGTTTTCATATTGTATCCTTTCACTATCTGTATTGTACCGGCACTTGAATATTATTTTCTATAAGTGCTTCCCTCAACACTTTAAAAAACTCTTCAATGTCTTCCACATCGATGGCTCCTAACGCACACAATCGAAATGTATCAGTAGTCGTCACTTTTCCCGGATAAATCGTAAATCCACGCTCATAGCAATAGTCATGAACTTTTTTGGAAGCTCCAATTCGGATCATCAGGATATACTGCCGACGCAACCAGACCAATTTGAATTTCAGGACGTATCAGTTCTTTAAATCCAAGCTCTTTCAGTCCCTCATGAATGGCTTTCATCACTCTGGAATGACGTGCCCACTTTGCCTCTTCTCCCTCAGCAAAATACTCTTTTTTTTAATGCCTGTCGGGTAGCATATACCGTCTGTACCGGTGGTGTAAAAATGCATCTGACCCGTTTTTTCAAAATATTCATACTGTAGATATAAATTACAATAATAGGAACGTTTTTTGGATAATCCTTGGATTTCTTTATGATTTCTTCGTTACCAACTACAAAAGATAATCCTGTCATAGACATCAATCCCTTTTGTGCAGATGCCATACAAAATCGATATTGTCCTTTTCAATATCGATTGGAACCATTGCATATGTCGAAGTCGTATCCAACAATAAAAATCGCATCGTGTGCATGCGCAATTGCTCCTATCTCACGAATCGGATTTCCCACACCCGTACCGGTTTCATTATGTGTTGTATATACCACAGCAATATCCGGATTTTCCTTCATCGTTTTTTCAACCACTTTAAGATCCGGTTGTTCATCGATTGAAACTGCAGATTGATATGATCTAATCCGTAATATTCGCAGATTTCAACTGCTCTGTTTGCTATATGCGCCATTATTTACAACAAGAATCTTCTTTCCTTCTGGAAGAAGTGAATTTACACATACATCCAGATTCAATGTGCCGGAACCACAAAACAGAACCGAAGTATACTTGAGGATCTCCGTGTACGATCTTCACAAGGTCTTTTCCTCATCTGTCTCATCATTTCAGCAAATTCATCTTCCCTTGGGCAGATATCAGGCACAACCTGTGCCATTTTTACCGTGTCCGTCGTTGTTGACGGTCCCGGATTCAATAAAATATTCCTCTTGATATTCTTCATTTGTATTCCTCTCTCTGAATGATACGATTCCTATTTGTCTTCGTTAAATTCCTCAGCCAGCTGGCAACTGCTTCTTTGCATTTCTTTCCTGCTCTGTTGACTCATGCTTCTTAACAGATGTTTTGTCCTTAGAGAAAAAGCTTTTTGATTTTTCTCCAGTATACACCAACTGCAACACCACCCGCAATAAAAACACCTGCAATAATCTGAACTACATAAGTTAAGGTTGCCGGATCAACATATGCCCATGCATGCGTTGGCATTGCCAAAATAAGAAAGAAAGTAAAATAAGTCACCCAAAAATTCTTCCGTTCTTTGTAATCTGTTTCATTAAATTTTTCATCAATCTTTTTCTCCTTTATTCTTCTGAATGAATTTGTTTTAAACGTAATTTTATATAATTGGCTCCAACTTTTGCGCTGGTTCCTAAATGATATACATATTGTTTTCACAAAAGCATCAATCTTATCGTGGTATAAATCTCTCTGCTCGATCAATCTCGTTGCCTCATCTGCTACACGGTCTAACTGATCCAGATTCAGGCTGCATCCGATGCTGTCTCTCATGAAAATATTAATTGGCACAACCCCAATTTTCTCATATTCTGGATTCATGATCTTCATCGGCGTATTAATATACAATACCGGTCTCAATGTTGTAAACGCATATTCATATGCAATACCACTCCAGTCTGTAATGATCAGATCTGCATTAAATACTGTATCGTTCGAAGAAAAAAATCTGTCTGAATTTCAATATTCTTATCTTCTGCAAACTTATCTTTTAATAATTGCATCTTCTCTGGCATATGTCTTACATGCTGTGGATGCGGACGCACGATCACCTTATATCCTGTAGCCCGCAATTTCTGTAAAATATCCTCGAGACAGGAATCCACAATATTATCTTCCTGCCATGACGGAGCGATCAGGATAGTTTTCTGTTCATTGATCACTTTTTCTTTTTGACTCATAATCTTTTTCGCATATCATCGAGCAGGCAGTAACCCCAGTTTAACAATACTTTATGCGGAAGATCATAGGTTTCTTCCATCTTCTCTACCTCATCTTTATGATGTGTGGACCTACGCAGAAAATAGTGTCAAAATGATCGATACTTCCCTTTCGATACGTCATATTCATACTATCAATACTATGTGGCACATGAATATACTCCATGTCCTTTCTTACATAGCTTCTCTTGATATGATAGGTTTCAAGATCAGGCATTGTCATAACAACAATATCACAGTCCAGTTTCATCATCAGAGTGATCAGTTTGATCTCTCCGATATAATATGCTTTAAACCTCTCATGCCTGATCTGGAAAACCTGATCTTCCGGATCACTTGTAAAATAATGGATCACAATATCCGAGTTTTCCAATAACTCTTCGATCATTCCACGATAATATTTATAAAATCCTGAGGATTCAGAATAAAACATTAACTGTTTATTTTCATTGTCTTTGGCAAAACCTCTTATAGTCCTCTTTTTCCTTAGCCTTATAAGGAGCCATCTTTTTTCTTATAGGCATCCTCTACCGCTTTCTGTTCTGCCAGCAGACGTTTACTTTCCTCCAACGCCTCGTAATCAATATATTTTTTTCGGGTTGTAAACTGCATTTAAAATGTAAATCAACGCTGTGGAGAACAAGTTACTGAAAATCAATACAAACCAACTCCACCCGGAACCAGGAATGTAAAATATGTTGAGAATGCAACTGTAAAAATTGTTACTCCCCATTGTCCCAAAGCACCCTGCTCTTTCTGCAACACGTTCGCCTGATTCTGGCATGCACAAAAAGTAAAACAGTAGAAAAGACAGCTGAACAGTGGAATAAGAAGGATCCATGCCAATACAGTAATGTGGCACTACAGACAGATCCAGACCAAGAAAATGTGTGTTAATCGTAGCTGCCTGTGCTGCGATCGCCTCAATATCAATGCCTGTCCCTGTCAATGCACTCTGGAAAAGCTTAAGTTATCCGGATTCTGCAATGCTGCCATTGCCTGAAGCTGTGCGCCGCTCCCCAATTGATCTACACCCATCAGAGAACAGGTAGCTGCCACGATCTGATCACAGACAGATGTCTTGATATGCATCAAATGCTTGCATTGGATTATAAATGACATTAATCAGACCAAGAACCAATGGAATCTGTAATAACATTGGCACCATACCAAGCATTGGACTATAATGTGCCTTTTGAATAACTCCATCTGTTCATCCGCAATGCGATCTTTATCGCCTGCATGCTTATATTTAATCTCATTTATCTGTGGCTGGATCTGTATCATTCGAATACTGTTTTTCTGTACCATAATAGATACCGGCGGATGACGATTTTGCTGACCAATGTAAACAGAATGATTGATAAACCATAGTTTTTCACCAACTGATAGCATCCCCACATGACGTATCCAAGTGGAATACCAAACACCGTGTTAATAAAACTCATCATTTCCTCCTAAAGTGACCGCATCTCAAAATATTAAGAACACCTATTTTATTCTTACATACCAAAATAGAATTTTATCAAATAAAAGGAAACTTGTAAACCTGTAAACAATGATTTCATCTTAAGATTTGCTTAAAATCTTACTGGAATCTATTCCGATAGTTTTAAATAAATTCTGTATTTCAACTCCACATCCCGTATCTGCGGAATGATATTATCATACACCTCTTCTTCCTTGAATTTTCTTATCAGATCATCGCTATGTTCATACGCCACACGATCACTGTCAATTGTACTCTCATAATACCGGATCCTGTCTGCCAGTTTATCCATTGTCACAACCTCATGCCCTGATTCTATATCCAAATGGATCTGCTCATCTGTAAGTCCAATAATATTGACAATTGCAATCGCCGGCACATCCCGTCTGATAGCTTCTCCCGCCAACATCTGTATATACTCACAATAACTCTGGTTTCTCTTATCTGGATTGTCCACTTTGTGCTTATGCGTTTCCTGTTTATCTGTGTTTTCTGCATAATACCAGTTTTTTGCGTCTGAGCTTCCGTATAATTCGACATGCTCCGGAAACTTCACTGTCTTGATCACATAGATTGCCTGATCACCAATCACGATATGATCCACATGCATTACTTCATACATCCCTGCATCATGATTAAACGTCTCTGTCTCATAATAACCATTATTTATTGTACAAAAACTTCGGAAAGTTTTTGATCAGATACTGTTTTGCCTGCTGTATTGCCGCTTCATGCTCCTGCTCTCTCTCCATTTCTTCTCTGGAGATATGAATGTCTACATTCTCCCAATCAATTTCAGCTGCGACGTAATCCTGGTCTTACCATAACTCACATCTTCCTTTCATTTCCTTCAATCTCTTTTAACAGTTTCCCCTAATCCCCAAAGCATCCTGTTAAATTAATTAATTTTATTCCCATTCATGCAAAAGACCATTCGATATCGCGTAAATTTAAATTTACGTCACATCGAATGGTCTCTTTGCTGCCTTCTGGAATTTACCATAATCTCAAAATTAACTGGAGGTACAAAACCATGAAAAAGAAAAATTTTTGCTATCACATTATGTGCACTTATTGCAGCCGCTTCTATTGTTGGAAGTACAGGAGTTGTGGATAACTCTTATGAGGTTGCCTATATTCTTGGATGCCTATGTCTGGAGGTTACTAATTTCAAGTTGATACTGCTCTCCACACCAAGTAGTTATAAATTGTACTGTATCAGTTCTTTTTCATTGCTTCAAAAATAATAACTGCTTGGTGTAAATATTTCTTTGCCTCATCTAGTTGTCCTAATTCAGCCACTGCTATACCTTGATTCAAAACAAGTCTTGGAAAAGCAGGTAGATTTCCATATTTCACACAATATTCTACGCCTTGATTTGCCATTGCCAAGGCTTCCTTTATGACAATACTGTGTGCCAAACCAACAACTGAGATTGTACAAAATCATAGGATATTTTGCTGTTTTCATTTTTCCATCTACGACTTTGTTTTCCCATGTATTCTTTCAACCACATATCCAACTGTACTGCAACAACAATTTCTCCCAAATCCGCATGTAAAATTGCAATCGCATTGATAATCATAATTTCATCAAACGTTAACAGGTTATTCCTAAGTGGACTTTTTCCATCAAAATCAGGCAATGTAATATGAATTGCTTTCATGTAATATTCCATCGCACTAATATCATCTTTTTCTTTTTTGTCTGGCCAATTCTCCCTTTGCAAAATACAAGCACTGATGTTCCAATTCTGATGCATTTTGAGCCATTTTCTCAACAACATCAATCTGTTTCTCAAGTCTTGCAACATCCTCATCCGTTATATCTCTTATTAAGGTTTGTATTTCAGAATACAACTCCATTTCTTCCCTGCTCACAAAAGAATTAAACAAATTATTCTCCGTACCCAATCGTTCAAACAGTTTCTCCAAAATAAGTCGTCCCGGTTTTTGTGCTCCATTTTCAATTCTCGACAAAGACGCAGGTGTACAGATTCCGTAACTAACTTCTTCCTACTACAATATATTTATGGTTAATATCCCTTACAGCCAGTAAGGAATTATCCATCTTGTTGCTTAAGCTGTTAGAATGTAGGTAGCAATTGGATATCTTCTCCTTTCTTGGACTTCGCGTCCGTAAAACAGACTGATAACCAGTTCCTCATTCGCAGCGTTCGTTTTATGCAGGTTGAATCGCCTTAGGTGCATTCGTGTCACACCACAGTAGATTGAATAGGCAATGAGTAAAACTGGTACTTATCCATTGCAATAATCTTAAGGAGTGACAAATTTATGAACGCAGTAGGTATCGATGTTTCAAAAGGTAAAAGTATGGTTGCTATTATGCGGCCTTTTGGCGAAATTGTTTCCACACCCTTTGAAATTAAACACACATCCAGTGACATCAATTCGCTTGTAAAACTTATCAAGTCTATCGAAGGTGAGTCCCGAATTGTAATGGAGCATACCGGACGCTATTACGAAGTCCTTGCCCATCAACTTTCCGAAGCAAATCTTTTCGTTAGTGCCATTAACCCAAAGCTTATCAAGGATTTTGATAACGATTCCCTTCGTAAAGTCAAAACAGATAAAGCTGACTCTGTTAAAATTGCCCGATATGCACTTGACAAGTGGCAAAATCTGAAACAGTATAGCGTTATGGATGAATTACGCAATCAACTCAAAACCATGAACCGTCAGTTTGGCTTTTACATGAAACACAAAACGGCTATGAAGAATAACCTCATCGGTATCCTTGACCAAACCTACCCTGGTGTTAATACTTATTTTGACAGTCCTGCACGTAGTGACGGCAGCCAGAAATGGGTCGATTTTGCATCTACATACTGGCATGTAGACTGTGTCCGTAAAATGTCCATAAACGCTTTTATTGATCACTATGAAAACTGGTGCAAACGCAAGAAGTACAACTTCAGCAAGTCAAAAGCTGAAGAAATCTATGGAAAAGCAAAGGAGCTTGTTCCTGTACTTTTCCTAAGGATGACATTACAAAGCTTATTATCAAGCAGGCAGTTGACCAACTTAACAGTGCTTCTATTACTGTTGAGTCGCTACGCACTCTCATGAACGAAACTGCATCCAAGCTTCCGGAGTATCCCGTTGTTATGGCAATGAAAGGGGTTGGAACGTCACTCGGTCCTCAACTGATGGCTGAGATTGGTGATGTTTCCCGTTTCACTCACAAGGGTGCCATTACTGCTTTTGCCGGTGTAGACCCTGGTGTTAACGAATCCGGCTCTTATGAACAGAAAAGTGTTCCAACTTCAAAACGAGGTTCTTCTGACCTCAGGAAAACACTATTTCAGGTAATGGATGTCTTAATCAAAACACATCCACAAGATGATCCTGTGTATCAGTTCTTAGACAAAAAACGGGCTCAAAAGAAACCGTATTATGTCTATATGACTGCCGGTGCTAACAAGTTTCTACGCATCTACTATGGACGAGTGAAAGAATATCTTGCATCTCTTCCAGAATCTTAATTATCTACTATACCTTTCAGACCAGCACTGGTGTGGTGGTCTTGTTTTTGACGTCTAATTTTCAACCTGTATAAAATTTTCAAAGTTCTTTCATTTTAGCCTTGACTTTTATTTGCAGGCTATAATCTGGAGCCATGACTGACACAATATCGCCGCTCTTTAGCTTTCCAGACAATCCATTGGCAAATGCCTTAACAAAATAGAGATTGCCTGCTTTTCTCCTGTCAGATGATAGAGATAGGCATTTTCAAGCTGCCGGCTCTTCTGCAATCTTGGATGTCAGGATGTAATCTCCTGGCCAAATCTGCAGATGCAAATGCCCAACCACAGTATCCGAATGTTTTACTGACATCATCTGGCAGGTTATAACTGCCACCTCTATGGTCTCTTTACCATGTCAGAAATAATTTTCTCCCACTGAAATTGGTTTTACACACGGACAATTTTCTTTCACTCATAGCCTTATTAAACAATGGTAACTGCAAAGCAGATGATCAAAGACAGCACGATGCAAAGCACACCAAGTAATAGTCCTGTTTTTCAAAAATCGATTTCATCTCCCTCCAACTCTTTTCCTTATTTTGTCTCCTTTTAACCAGTGTCTTAATTGACTGCTGTCTACCTATTTTCTGTTGTGGTATATGATGGCCGTAATCATTGTAAGCGGCACTGCAACACAAACCATGATCCCATAATTTCTTCTTCATATCATCATCCTCCCAATCTCATACAATAAACGGCTGCCGCTCCTCCTGCCAGAAACGGTCCCACAGGAAATGCTTCTTTATCTCGTTTCCCTTGAACCGATTCCACAGGCAGATCCAACAACCATACATCACAAATCCTGTCAGTCCTAAACAGGAAGCAGTTGGACTTGCAGGGGTCCCAGTACCAAGCCGGTTGTTCCCTTGCCAGCTTGATATCACCGCCGCCAATTCCACCTTCCCTCTTGCAAAATAACGCAACTATGAGGTATGGCACTGCCCCTAAAGCCCAAACAGCTGTCTGGGTGCAAAAAGTGAAAGAGGGCAATCCCTGCCTGAATCGGTCCGGAATATCCGGTACCGAAGATCCCAGGCAGAAACCGCAATAAGCAGCGAGAAAAAAGCACTGCCTGTACTGCCTGAAGCAGCGATATATCCTGATCTCCATATCAACCGCTATAGTCAAACATTTCCTGCACCCTGCGTACCAGTGTGTAGTAGCACGGTATCATTAAACAGTGCATAAAGACCTTGCCAGAAGCAGTGCTCCTTGCGCACAACTGCGATCAGGATCTTAATGGCTGTGTCCACATATCCTCACCAGATGTATCCTGAAGCTTGTTTTTACTGTTCCACATATGCATAACCATTGCATTGATAATTTACCAGCTCTTTTTAATATTCTTCATTTGATCTCCTCCATTTTTTCTGTTTTTTGTTCTCTGTACCCTTTAAATCAGACCATGTTCTGCCCCTGGATTTTGAGGGGGTGCTGTCTGTAAGGTAGATGCCTGTGCCATAGACAGTGCCTCTCCATACGCTCCTAATACCGCTTGTTTTCAGCTCGTTGCGGAATTCCTCCGTCACAGGAAAACAGATATCCTTGTATCCATCCTGTGTTTTCCGGCTGGGCATAGACATAAAAGCCCATCCTTACTCTCCCTCGACGATTTTTGATTCCCCTGACGGCAAACATCCGGCGATTGTGGCGGATGGTTAGGCTCTGATCCCGCCCCTGTACTCCTGGTGGATACATAGATGTAATCCGAACGTCTAAATCTGGCATACTGATTCTTCCTCCTTTGTTTTTTTCTGCTCATAAACCGTTCCTTTCTGATCTATTTCAGTCAAACAGACAGCCAAAACTGCCTGCTAAAACTGCATGGTGTGTATGAATTCCTCCGCCGGTTGCGTGACTCTGTAAAATCAATTCTCTTAAAAGTCATAGCGATCCACATAAAAAAAAGGAACTCCCTGTTTCATCATAGAGTTCCAGCACATCACTAATGGATAGCCCATGACCTGTATAACCGGACGGCGGATGATACCGGAATTTATCATAGGGAGTTCTTCCAGGTCATTGGTGTCAGATGCCCCTTCATAGACTTTGATATAAAAAAATCCGGCTTGGGGAGCCATATTGCTTGCTCCATCTGGGAAAGTGCAAGGAACTTCATATGCACATCCACATCTCTCTCTCAGTTGCCAGATGCGTACATCACAACCCCTTTGCCGATTCCATATCTTTCCTGCTATTTGCCAACCGGTCGTAGATCCCGTCCTGCCACTGAATTTTTGATATTCCTTCGCTTACGCAGGAAGCTTCTAATGCTTCATTCTGAAACATGGGGATCCATTACTGCACATCCTTCCGTCACACGACCTACCCTGGTTCTATACCGGATCACTCCCATTTTCAATCTGAATCTGCTTCATTTCCTTCCCTCACTTAAATCATTCTCCATCTCTCGTGTCCTTTTTCTGTGCCTGTTGAAACTGTTCCAGATCTCCTGTAATATCGGGAAAGATCATCCTTCCTTTCACCGATTCCCAGTACGGCAAAATCATCCCTGCCGCAGATCAAAATTCGATACTGGTAGTCCTTCTTGCATCATTATCCAGAATATTCTGGGGAATGTCAGCCATAAATCCAGCGCCCCAAATGGACGGATCTGGGAGATTGAGCCGTTCCTTTTCCCCCAACAGTTCTGGCTGCAGCACACCAACCACATCCCTGTTCCAGCAGTGCCATGCCTCCCCAGTAGATAAAAAGAAACCAAATGGGCAATGGAATGTTCTGGGATTTTCTGTTTCTGGATATTCGTACAGAAAAAAGCTGCCCTGCAATGCTCTGGTACCTTTGAGGGAAGAACCACCACCCGGTTCATTTTGGAATCAAGACACGTCCCTTTCCATCCACTAAACGATACATCGGTTTACTCATCTGGTCCTTTCTCCTTTTCCCATCAATGCCTTCCACTCTCATTGGGTTCATTAACTCATATTTCATCGAACACCTTCAGATAGGTTTGCAAACCGTCTGTACCGGAACTAATACCAATCAGAATCACCGGGGACTGTTTCTATCATCAAATCACAATCAAGGAATCCCAGCCGTCAGTAACAGTTCACTAGGCACAGAAAGGACACCGTTTTCCTTTTTTTTGCACCATTGTTTTTCTCTTGTTTTCTGTTCTCCTTAGCACCTCTCTTTTCCGAGACAGATTTCTTCCCGGATCTCACTTGTGATCCGTTTCTCCATCTCCCACATTCCAAATAGATCAAACTGTCTTGGTTTTGACCGCTCCCTCTCACCAGGATCATAATTGGTAGCCAAGCCTCTGGAAACTCACAACCGCCCTCATACCTCTGGGCCAGGTTATTGATGCAGGTAACGGCTGTAATAAAATATCCCTGTATACAGTTCCCGGATGAAATCGCAGTCATTAGAAGCTGACCATCCACTTTCCCTGACATCCTGCCAGCGTGTTTTTTAACCGTATATGGTCCTGCTCCGGGAAACTCACTTCGTAATAATCTTCCGTCATATAATAGGGCGGGTCATAGAAAAAAGCCTTCCCGGTCATACTGCCGGATCAGCGCCTCAAAATCCTTATTTTCAATCACGGTATCCGCAAGCCGTTCCGCCGCCTCCCTGATCAGAGAAAAAACCTTCCTCACATCAAAAGGCTGGCAACTGTAGGACGTGCAGCCGCTCCCATAGCTGTAGCGGATTATCTTATAAAATGCGGCTGCCCTCCGCACATCCTCTGCCACTGCTTTCCCCTGCAAAAGCCCCTGCATCTCCTCAAATTCTGCCGGCGGAAGATTGTGAAATGCCAGCTCCAGTTCTTCTGCTACCTGCTTTCTGCCACACTCCCCCATTTCCAGAAAGCTTTTTTAATCTCCATAAACTCATCCCGGCTGTTCAGCGGCAAAACCCCAACACCTGCAAAAGCTCCCATGTCCTGTTTTTACACACCGGTAAAGGTTGATCAGGTCTGCATTGTAGTCATTAAACACTTCCATCACACCCTTGTCCGGTTCTTTTTCCAAACAATACCCAGCCGCCACCACCAAAAACCTCAATATAGCGGTCATATTTTGCGGGCATCATCCATAAATGGTTTTTCCGCAGCGCTTTTTTTACCGCCTACCCATGAAATAAAACTGTTGATTCTACATCCCTCCTAACATCCGCAATACTCATGAAACATATAACTGAGTCCTACGCAAATACCAGTGACATCCCAGGTTCAAAAAATCCAGCTCCTCTGCCTGTTCTACTGCTTTTTCCAGTCTTGGGCCTCTATCAAAATCGGTAAACAAATTCCCCAGCCTTTCCTGTGATTCACGGCTTCCACATTTACTGCCTCTACCATCGCATTCACCCCTTTACGCTCATATTCCTCTTGCTCTTTTTAAATGTAATCGTTTCATGAATCGATGATTTGAATCACGATTAAATCTGATCCCAGCTTTCTGCACAAGAGACATTACTTCTTCATCACACATATAAACCGGCCCCATTGACCTGATTTGAATTCACAGAACATACATCATTGCATTGGGATCCACATCCTCTAAATGTTCCAAACCGGCCTTGACATCTCCCGGTTCGTCAAAATACATTTTTGCCAGCATATCCTGTAAATCAAAAAAACAAGGAGGATTGTTTGCTTCATGTTTTCCCAGGTATCCGTTTTTAATTGCTCCTCGCTGACTCCCAGCCACTTCAGCCTGTCATAATTGATAATGGCACTTCCGTCCTTTCTCCGTCCACACCAACACATGAAATCCATAAACCAGTGCCAGATCCTCACGGCTTCATGAGGGCAATCTGCAAGAAAATCAACATTTTCCTGTGCATTTCGACATAGACGGTCAACCCCTTCTTTATGATTTCATAATCCTACTTTACTGGAAATGCCATCTGTTTAGTTATTGCCGCTTCCTGAAACTTCTGATAATCCCGAGTGATGTTCTGCCACACATCTTCAAGCTTCTTTCCGTTCTCAAGCTCCTGATAATAGATTCCAGATATAAAAAGTGGAACGGATGTGTAGCTTGGGCTACCTGGACAGATATATCTCCTGTAATTTGATGTTGTTATTTTTTAAAACCTCTGATTTCCACTTTTCTCTCCTGAAAAGATTCCGGAAAAAATGTTTTAAATTCTTTCTGTTAACTGTAAAAAACTCTCATAGGTCATTTTCTATTCTCCCTCTACACCTTATTCATATCGTTTTCCATCTCATAAGCAGTCAAACAAGTCCCTTTCTTGCATACTATTCAAAAAATACAGCTCTCCTTCCATGGTATTAAACTATCGAAAGATATAAAATTTTCTATCATAATGTGCCAAAAACAATTCCTCCTTTTCTGAATATCAGGTTCCTGTTCTTCCCTTTCAAACCTTCCTCTGTGGTAAGAAAGAATTCATCTCCACTGTTCCAAAAGCTAACATACAGTTCTCCTTCCGAGTTTTGATTCCCCGCTGTTCAAAACCCTCTCCCCCACCCGTCACTTTCCTCCTGCCCTTTTCCAGTACTTTACTGCTTCCAATCTCTTCTGAAAGCTGATTATGACTTTCTACTTCCAGAACTCCCCATAGCTCCCCATGCCAGACTTCCACGGTGGGCTTCATACTATAAATATTTTCTTCTAATTCTGAATATCCAAGTAGACCGCCAGCCCCTCTGTCTCCTTCTTCCGGAAGGCACTCCTTTGCAATCTGTTCCCAAAATTCTGTCTCATAGCTGCATAACTCAGCTGGAAATACCTCACTCACTGCTCCAACTCTCCCCAGTCATCCTTTGCATACATGGTAGCTTCAAAGGACCAAATATCCGAAGTACAAAAACGCTCCATTGTTTTTTCACTGATGTTGTCCGATTTTACTTGTCAATGCTTCTTTCCTCCTCTCGCAAAACTCCTACTTCCATGCCTGCGAATCACAATAGGCTGTCATAATCCATTCAAATGCTCGGTCGCTTACCAGCTCTTGAATCTGTAAGTTCTTGATAAACGAATATGGCTGCTTCCCTGATACAGATCCCTTGCCATATGAAACAAAACATAGCTGTCCAGATCTACACCATGAATACGGATTTCTGTAAAATGTATCCCATCTCTATCAACATTTCCCAGTGCTCTGGGCTCCACAAAATCGATCTTGGAAAGAAGATAGATCGCAGAACAGGTCGCTGCTTCTTCAATGGCTCTGTTACACTTCTCCTCCCATAGCCAAAAACCGTTCTCTATGACCATTTTGAAAAAAAGCACGGATTTCTTTTCCCTGTCAGACGGCACACGCGGCTTACAAAGGTGCTGACAGCCACTTCCTCTGCCAACACCTCCAGAAGCTCATAAAAACGGACACAATCGGTAACACGGCGTTCACAGGGCTTCTCTGATTTTCCAGACAACCAGAAAGGTGACTGATAACCATTCCGCTCCTTCTGACGAAATCCTGGTATATGCTGCATTTTTTCCAGTCCAGCATAACGTATCACTCATAAATCGAATCATTGTCTCCTACCTCCTCAATCTCAATTCTTTCTACCCTAATGTCATTCCTCCATATCCTTTGTTCTTTGATTCTGATAATGTTTCAATCGCCTCCTCCCTTGTACGAAACATTCTCCACGGTGAAACTCGATGATAAAGTCCAGTATGATTGTACTCCAAAATACCTCCCGTCATAACTCTACCGTATATTCGCAGGTATTTTTTTTGTTTTGTTTGTGATCATCACACAGGTATCTCCTTTATTCCATTCATAAGGAAAGCCTGAATCTTTTTTAGTTTTTTTCATCCATTTTCTTCAATTACCACACTTTTTCTTTGAACTTTTTAACGCCAAAAAGCCAACCATGTCCTAGTAAATAAAACATGATTGGCTTACCTGCTTCTATATATAAATGCCAGTTATCCCCTAAATCTTTCTTTTTTATGATTTATCCACAAGATTGTCCAGGCTTACCTTTTTATGCTCACACCTATTCCGACAATACGA
>VOFJ01000849.1_pt1 | contig 22032 bp, 26 predicted proteins | sample 5384081 | NCBI WGS metagenome assembly VOFJ01 (sample SAMN12384729, study PRJNA508395) | human gut metagenome | isolation source: healthy gut I | host: Homo sapiens | reverse complement strand
TCGGTATTACTTCGGTTTCAGTTACGTATTGTGCTTCTACTCTGGGCGGGTGCATCAAAGCGCTGGAATGGATGAGCGAACCGACAAAGGTGAAAGCATTAGAGAAACGGCTACTTTCCATGTAAAGATCGGTTACCCGGATAAATGGAAAGATTACTCTGCTCTGGAGATCAAAGACGACTCTTATTGGGCAAATATCGAGCGTGCCAGCCAATGGGACTTCAATGACATGATTGCGAAAGCCGGTAAGCCGGTTGACAAGGACGAGTGGTTGATGACACCTCAGACGGTAAATGCTTACTATAACCCGACAACCAACGAAATCTGTTTCCCAGCCGCTATCCTGCAGGCTCCGTTCTTTGATATGAACGCTGACGATGCGATGAACTATGGTGCTATCGGTGTGGTAATCGGCCATGAAATGACTCACGGATTCGACGATCAGGGTCGTCAATACGACAAGGATGGTAACCTGAAAGACTGGTGGACAGAAGAAGATGCTAAAAAGTTCGAGGAACGTGCTCAAGTGATGGTTAACTTCTTTGACAGCATAGAAGTGGCTCCCGGTGTGTACATGCAAACGGTGAACTTACTTTGGGAGAGAACATTGCCGACCACGGTGGCTTGCAGGTTTCTTTCGCGGCTTTCAAGAAAGCAATGGAAACAGCACCGCTGGAAGTTGTTGACGGATTTACTCCCGAACAACGTTTCTTCCTTGCTTATGCTAATGTATGGGCCGGACACATCCGCCCGGAAGAGATTCTCCGACTGACCAAACTCGATCCTCACTCTTTAGGAAAATGGCGTGTGGACGGAGCATTGCCTCATATCCAGAACTGGTACAGAAGCATTCAATATCACAGAACATGATCCTATGTTCGTAGCGAAGGATAAACGAGTGTCTATCTGGTAATATATTTTGATTAGAAGCTCTATGTGCGAAGGAGCGTTGACTTTCCAACAGGAACAGTCAACGCTTTTTTTTTTATTAATTCACACCTTATTTATTACGTACGATAAACAATATTTCGTAACTTTGCGCATCAAATACTTAATAAGCAATTCAATGTCAGAGTCTAAAAGAATAAAAACTGCATTGGTATCTGTATACCATAAGGAAGGTTTGGATGAAATTATTACCAAACTTTACGAAGAAGGAGTCGAGTTTCTCTCAACAGGTGGAACTCGTCAGTTTATTGAATCACTAGGATATCCCCTGTAAGGCAGTGGAAGATTTGACCACTTATCCTTCCATCCTCGGTGGTAGAGTGAAGACATTACATCCGAAGATTTTCGGAGGTATCCTTTGCCGTCGTGACCTGGAACAGGATATTCAACAGATTGAAAAGTATGAAATCCCCGAAATAGATTTGGTTATTGTCGACCTGTATCCGTTTGAAGCTACCGTAGCTTCCGGCGCATCCGAAGCAGACATCATTGAAAAAAATCGATATAGGTGGAATCTCTTTGATTCGTGCTGCTGCCAAGAACTATAACGATGTCATCATCGTGGCTTCTCAGGCACAATATAAGCCATTGCTGGATATGCTGATGGAACATGGCGCTACTTCTTCACTCGAAGAACGTCGCTGGATGGCAAAAAAGCGTTTGCCGTTTCTTCTCACTACGACTCAGCTATCTTCAATTATTTCGATGCCGGCGAAGGTTCTGCTTTCCGTTGTTCGGTAAACAGCCAGAAGCAACTCCGTTACGGTGAAAACCCTCATCAGAAAGGTTATTTCTACGGAAATCTGGACGCCATGTTCGATCAGATTCACGGTAAGGAAATCTCTTATAACAACTTGCTGGACATCAATGCTGCCGTCGATCTGATCGACGAATACGAAGATTTGACTTTCGCTATCCTGAAACATAATAATGCTTGCGGCCTGGCTTCTCGTCCAACTGTACTGGAAGCATGGACAGACGCGTTGGCCGGTGATCCCGTTTCCGCTTTCGGAGGCGTGTTGATTACTAACGGAGTGATTGACAAAGCAGCAGCTGAAGAGATCAACAAGATATTCTTCGAAGTGATTATCGCGCCGGACTATGACGTAGACGCGCTCGAGATTTTGGGACAGAAAAAGAACCGCATCATCCTGGTTCGCAAAGAAGCCAAACTGCCTAAGAAACAGTTCCGTGCTTTGTTGAACGGTGTATTGGTGCAGGACAAAGATATGAATATTGAAACGGTTGCCGATCTGAGAACTGTGACAGACAAAGCTCCTACTCCGGAAGAAGTGGAAGATCTGTTGTTTGCCAACAAGATCGTTAAGAACAGTAAATCAAACGCTATCGTGCTGGCAAAAGGCAAACAGCTTCTTGCAAGCGGTGTGGGACAGACTTCACGGGTAGACGCCTTGAAACAAGCGATTGAAAAAGCCAAATCATTCGGATTCGATCTGAACGGTGCGGTAATGGCTTCAGATGCTTTCTTCCCCTTCCCGGATTGCGTAGAAATAGCAGACAAAGAAGGTATTACGGCAGTCATCCAGCCGGGCGGCTCGGTGAAAGACGATCTTACTTTTGCTTACTGCAACGAGCACGGTATGGCGATGGTGACCACCGGTATCCGTCATTTTAAACATTAAAAACAGGCATTAAGTATTAGGTATTAAGTATTAACCTTGCGGATAAGGCAGTCTACTTTATACCTAATATTTAATACCTAATACTTAATACTTAATACTTTATATTAATGGGATTATTCTCTTTTACACAAGAAATAGCGATGGACTTGGGGACAGCCAATACCATCATCATCACAAACGGGAAAATTGTGGTGGATGAGCCTTCGGTTGTGGCCTTGGATCGCCGTACAGATAAGATGATCGCCGTTGGGGAAAAGGCGAAGTTGATGCACGAAAAAACCCACGAAAATATACGTACTATTCGTCCGTTGAGGGATGGAGTGATCGCCGACTTCTATGCTTGTGAGCAAATGATGCGCGGTTTGATTAAACAGGTAAATACTCGTAATCACTTGTTTTTCGCCGTCACTTCGTATGGTGATCGGTGTGCCGTCGGGAAGTACGGAAGTTGAACTCCGTGCCGTTCGTGACTCGGCCGAGCATGCCGGTGGGCGTGACGTCTATCTGATATTCGAACCGATGGCTGCGGCGATCGGTATCGGTATTGATGTAGAAGCGCCCGAAGGAAACATGATCGTGGATATAGGTGGTGGGTCTACGGAAATTGCCGTTATCTCTTTGGGAGGTATTGTTTCCAACAACTCCATCCGTGTGGCGGGTGATGATCTGACGGAAGACATCCGTGAATACATGAGCCGTCAGCATAATGTGAAAGTCAGCGAACGTATGGCAGAACGTATTAAGATCAACGTAGGTGCTGCACTGACCGAGCTTGGCGATGACGCTCCGGAAGATTACATCGTTCATGGACCGAACCGTATTACAGCTCTTCCGATGGAAGTGCCCGTATGTTATCAGGAAGTGGCTCACTGTCTGGAGAAATCCATCTCCAAGGTTGAAACAGCCATCCTGAGTGCATTGGAAAATACGCCGCCCGAACTGTATGCGGATATTGTACACAACGGCATTTATCTTGCCGGTGGTGGTGCATTGCTTCGCGGACTGGACAAGCGTTTGACAGATAAAATTAACATACCTTTCCACATTGCTGAAGATCCTTTGCACGCAGTAGCCAAAGGTACGGGTGTGGCATTAAAGAATGTAGACCGTTTCTCTTTCTTGATGAGATAAATAATACGGATCATTATTCATGCGGAATTTAATAAACTTCCTTTTGAAATACAATTACTGGTTCCTCTTCATCGTATTAGAGGTAGCCAGTTTTGTTTTGTTATTTCGGTTCAACAACTACCAGCAGAGTACTTTCTTTTACATCTGCCAATGTCGTTGTGGGGGCAGTTTATGAAGTTTCGGGAGGAATAAGCTCTTATTTCCATCTCAAATCGGTCAACGCAGACTTGCTGGATCGTAATATGGCGCTCGAACAGCAGATCACTAATCTGGAAAAGGCGTTGCGGGAGCATCAGGTTGATTCGGCCACTGTAAACAGCATCAGGGAGATACCTCTGACAGATTATCGGTTGTTCAAGGCACACGTCATTAAGAACAGTCTGAATCAGGCGGATAATTATATAACGCTCGATCAGGGTTCTTCTGCCGGCATCCGTCCCGAAATGGGAGTGGTGGACGGAAACGGAATTGTGGGTATTGTCTATGAAACCTCCTCTTCGTATTCACTCGTGATTTCGGTATTGAACAGCAAGTCAAATATTAGTTGCAAGATTGTCGGAAGTGACTACTTTGGTTATCTGAAGTGGGAGCATGGAGATTCCCGCTATGCGTATCTGAAAGATTTGCCTCGTCATGCAGAGTTTAATCTGGGTGATACGGTGGTGACAAGCGGCTTCTCTACCGTATTCCCTGAAGGAATCATGGTAGGAACAGTCGATGATATGTCCGACTCGCACGACGGATTGTCTTATTTGTTGAAAATCAAGTTGGCTACCGATTTCGGCAAGGTGAGTGATGTGCGGGTGATAGCCCGGAACGGTCAGCAGGAACAGAAAGAACTGGAAAATAAGGCTGTGAAATAATGATAATTACCTATATACATAGAATCGGATGGTTTATCGGGCTGGTACTTCTTCAGGTGCTGATCCTGAATAACGTACATATTGCCGGATATGCTACTCCCTTTCTCTACATTTACTTTATACTGAAATTCGCTTCCGGAACTTCCCGGAATGAGTTGATGTTGTGGGCTTTCTTCTTCGGACTAACCATTGATATCTTTGCCGATACTCCGGGGATGAATGCTGCGGCAACCGTGCTGCTGGCTTTCCTTCGTCCGTCCTTGCTGCGCCTGTTTACTCCGCGTGACAATCTGGACAGTATCATCCCTTCTTTTTCAAGAGCATGGGCATCACTCCTTTCCTGAAATATACCACGGCAAGTGTTTTTGTCCATAGCCTGGCATTACTCAGCATTGAGTTCTTCTCATTTACCAGCATCTGGCTGTTGTTATTGCGGGTGATTTCGTGCACCCTTCTGACTTTAACCTGCATTCTTGCTGTAGAAGGAATAAGGAGGAGATAGGAATGGCAAAAAGACTATAGATTAGAAAAGCGGAAATTTGTTATCGGGGGGGATTGCTTTAACTATTGTGTTGATTTATCTGATACGCCTCTTTGTATTACAGATAACGACAGACGACTACAAGAAGAATGCCGACAGCAATGCTTTCCTGAATAAAATTCAATATCCCTCACGGGGTGCTATTTACGACCGTAACAGCAAACTGCTGGTATTCAACCAGCCGGCCTATGACATCACTCTTGTCCCGAAAGAGGTCGAAAATCTGGATACACTCGATTTATGTGAGTCGTTGGGCATTACTCGCGCTCAGTTCCTTAAGATCATGAGTGATATGAGAGACCGCCGCCGCAATCCGGGATATTCCCGATATACCAACCAGCTGTTCATGTCACAACTCTCTGCGGAGGAGTGCGGTGTCTTCCAGGAGAAACTGTTCAAGTTTCCCGGTTTTTATATTCAGCGGCGTACGATCCGGCAATATTCATACAATGCTGCCGCCGCCCATGCTTTGGGGATATCGGTGAGGTATCCGTTAAAGATATGGAGGCGGATGAAGAGGGATACTACATTCGCGGAGATTATGTAGGAAAACTGGGAGTTGAAAGATCGTACGAGAAATACCTGCGTGGAGAAAAGGGAGTAGAGATTCTGTTGCGCGATGCGCATGGACGTATCCAGGGACGTTATATGGACGGAGAGTATGACCGTCCTTCCATTCCGGGCAAGAATCTGACTCTGAGTCTCGACATCGATTTGCAGATATTAGGCGAACGGTTATTGAAAAATAAGATTGGAAGTATCGTAGCTATCGAACCGGAAACCGGAGAAATCCTTTGTCTGGTTTCTTCTCCGAATTATGATCCGCATCTGATGATTGGTCGTCAGCGTGGCAAGAACCATCTGATGCTGCAACGCGATAAACAGAAACCGTTGCTCAATCGTGCGTTGATGGGAGTCTATCCTCCGGGGTCAACTTTCAAGACGGCACAGGGACTGACCTTCCTGCAAGAAGGAATCATTACCGAGCAAAGTCCTTCTTTCCCCTGTTCTCGTGGTTTCCATTATGGGCGTCTGACAGTGGGATGTCATGCTCACGGCTCACCTTTGCCATTGATTCCGGCTATTGCGACTTCTTGCAACTCCTATTTCTGTTGGGGGGCTGTTCCGTATGTTCGGCGATCGCAAGTACGGTTCACCGCAGAATGCCATCACAGTCTGGAAAGATCACATGGTTTCTCAGGGATTCGGCTATAAGTTAGGAGTTGATTTGCCCGGAGAGAAACGGGCTTGATACCGAACGCGCAATTTTATGACAAGGCTTATCGTGGACACTGGAACGGACTGACGGTCATCAGTATCTCCATCGGACAAGGTGAAATTCTGTCTACCCCTCTTCAGATAGCTAACTTAGGGGCAACGATTGCCAATCGCGGACATTTTACAACACCACATATTGTGAAGGAAATTCAGGATGCGCAGTTGGATAGCATTTATCGACATCCACGCAACACAACCATAGAGCGAAGACATTATGAATCTGTGGTAGAAGGAATGCGTGCTGCTGCCACCGGAGGTACTTGCCGTATGCTGTCCGTGATGGTGCCGGAACTTGAAGCCTGCGGAAAGACAGGAACAGCGCAGAATCGCGGACATGACCATTCGGTGTTTATGGGCTTTGCTCCGATGAACCAGCCCTAAGATCGCCATTGCCGTATATGTAGAGAATGGAGGTTGGGGAGCGACTTATGGAGTGCCGATCGGTGCATTGATGATGGAACAATATATGAAAGGGAAGTTGTCGCCCGAGAATGAGTTAAGAGCAGAAGAAATCAGTAACAGAATCATTTTATATGGTAACGAGGAACGATAGTTTGTGGAAAACACTGGATTGGGTAACGATTGGTATCTATCTGCTTTTGATTGTCGGCGGATGGTTCAGCGTTTGCGGTGCCAGCTATGACTATGGCGATCGTGACTTCTTTGATTTCTCTACCCGTGCCGGAAAGCAGTTTGTATGGATTATCTGCTCCTTTGGTCTGGGATTTGTTTTGCTGATGCTGGAAGACCGGATGTATGATATGTTCGCGTACATTATATATGTAGGGATGATTGTGCTGCTTATTGTTACCATCTTTATCGCACCGGATACGAAAGGGTCGCGTTCGTGGCTGGTGATGGGGCCGGTCAGCTTGCAACCCGCCGAGTTTGCCAAGTTTGCTACGGCACTGGCGTTGGCGAAATATATGAACTCATACTCATTCAGCATAAAAGAAAGAAAAGTGTGCCTTCGTCTTGGGCTTTATCATTCTTCTTCCGATGCTCCTGATTATCGGACAGCGGGAGACGGGGTCGGCATTAGTCTATCTTGCCTTCTTTTTTGGTGCTTTATCGGGAAGGGAATGCCCGGTGTAGTGCTTTTGCCGGTCTGTGTGCAGTGATTTACTTTGTTGTCGGCATCCGTTTTGACGAGGTCTTTATTGCCGATACTCCCACACCGTTGGGCGAATTTATCGTGTTGTTATTGATTCTGTTGTTTGCCGGAGGAATGGTATGGGTGTACCCCAAAAAGTGGGAACCCACACGGAACATTATCGGAGGAAGCCTGATCATTCTGCTTATCGCATATTTAATATCGGAATACGGAATACACTTTAGTCTGGTATGGGTGCAATGGGGCTTTGTGTCCTTGTGATAGGTTATCTGTTCTATCTGGCATTGAGAGAGCGTCAACGTTCCTATTTCCTGATTGCCCTGTTTGCCATCGGCTCTATCGGCTTCCTGTATTCCAGTAACTATGTATTTGATAATATCTTGGAATCCCATCAGCAAATCCGCATCAAGGTTGTACTCGGTATGGAAGAAGACCTGACGGGGAGCGGGATATAATGTCAATCAGTCAAAGATAGCCATCGGTTCCGGTGGATTGACTGGAAAAGGCTTTCTGAATGGCACACAGACGAAACTGAAATATGTGCCCGAACAAGATACCTGACTTTATCTTCTGTACAGTGGGAGAGGAGCAGGGATTTGTCGGTTCGGCTGCTGTCCTGTTGGCTTTCCTTATATTGATTCTGAGACTGATTGCTTTATCCGAGCGGCAGACTTCCATTTTTGCACGTGTCTATGGTTATTCCGTTGTCAGTATCTTCCTTTTCCATCTTTTTATTAATGTCGGGATGGTGCTTGGGCTGACTCCGGTCATTGGTATTCCTTTACCGTTCTTCAGTTACGGAGGTTCTTCCTTGTGGGGATTCACCATTTTATTGTTTATCTTCCTGAGGCTGGATGCCGGAAGAGGCAGAAGGCTTTAATCTATTCTCCTTGTTTTTCAATCCGGATACCGACGTCATTGAGTCCGGTTAATTTCTCATCCTGCATTCCGTGCACAATCTTAACTGTGTAGTTTCCGGGATGCAGCGGGCGGACAGATTTGACAAAAACTGCTGTTTGATAGATACTTCCCCACCCATTGCCTGTCCATCTTCCTGTGGAATCAGCCAGGTTGACCGCTATCGTGTCAGTGCGCCATACTGTGGAGTCGAGCAGATTCTCATGAATGAATAAGTAAAGGTTGCGGTAAGGGTATTCACTTCTGTTGCGAACTTCCGCAAATAATCTGAGTGTACCAGGAATACTGTCCGTAACAGGACACTGAAAAGAGAGTGTATCACTCTTTCCCCATCCCTCATTGGGCAGGGACTGGTAGGAGTGATACACGGTATTTTCATTACAGGCTGCCATGAGGCAGGCACCGAATAAACAAAATAAGCTATTCCTGAGCAGGCTTTTCATTATTTTGCGGTTTCTCTTGATTCGAATTTCTTTCAGGTCTGGGAATACGTTCCTGGTTGGGTTGTCTTCCTTGTTCCTGCGGGCGTTCCTGATTTTGAGGACGTTCCTGTTTGGGTTGCCGTTCTCTATTCTGCGGACGCTCTTGATTCTGCGGACGGTTCGGATTCTGTGGACGTTCCTGATTCTGTCCTCTTTCCGGACGTCTGTTCTCATTATTCCGTCCTTGATTCTGTCCTCTGTTCCGGTTATTATTGTTATTGTTTCTCGGACGATTTTCTCTGTCTCCTCTTTCTCCTCTGTTGCCGTTCTCTGACGGTTGGGGACGATTCTCGTTCTCCCCCCTCTGAGGTTGCTGCGGACGATTTCCACCTTCGGCCTGTGCCTGCGGGCGGTTGTCATTATTTCCTTTTCTCTTCTTCTTGTTCCGGTTACCGTTGTTTCCGTCCTTATTATTTCGGTTACGGTCGAAACGGGTGAGGCTTTCCTGTTCCAGCAAGTCAATCGGCTTTTTGGATTCTTGCTTCACTTCAGCTTCGAGCAGACTATCCGGTTTCATTCCTTTCTTGTTCATGGCAATTACCTCAAAGGCACGTTTTCCACTGATTGTTACCAGATTGGCGGGGAAGTTCTTGTCCGTAGAGTAAGAAACATGATTACTCAGAATATCAGCCTTGAAGAAGTAGAAAGTGCCGTCCTTTGTTTCCAGTTCGATTTCTTTGGAAGGGAGGCGCTTCTGAGCTTCCACATAGCAGTCCACCTCATAGTTGAGACAACACTTTAACTTTGCGCACTGTCCGGCAAGCTTTTGAGGATTCAGTGAAATGTCCTGAAAGCGGGCGGCACTTGTAGATACCGATACAAAGCTCGTCATCCAAGTAGCGCAGCAAAGCTCCCGTCCGCAAGGACCGATACCTCCGATGCGTCCTGCTTCCTGTCGTGCACCGATTTGTTTCATTTCAATACGGACACGGAAAGCTTCGGCAAGTACCTTAATCAGTTGGCGGAAGTCCACACGTTCGTCAGCAATGTAGTAGAAGATGGCCTTATTGCCGTCGCCCTGATATTCCACATCACCGATTTTCATATCCAGGTTCAGGTTCAGTGCGATCTGGCGGGCACGGATCATGGTCGCATGTTCCTTTGCTTTCGCTTCGTTGAATTTCTCCATATCCACCGGTTTTGCTTTCCGGTAGATTCTCTTTATTTCAACATCAGTCTTGAAGTTGGCCTTCTTCATTTGCAGCGGGACGAGTCTTCCCGTCAGGGTTACGACGCCGATGTCATGTCCCGGAGCAGCTTCTACGGCAACGATGTCTCCCTTTTCCAGTTTGATCTTGTTGCTGTTGCGGTAATAGCCTTTTCGGGTGTTTTTAAATTGCACTTCCACCATATCACACTCTTCCGCGTTGCCTGGTATGTCTGCCAGCCAATCGTAAGTGTTCAGTTTCTTATCTTGTCGGGAGCATCCTTTGCAGCAAAGACCGCCGCTCCCATTATGAAGCTTATATTCCATAGTTTATATATTTATTATTGCTTCAACAGTACGATCATCTTCAGAGAGAAGTCGAAAAATACCATCTTGGCATTTACATTTTGTTCTATATGCAGTTGCGCTTCGCTTAGTTCATCCATGATGCCTATTACGTTCCTTTCGTTGACGAAAGGAGCAAAGCGAGAGGCGAAATTCTGTTCGTTGATTGTCATGTATGTCAGATCACGCTGATGGAGATTGAATATAAAGTTTTCGCGGATCATGCGCTGGCAGTATTCCAGAAAGTTCTTCTGGCGTTCACGTCCCATGCCGGCAACCTGTTCGCTCCAGAGCTTCATTTCCCTGATTTTCCGTTGATAGGACAATCGCATCAGGCTGACAAATAAGTCGAAGAAGAGCTGATTCTCTTCATTCAGATGAATAGTTTCCAGTGCTTTGATAAAGTTCCCGTTTGCCAGATGGGCAATGGAAAGGCTGTCGGCAGGCTGGATACCGTATTTGGACTGCAATACGCGGTCGATGGCCGGTTCGTCTATTTTTCGCACGTTCATGCGTTGAGGACGGCTCAGAATAGTAGGCAGAATCATTTCCGGAGCTTCCGATACGAGCAGGAAGATAGTTTTCTCAGGTGGCTCTTCGAGCAATTTCAATAATTTGTTGGCACATACCGGATGCATCTTTTCGGGCAACCAGAGAATCGTGATCTTGAATCCTCCTTCGCTTGATTTGAGGCTGAGTTTCTTCAGGATTTCATCGCTCTCTTTTGCGTAGATGATGGCCTGTGCATTCTCGGCATCCATTTCTCTCAGCCAGTGATTCAGGTTGAAGTACGGATTCTTCAGAACGAATGGTCTCCAGTCGGCGATATAGTCGTCGCACACTTCCCGTTTTCCTTTAGAACTTTTCACGATGGGGAATACGAAATGTACGTCCGGATGTACCAGTTTATTGAATTTCACACACGACGGACATACTCCGCAGGCATCCGTCTCACCCCGGTTGGTGCAACTGATGTAGCGGGCATAAGCGATAGCCAGCGGCATCTTACCGACTCCTTCGGGGCCACAGATCAGTTGGGCATGCGGTATGCGCCCTTCACTCACTTCCTGAATGAGTCGTTGCTTGATTTCTTCTTGTCCGATTACGTCTCTGAAAAACATATCAATAAATGATTTTAGCCACTTCTTTGATACTGTCCACTGCTCCGATGGAGTAGAAGTGGATGCTTGGCACTCCATGTGCCATTAACTCTTTGCATTGGGCGACGCACCATTCGATACCAACCTTGTTCGGCTTCCTTGTCGTTCTTGCATTTCAAAGCCTCCTTGACCAAATCTTCCGGCAAGTCTACTTTGAATGTCTTGGGCACCATACTGAGTTGAGACAACTTCTTGAATGGCTTGATGCCCGGAATGATAGGCACATTGATACCTGCTGCCTTCGCTTGCTCTACAAATTCGAAGTATTTCTTATTGTCGTAGAATAACTGTGTCACAGCATATTCCGCCCCTGCTTCTACTTTCTTTTTCAGCCAGAAGAGATCGGATTCGATGTTGGGAGCCTCCTCGTGCTTCTCAGGATAGCAGGCTACGCCGTACGAGAAGGGGGTGTTGGTGACTTTCATCTCCGAGCCGTCTACAAAGATTCCCTTATTGAAGTTATTGATTTGTTCCTGCAACTCGATAGCATGATGGTACCCCGTCGCCCTCGGGAGTGAATACTGATTCATGTTTGGCCTTATCTCCCCGAAGCACCAGCAGGTCGGTGATGCCGAGGAATTGCAGGTCGAGCAGCACGTACTCCGTCTCTTCGCGGGTGAAGCCGCTGCAAAGGATGTGCGGCACCATGGTGATGTTGTACTTGTTCTGGATGGCAGCAGCTACGGCAACAGTCCCCGGGCGTCTTCTCAGCCGGTTTCGCTGGAAAAGTCCGTTGCCCAGGTCCTTATATACGTACTCGCTGCGATGCGTGGTGATATTGATGTATTTCGGATCAAACTCCCGAAGGGTATCGACAGTCTGATACAGCTTTTCGATGCCCGTACCTTTCAGTGGAGGAAGGATTTCGAAAAAGAGAAAGCTGTTTTTCGCTGTTATGTATTAAATCAATTACTCTCATTCTTTTTCGTTGATGTTCGTTGTCTACTTGAATTAAACGTGCATATTGGGACAAAAATACGAAAAAAGAAAGATTTCTTCCTTGATTTGTTTGAAAATAGTTTGGTTTTTATCGCACTATTACGTAAAAGTGGGGATAGATAAAATAAAACGGACTCTTATTTAGAGTGTTCCAGGAAATTCTCCAGAGCGGCGATCTTGTCATTCCGCAGATATTGCATATCCATGACCGGAATGTAGCTGTAAGGGATAAACTGTAACAATCTCACTGCTGCGAATTTCTTGTCAGCTGACATGAGGACATCCAGTCGAAGATTCCCGTCTGTTCCTTTCTCTATATTGATATTGTTGGAAAAAATTGCCTGATTCGATCATCTCTTTCAATGGTTCAAGGTATTTCAGATTGAAAGAATAGTTCTTCTTTTGACTACGCTTTTAGTCGGCAGATATCTCATTTCCCTGGAACGGAATTTAAGTTGGTATATGCCAAGCAGACAGAGTAATATATTGCCGATAAGATACAATATGCTATCTAAAGAAATGCCGTCCATAATGAGGAGGATCGCTTCAGGTAAGTGAAATAATCCTATTAATAAAACAATAACTCCGATGATTGTTTTTTTACGTTGAATCGTTGTCTGATATCCTGATAGGATGAACTATCAGTTCTTGATAATTGATTTGCCATAGTCTTTTTCTTTTTATACTCTTTATACCTGTTTTCTATGCACTTTTGATTAAGTGTGGTTGCAAAGGTAGGAGGAATCAACTGAAATGCGGTGTTCCATTCAGGACGAAAATTGTTCAAAAGGAGACTAAAGGAGTATAAACTTCGGGATCGTTTTCGCATCTATTTGTGAAAAAAAGGCAATCTTGAAGAGAGAATGTTTTGATATTCTCTTTTTAAGACTGCCTTTCGCTCATTCTCTGACGAGTCGGAAATTACTTGTCGAGAAATGATTTTTTCATTCTGGCCATGTCAGTCAGGTAATCCTGAAGATCTTGTTCATGCTCTTCTTCTTCAGCAAGGATATGCTTGGCAATGTCGCAAGTAGTGAAATCTTTTCCATTGGTAAAGTCAGCAATTTCCTGATAACGCAGTATTGCGCAACGCTCAGAAGCTACATTATCTTTTAGCAGACTTACAGAATCAAACCCTTGGGGAGCATCATATTTGCATCTTGCCAGTTCGAACCATTTCTTCGGGTCCAATACGGGTACTCCTTCCAGTTCGATAATGCGGTCGGCAAGCAGTTGCGCATGTCTGCGTTCTTCTTCCGCATGTTCTTCGAACTCGCCCTGTACGTCAGCACGCATAGCGCCTTCTACTACTAATGCACCTACCCAGTATTGGTAATATGCCAACCATTCTTCGGACAATGCTGCATTCAACTGTGAAATCAAGCTTTCTACATCAAGCTTTCCTTGTAAGATTTTTTACGCTTTCTCTAGCCATAATTTAAAAGTTTAGGTTACTATATTCAAGTCGGGTATGTAACAGACGGGAGATGTTTTTGTTTGAGAGTTCGCAGTGATTTAACAGTGATTTTATATATGCATGGTATGCAGGCGTTGAAATGAGATTTCTCCCTGTAATATATATAAGTGTACAAGGTAGAAAAAAATGCCAATATGGCAGATGGATTGATTGATTTAGGGGTGGATGTTCGTGTGCCATTTGGTATTCTTTTTTTTGTGTTCGGTAACCGGGAATGCTTGCTTCATGCTGAATCAAGCACAACCGGTTTGCTAAGACAAATGATTGAAGCATCAATAGCAGGCAAATAATAAGAGTAGATTCAAGGCAGTATATTTTCTGCTTACTATGAATTAAACACGTGTTTTGCTCCCATGCTCTCACTTTTTGCTTGTATCGTCTTATTCATCGTTGTTACAGCTGTTGTAGCAAGTGTGGTAGCAGTGTGAGAGCAGGCATTTGCTCTCACTCTATATCCATGTTTTAATACACATCTTTCTTGATACTATGATCTGATATTCAGTGTATTAATGTCTGATGGCCCTTCTTTTATTGTCTGTATTGTATTGGATTTAGTTGACAACCTCGATTGTTATACAGCAAGCGTTAGTTTCCTCGGAGGAAACGGCAGTTCCCTTTAAAAGGAACGGTCGTTTCCATTAAAAGGAACGCCCGTTCCCTCACCGGGAAACGACAGTTTCCATTCAAGAAATGATAGGAAACTATAAGTTATTGAGATCTAGCTGTATAGAGTACTATCGGTAATGCTATAGAGTTTATGTTCATGTCTTAACTGATTTGAATCATTTCAGTATAATTTTGATTCAACTACTGATTCACATTTTTAATTTTAAAATATGCAACAGGGTTATTTGTAGTTTAAGAAATAATTCATATCTTTACAAGACAGCATAATACTTTTGAAACTGAAAAAATAATTATTGCACATATTGATACTATCTGTGTTTTCAAGGGTTCAACGGAAAAATGGGAAAAAGAATTTTTTATCCCCTCGTTTAACTTACTTGTTTGTTTTTTATTCATATAAGCAAAACTATAATAATGAAACATTTATCATATGTGTTAACCTAGTGCTAATATTTTTTGTAGCTTGTAGACGGCAACAATCAGTGTCTACTCCGTTAAATGCTGCAGAGCGAATACTCAAAGACAATCCGGATAGTGCTTTTCGTATTATACAAAGTATTCCTTATCCTGATAAACTGGATAAGGAAGATTTAGTGCGTTGGTGCTTGATAGCTGGTAAAGCTGCTGACAAATTGAATACGTCTCTTCCTCCTTCTTACTATTTCGATCATGCATATTCTTGGCTGATTAAATATGGAATAACTAAAGATCAAGTAGATATAGGGTTGTTTTTGGGGGCGCTCTCTAGTGGCTGATGGGGAATATGATAAGGCAATGAGCATTTATGCAGAAGTATTGGCAATCGCAAAAAGAGAAAGAACTATATAATGAAGCAGGCTATATATGTACGTATATAGCCGATCTATATGATTTTAGGGATATGCAAAAAGAGGCCAGACATCAATATGAGGAAGCGCAAGGACTATTTAAGAAAGCGGGAAATATCAAAAGGTCATGTATTTGCTTTGCGAAATATAGCTCGTGAATGGGCCTTTTTCGATTCTTTGGAATGTGCATTAAAATATATGGGAATAGCAGATTCTATTGCTCAGCAGTTGCATGATAATGAGGTTAGATCTTCTCTAGATAATGCTTTGGGTAACATTTATTTGGCAATGAATCAATATTCTAAAGCAGAATATCATTTCCTTAAATCAACATCTTTGGATAAGGAAAAATGAATTGTATAATACATTCTGTCTGATCAAACTATATCTGCAAGTTGGTGATATTTTAAAAGCTCGTGAGCTTTTGTCTACACTGCCTTTTAGATAACTCTGAATATGAATATGGTATAGAGCGGGCTTTTTATCAGGTAACTAAAGCGGAAGGCAACTATAAAGAAGCACTTAAGTATCTCGAAAGTTGTAAATCTTTTAGTGATTCCATTACTATACTACAGAATAATACAAAAAATACTGGAAGTAGAAAAGAAATTTAATAATTTGAGACTTTAAAGAAAAGAATCATCAATTGGAACTCACTCAGCAAAAAGTATATGATTATAATTTGTATATGTTTGATTTTTGGTATAGCTATCACATTACTCTATTTGCTGTACAGGCAAAAAACCAAAAATGAAATGAATAAGCAAGCCCTTGAGTTGAATAATATAAAACTAGAGTTGGCTAATGCCTTTATAGAGTTGGATAAAAAAGAAAAATCAATTAGTGGTTTCGCAAAAAGAGAATGAAAGTAGTCAAAGTCGATTAGAAAATGAAATTAAAAACTTAACCTCTAATTATAAGAAATTGCAGCGAAGAAGAATTGTTACGTCAATAATTTTTAGAAAATTAGTGAATATTGCTGAACGTAATACGAATTGCAATGAACCATTACTAACGGAGCAATTATGGTTCTCTATTGTTTCTGAAATAACAGAAACTTATCCGAATTTAAAAAATGTATTTATTAGAACGATACCCCAATTTATCAAGTCAGGAGTGGGAATATTTGTTGTTTATGCATGTTTAATTTTGATTCGAAAACCGAAGCTAGATTGCTTGGTATTAATCCTAGTTCAGTTTCTACAAAGCGATTAAGGTTCAGACAAAAATTGGGGAATCTCTGCTTTACAGGAAGAAAGCCAACTTGTGTGAGTATCTGATTAACGAGCTTTTAAAAATAATCCTATTTAAGTAGTTCTTTTTTCTGAATAAGGCAATGCATGCTGCTATATTGATAGTGGCATGCACTTTTTTTTTTTAATGCTCTGAAAGTCCCTTTGAAATAGTGAATGTATACTATATGTCTATGTTGTTTTTATAAGTTGTTGATAATCAAGCTGTATTTGTCTATTCTGATATTGTTTTGAATATAACAAACGAATCATCTATCCCCTATATTTGCAAAAAAACAAAATTAATAAATATGAAAAAGTTTGAGCTTGTATTATTAGTGATGTTATTAATGCCTGTTTCTTTTTGCAGTAGCTAACAGACATGTTGATATTAAATAATGGAATGGCGAGAGGGGCAAAAAAACTTCTGTTGACCCCGAATGGCTTAAAGTGTATGTGGATGATGAAAGCAAAAGTCTTTATTTAAATTTTAAAGACAGTTTTGCTCCTATAACTATTGAAGTAAAAGACATTGAAAAACAAATCGTTTTTCGAACTATAATATTCCCCCCTGTTGTGGCAGGAGAGTATACTCTTTATTTAGGTGATCTATCATTAGGTCAATATGAGTTGTATATATACAATGCAAATGTTAAGGTTATAGGAAACTTTAACCTTTAAGGATTGATATATAGATATTTCAGAAGAATAGTATTATCAATGCAATAATTATTTAAATCTAAAGTTATGAGAGCAAACACAATGTCTAATTTAAGGATAAGACTACCTACATTTAGGTGAGATACTAATCTTTATCAAGTAATTTTTTGACACTTAATGTTTAATTTGAATAGTCATGAGAAAGTTATTTATGTTATTTTCTTTTTCTATGATGATTCTCTGTGGATGTACGGACGAATCGGAGGAAGTAAATACGAACAATGAAACTACTACTGGGGTATAACTACTAGGGCGGTTGGTGTGGTTGTATGGGAAGCTCAACCTGGCACTGTAGATATTCCTTTTGGACAAGCTGTAACCATAGGATTGGATGGCTCAGTAACAAAATGATGTCTAAGGGATATGTGCCTTTATTTATATCGAAAAGTTATTAATTAAAACTTGTAATATTATGAAATCATTATTTTTAAAAAGTATAGTTTTAGTGCTATTCTTGGCTGTTGCAGTTCTTGCAAATGCACAAATTAAGTATTATTCGAATGGTAAATTGACAATTGGCAATACCGAACCTTATTCATTTTATCATACGACGTTTAGTGGAAACGGAATATATATGAAATGTAATGCTAGTAACTTCTTTCAAATTGATTGTAGTCCGGCTGCAACTCGATTGGCTAGTCATTATGATCAAGTTGTTTTCTATAATACAGCATCCGGAGTATATAATAGCATTCAGGTGAAAAATGTATATAACTATTCTGATGCTAGAGCAAAAATTAATATTAATCCGTTAGGTTATGGTTTAAATGTTCTGTCTAAATTGAATGCTGTAAGTTATGATTTCAAAGATAAGAATGAACCGGCAGCCGCTGCTTTTCGAGTAGGTGGAGATGGTAAAGAAATTGGGTTATTGGCTCAGGAAGTCGAGAAAGTTCTTCCGAATATAGTATTGACTGACCCGGATGGGAATAAACTAATTAATTATACAGCAATTATTCCTATAATGATTCAATCAATCAAGGAATTAAAAGCAGAAGTTGAGGCTTTGAAAGCAAATAAATAGATCGACTATGCAGCAAAGACATATAGATAGATATTCCTATTTTTTAATGAACTTGCAATAACTTCTCGAGACTTTTATATTGATTATCTCGAGAAGTTTGTTGCTATAAAAAGAGGTCTGAATATATTGGAGATAGGGTGTGGGGAAGGAGGAAATTTGTTACCATTTGCCGAAAAAGAATGCAATGTAACAGGAATAGATCGTTCCGAAGAACGAATCTCTCAGGCAATTAGTTATTTTAAACTTTTAGGTTTTAATGGGCGGTTTATTTATTCTGATTTTTTTGATTTTAGTTCTGAAGAGGATATGAATAAATATGATATAATTTTGATACATGACGTTATAGAACATATAGATAAATGTCGGAAAGTTGAATTTATACTTCATGCTAAAGAGTTTCTGTCTGAAACAGGTATAATCTTTTGGGGGATTTCCTGCTTGGCAAATGCCGTTTGGTGGACATCAACAAATATGCCGTAATGGATTTTGTTCTAAAATGCCATTTATTCATCTTTTACCTTTATCTGTGTACAATAAAATTCTATTTATTTTTGGTGAAAATGATTCATGTATTAAAGAATTGTTGAATATAAAAGCTGCGGGGCTGTCTATAGAGCATTTTGAAAGCATAATAAAAGAAAGTAATGGCAGAATTGTAGACCGAATTTTGTGGTTTATTAATCCCCATTATAAGCAAAAGTTTAAATTAAAACCGCGCAAACTTATGCCAATACTTAGTTCTATTCGATATATTCGAAATTATTTTTCTACTTCCTGTTTCTACATAACTAAATGATTGTATCTTATAAAGAATTGGGGTTTCATATGTCCAGAGGGCGAACGAAGCCCTATTTTGTTTTAAGACATGCAACAAGCTGTGTGACTACTCATGACAGCTACTTTCAACTTCCAGAGCTCCCCTCTACTGTATCTATCCTGTGTTTTTATATAACAGACTATTTCATGAATCTGATATTTCCTCTTCATTTCCCTGATGTATACGCCCGCGCTCACTCACCTAACGCGCGTGTGAATATAATAATGTGTATGCCTTTCCTCTTTTCCTCCTGTATCCGAGAAAAATATGTTCTACAACATCCTTATAACTCAACACTTTAGCTTCTATCCTCAAAAATAAATCAAAAAAAGAGTGATTTAAGTTTGGAGTATATTTGAAAAGGGGCTACTTTTGCACCCGCTTTCCAAGAGAAGAAAGCCTTGATAAATTGACTTAGTGTAAAAGCAAGGGTCTGCTTAACCATAAGAACAAAAAAACTTCCGATAAAGTTTGGAAGATAATGCTTAAAGTTCTTATCTTTGCAGTCCGATTCGCAAAGAAAAGGCGTTTAATTTTTCTTCTTTACCTTCTTTCCCTTTCGCTAAGAGAGTCTGAGAAACGATAGAAAAAGAAAAAGGCGAAAAAACTTCCGAAAATATTTGGTAGTTAAAATAAAACCTCTTACCTTTGCACCCGCTTTTAAAACGAAAGTAGCAAGTTCTTTGAAATATTGATAAACAATACAAGTAGTACAAGAAAAAAATAGAACCGTCAATACTTGTCTTATATATATATTAATATGCATGAGACGTAAGGTATTAATGAAGTCAATAAATTGTACGGCATCCTGAACAGAGCAAAAATCAGCTTTATGCTGACTAACAATACTTTTACAATGAAGAGTTTGATCCTGGCTCAGGATGAACGCTAGCTACAGGCTTAACACATGCAAGTCGAGGGGCAGCAGGATCTAGCAATAGATTGCTGGCGACCGGCGCACGGGTGAGTAACACGTATCCAACCTGCCGATAACTCGGGGATAGCCTTTCGAAAGAAAGATTAATACCCGATGGTATAATCAGACCGCATGGTTTGATTATTAAAGAATTTCGGTTATCGATGGGGATGCGTTCCATTAGGCAGTTGGTGAGGTAACGGCTCACCAAACCTTCGATGGATAGGGGTTCTGAGAGGAAGGTCCCCCACATTGGAACTGAGACACGGTCCAAACTCCTACGGGAGGCAGCAGTGAGGAATATTGGTCAATGGGCGCAGGCCTGAACCAGCCAAGTAGCGTGAAGGATGACTGCCCTATGGGTTGTAAACTTCTTTTATATGGGAATAAAGTTTTCCACGTGTGGAATTTTGTATGTACCATATGAATAAGGATCGGCTAACTCCGTGCCAGCAGCCGCGGTAATACGGAGGATCCGAGCGTTATCCGGATTTATTGGGTTTAAAGGGAGCGTAGGTGGACAGTTAAGTCAGTTGTGAAAGTTTGCGGCTCAACCGTAAAATTGCAGTTGATACTGGCTGTCTTGAGTACAGTAGAGGTGGGCGGAATTCGTGGTGTAGCGGTGAAATGCTTAGATATCACGAAGAACTCCGATTGCGAAGGCAGCTCACTGGACTGCAACTGACACTGATGCTCGAAAGTGTGGGTATCAAACAGGATTAGATACCCTGGTAGTCCACACAGTAAACGATGAATACTCGCTGTTTGCGATATACAGTAAGCGGCCAAGCGAAAGCATTAAGTATTCCACCTGGGGAGTACGCCGGCAACGGTGAAACTCAAAGGAATTGACGGGGGCCCGCACAAGCGGAGGAACATGTGGTTTAATTCGATGATACGCGAGGAACCTTACCCGGGCTTAAATTGCATTTGAATATATTGGAAACAGTATAGCCGTAAGGCAAATGTGAAGGTGCTGCATGGTTGTCGTCAGCTCGTGCCGTGAGGTGTCGGCTTAAGTGCCATAACGAGCGCAACCCTTATCTTTAGTTACTAACAGGTCATGCTGAGGACTCTGGAGAGACTGCCGTCGTAAGATGTGAGGAAGGTGGGGATGACGTCAAATCAGCACGGCCCTTACGTCCGGGGCTACACACGTGTTACAATGGGGGGTACAGAAGGCAGCTACCTGGTGACAGGATGCTAATCCCAAAAGCCTCTCTCAGTTCGGATCGAAGTCTGCAACCCGACTTCGTGAAGCTGGATTCGCTAGTAATCGCGCATCAGCCATGGCGCGGTGAATACGTTCCCGGGCCTTGTACACACCGCCCGTCAAGCCATGAAAGCCGGGGGTACCTGAAGTACGTAACCGCAAGGAGCGTCCTAGGGTAAAACTGGTAATTGGGGCTAAGTCGTAACAAGGTAGCCGTACCGGAAGGTGCGGCTGGAACACCTCCTTTCTGGAGCGATGTCGTTACAACGATTTCATAGGAACCGGGTTCTGTTATTGTACTACTGGTACTTGTTTATTTATAATATATAGATCAACCATCTATAGTAATATAGATAGAGATAAACAAGAGAAAACAGAAGCCGAGTCTAAAGACAGACACGGTTGAACTAGTCCTATAGCTCAGTTGGTTAGAGCGCTACACTGATAATGTAGAGGTCGGCAGTTCAACTCTGCCTGGGACTACTCCTGAACAAAAACAAATGTTGCCAATACATTACGCATGTTCTTACGGGGGGGATTAGCTCAGCTGGCTAGAGCATCTGCCTTTGCACGCAGAGGGTCAACGGTTCGAACCGTTATTCTCCACCATCCCCAGCAATGGGAAACGATCTTTTGACATGATGTACAAAAAGTAAAAATTTAGTAAAGA
>VOFJ01001159.1_pt1 | contig 22042 bp, 36 predicted proteins | sample 5384081 | NCBI WGS metagenome assembly VOFJ01 (sample SAMN12384729, study PRJNA508395) | human gut metagenome | isolation source: healthy gut I | host: Homo sapiens | reverse complement strand
GGGCTTTTTCCTGCCGGGAATCACCCCAACTAAAGTCTTTTTTTCTGCCAAGTTCCTAATAGGAACTGGCTATCCGTCGCCAAAAGGGCATCCATATCTGAAATCAGAGACAGGAAACGCTTTACCTGTTTCCTGTACGCAGCCAAATCTCCGGAATCAAAAGCACTCCTGACCTGTTGAAGCTGGTAAAAAAGCAGCGTCCGCAAGAGCCTGACGCACAACATCCACCAAATCATAACGAAACGTCTCCTTTTTTCACCAAATTCGGCTGTTCATTCGCGGCCTTCAGATAACCGCGCGCCGTCTTTTACAATATCGCCCAGGTGATAATATCGCTCCCCGCTGGACCATGTGGATGCCTTTCGAACATTCCAGGACGGGCGGGCGCAAATAATAGACTCCGTACACCCTTCCTGAGAACGAACGGGGTTATAGATGGAGGAAGACAGAACTTCCAACGCCTTCACGACAGCCTTTGGTACGAAACCGTAACGCTGGCGCGCGTACTTTCCAAGCCACTCCCGGACAGAAATATCCTCCCCTAGTCCACAAACGGTCGCTGAACAGGGGCGTAATGCAGGGGTTCGTCTCAAGCCCTTCGGCTATTAAAACTGGAAGTTCCAATATTTCAGGTGAAAAAGATTTGAAAAGAGTTCATGAACTTAGACGTGAAGTTGATGGAATAATGGTTGGGATTAATACTGTTATTGCAGATAATCCCAGACTGACAGTTCATAAAATCGATGCAAATCCTGAAGACAATCCTGTTCGTGTAGTGGTAGACAGCAAATGCAGAACTCAATAGCTGCACGTATAACAAATAAAGACGCAAAAAACCATAATAGCCGGAGCTAATGACTATAAATTTGATTTTATTGTAAATGACAGATATGCTAATTTCACTAAAAAGGGGAATTGACTTCTTTTTCAGCGGAAATAAAAAAGAGTTGACCTAAAAAGCTTTAATGAATTATCTTTATGAAAAGGTATTAAAACATTGATGCTTGAGGGAGGTTCAACTCTAAACTTTTCAATGATTAAGGAAGGATTAATTGATGAAATAATAAGAATTTGTGTCGCTCCTTTTGTTGTTGGCGGTAAGGATTCACATACTTTATTTGATGGTGAAGGATTTGACACAATGGATGAAGGAGTAAGATTGGAGCTTTTTGATTCTTTTTAAATTAGGGAATGATTTAATCCTGCAGTATAAAGTTTTAAATAAGTGATTTTTTTTCATTTATTCTCTTTTTTTTGAAATATAAATGCAAATGGCGGATTTTTACAGATGCAGTATTTGCAAAGGGATCTTCTGTCTTTTATAAATTGTGCTCTTCCTTTACAGTAATAGCTGTTATTTTTCATGTAAACTTCATCTTCTTTTAGGATCATTTCCATAAGGATGCAGAGGCTTTTTAGCTATTAGTGCCAGATACAGGGAGATGTATTTTGTAAATTCTTTAGTTTCATTGTCGTTTGGAGCATATTTGTCAAAAATAAAAGTTAATGTCTCCTTTTATTTTTGAATGACTCCATCGTTTATTTTGAAATCATTTTCAAGCTCTTTTTCATAGATTTCATCATAAACTCCAGAATTATATTTGGCCAGTGATTTGGTAAGGGATCTTTATATCTATCATCAGTTACCTTGTTTTTCAGATAATCAATCGGATAATCCTTTAGGTTTTCTCTTATTTCATTAAGTAATTTTGATGCTTTCATAAAATCCCTTTAGATTTAAGTAATTCCCGAGGATTATCAACAATAGCTGCCATAGCTTCTTTTTTACTTAATCCTGCTCAAGAGCTATTTCATAAGATTTTTCAAAGGTAATTAGATTATCCGGTGAATGTGTATCTGTATTTACAAGTAATTTATTACCTACTTCACTGGCTATGTTGGCTACATGACCGTTTCCAAGACAATGGCCACTTCTTGCACTTATTTCCAGATAGATTCCATTTTTCTTTTTTTGCAATTTGAGCTTCTTCATAAGTAATCAAACCGGGATGGCCTAGAATGTCTACATATTCGCTGTTGACTGCAGCATAATTGGTTCCTTCAATTACAGGTTCATTTAATGTTTCACCATGAACAACAACAATTTGTGCACCTAAATCTTTTGCTTTTAGCTACTCGTCAATAGATTCTGTAGGCACATGAGTTACTTCAGCACCTAAAACAACCTTTTTGATGTTCCAGTTGGCATTAATATCGTCAATAGCTTTTTGTATTTGTGGTATCTGCTCAACATTGGAGTAATCAACATGGTCGGTAATAGCTATCACTTCGTGATTTAAATTAGCAGCTCTTCGGGCCAATTCTGAAGGCAATAATTCTCCGTCACTAAATAAACTGTGCATATGTAAATCTATTCTTTTTTATTCAAAGTTTTTCTCCCCAGTATAATTGTTATATTATTGAGTTATATCAAATATAATAAATAAATATTGCCCAGTATTTTTTTAAAATGGAATATACTTAATAACTGTTTTTTTATATAAATTATATTTAGATAATAAGGAGATATTTATGTCTGGAGATTTGATTTTTATATTTTTCCCGTGCAGGTGAAAATTATTATGAGGGGATTTGAAAGTAGTTGAGAAAGGAAACACTGAAGTCATTGCCGATTATATTAAAGAGATAACTAATGGGGACGTTTTTTAAGGTAGAACCTGAAAAATCCCATATCCTGAAGATTATATGGAATGTACTGAAGTAACTAAAATGAGAAAAATGGCAGAATATTAAAGGAAACCCTTGAAGATGTCGGAGATTACGAAGGAGTTTATATAGGATTTCCCATTTGGTGGGGAAAAATGCCGATTGTTTTTTGAATCTCAGTTAGATAAATTGGATTTTTAAAGGTAAAGTTGTAAAACCTTTTTGTTACTCATGAGGGTTCAGGTTTTGGAAAATCTAAAAAACAATTAAAAAGCTATGTAAAGGTGCAGATATTAGAAATGGTCTTGAAATTAAGGGCAGTGATGTTTTAGGTTCAAAAACAAAGTCAAATACTGGATTAATGATAATTTATAATTTTTTTAAAGTTTTTTTATTTATTTATTGTTTTTATGTAATATTTTTTTATAATTTAAATAATTTTAAATATTTTAAAATACTACTTTTAATTATAAAATTTATATTGTCTAATGAAAAAAAAGAAATTATTTAATAATTTTTTTCAGTACAAAGAAAAAAATTTCATTTAATTAAATATTTTTTTTCTATAGGTAAGATTTTTTTATTAGAAATGGTGGTAAAATATGATTAAAAGAGAACATTATTTAAATCAAATAATTGATTTAATTGATAAGGATATTATTAAGATTTTAACAGGAGTTAGGCGTTCTGGCAAATCTGTATTGTTACAACAGGTTGTTAATCATTTAAAAAAATAATGGAATAAAAGAGGAAAATATTATTTTCATTGATTTAGAATCACCAGACTTTCTTAGTTATTCAACAATAAATGACTTAAATGAATATATAAAAAGCAAATCTAATAAAACAGATAAATATTACTTGTTTTTTGATGAAATTCAAAGAATTGAAGGTTGGCAAAGACTTGTAAATGCATATTTTTCATTAGATAATTTTGATGTTTATGTTACAGGATCAAATTCTAAATTATTAAGTGGGAATTTGCAACATATTTGACAGGACGTTATATTAATATTAAAATATTTCCTTTTTCATTTGTTGAATATTTGGAATATAACAAAGATTCTAATTTGTCTGAAAAAGAATTATTCATGGAATATTTAACATTTGGGGGATTTCCAGCATCATTTGAATTGAATAATAAAATCCAATATTTAAAGGACTTATTTGATTCAATTGTATTTAATGATATTATAAAAGGTTTGATATTAAAAATGTTGATTTGTTAATTAGATTAACTCATTTTTAGTATCAAATATAGGTCAGTTGGTTTCAGCTAATAGTATTGTTAAATATCTTAAAAAAAGATAGGATAAATGTTTCTGTAAATACTGTTTATAATTATATTTCTTATCTTGAAGAGGCTTGTTTGATATATAAGGTGAAAAGAGAGGATTTAATTGGTAAAAAATATTAAATCATTTGGAAAAATATTATGTTGTGGATTTAGGTTTTAGAGAATCTATTTTTAAAAAAAAAGATTTGGATATAGGTCAGTCTTTAGAAAATATTGTTTATTTTGAGTTACTTAGAAGAGGATATGAAGTTAATATTGGTAAATACAATACTAAAGAAATTGATTTTATTTGCAGAAAAGGTTCTGAAAAAATTTATATTCAGGTAACTTATATTCTAGCTAATGAAGAAATTCATAAAAGAGAATTTGATCCACTTTTTAAAGGTAAATGACAATTATCCAAAATATGTTCTTTCATTAGATGATTTTGATATGTCTTATATGGGAGTTAAACATCTTAATATTATAAATTTTTTAACAGGTAATGAGATTTAAATAATATTAAAAAGTAATTTTATAGTATGGATATTTCAGTTTTTGTTCCAGGTCACATTACCGGTTTTTTTAGCATTGAAAATAATGCAAATCCTTTAAAAAATGGGTCCTGTGGAGCTGGTTTTTTTAGTAAACAGAGGTGTTTTAACAGATATTTCTTCTTGTGATACTTTGGAAATTGAAGTTAATCAGGGAGATTATACAGTTATTAATGAAGTTTTGAAGATTTTAAAGATTGAAAAACCGGTTAAAATCACTCAGGATATTCAGCTTCCAATTGGAGCAGGGATTTGGAACATCAGCTGCATCTGCATTAGGTCTGGCTATTGCTTTAAATGAATTTTTCAGTTTAGGATATACTTTAGAGGAATGCGGTCAGATAGCTCACAGGGCAGAAATTAATTTAGGTTCCGGGTTAGGTGATGTAATAGCTCAAATGGGTAAAGGCATAGTTTTAAGAACAAAGGCTGGAGCTCCGGGGATTGGTGAAATAAAATCTTTTCCTGATGAAGAAATCATAATAGCTACTAAAACATTTGGTGAAATTGACACTGCATCTGTTATTCAGAATCCAGAATATAAAAAAAAATAATTTTCAGATGCAGGTTTGGAGTTAAAAAACAGATTTGTAGAAAATCCGTCAATTGGGAATTTTTTAGACTTTTTTTTTTGAATTTTCAAAAAGACAAATCTGATGTCTGATGAAGTAAGTGAACTTATTGATTATTTTAATTCTTTGGATGATATTTTAGGTTCTTCAATGGCAATGCTTGGAAATACAGTTTTTTGCCTTTGCATATAATGAAGATGTTTTCAAAAACTTAAACATTGAAGGTTTAGATATATATGAACTGGATAATATTGGTATAAAATATGATAAACATTAGCTATGATATAAAAAAGAATATAGAAAACAGCTATTTGACATAGTCAATGACGGAAATGTTATTGTTGAGCTGGGATGTCATGTAGGAAACACTACAAAAACTAATTTTGGATAAATTTGACAATGTTAACATAATAGCTATTGATAATAGTCCTGAAGCTGTAGGGAAAATGGAAAAAACTTGCTGATGATTATTCCAATTTAACATTTTATATCTGGTGATGTAAGACGCCATGAGATTCTTCTGGAAGCTTTTAGGTTAACTCAAAAGTGTGATGTTTTATCTGTTGATTTAGGTGGAGGATATCATCCTGACACTGTTTTTAAAGTATTTTACATTTGGTCATCAACATTCAAACCAGTTCATTCAATAATTAGAAATAAGGGATTAGTTGATTTTTGTAATTCCGCTGTTGTAGGCTATGAAGATTTTAAATCTCATGAAGGCCATCTGAATCTTACATTGATGAAGGAATTCCTCCTCAAATTAAAGAATTTGAATTATGGACACCTTCTTTAAGGAAAAAATAGCTAATTATAAATAATTTATTAACAAAAGTATATTTATTGATTAATAAGTAAATTTTTACTTGATTTTTTAAATAGGTTATTTATAGGTGCAGTATGCCAACAAATTTTGAATTTTTAAAAGAAGACTATCCCTGATTTATTTGATTGGGCTCATGACATGGGGGAAAAAAAAAAAAAAAAAAAAAAAAAAAAAAAAAAAAAAAAAAAGTTAAACAAGACCCTAATGGAGCTATTAATTCAGGTTCTAAATTTTTGAAAGAATTTTAAATATATTACTTGAAAATGCCAGAATTCATCCTAAAAGAAACATATGTTGAAAAAATAATTGATTTAAAAAAAATAAGAAAGTCATTGATTCCAAATCAGAGAAATTGTTTCAAAAAGCAAGAAAATACCGTAATGATGATAGACATAGTGATTCTTCGTCAAATGAAAGAGGGCATTAGCTTTTTAAAAAGTTATATTTAATATATCTGTATGGTTTATGGAGGATTATAATAATGAAATTATTCATAATTCTGATTTTGATACAAATATTTTAACTCAGATTGAAAAAGAAAGTCAAGTATCTAAAGAAGACATAGAAAAATTTGAAAAAATAAATTGTTGAATATGTTAGAATTTAAGATGGAACAAATAAATCGTAAAAAAGAAGAGGTAGTTAATCTTGTTGAAGATAATTATATTCTTAAGGAGGATGTCGGTAAAATAGTTAATGATGCTGTGAATTTGGCTATGAAAATCTAGTAAGATAAAGCTAGTCTTGAAAAATAAAATACTTAATCTTTCAAAAAGAAAACGAAGAATTAAAAAGAGGTTTTGAATCTAAATTTAATGATCTTAAAATCAATTATTCTGAAAAATAATAAAGAAGAATTGGTAAATTTTATTGCAGATAATTATTATTCTAAAGAAGATGTCGGTAAAATAGTTAATGATGCTGTGAATTTGGCTATGATACAATCTAGTGAAGATAAAGCTAATTTTAAAAAGAACTACTTAATCTTTCAAAAAATATGATTCTTCAAGAAAAAATCTTGAAGATAAAAATTGACAATTTAACAATGGAATATTCTAATGCTGATTTAAAGCAAGTTTGTTACAGATAATTATGCTCCAAAAGATGAAATTTATAAGATAGTTTCTAATGAAATTGAAAATTTAAAAAAAGAATCAGATGAGGATAAACTTAATTTAGAAAAAATGATGTTAATTATTAATGAGGAAAATGAATTAATGAGAAAGATTTTGAATCTAAATTAAATAGTATTAACGAGCAAACATCGGATAAAAAGTAATAAAGAGCTTGAAAAATTTAATTATTAAGGATTATGTTCCTAAAAGTGATTTAAAAAGCATATTGATTTAGCAATTAAAGAATTTGCAAAAACTCATAATATAGAAATTAGTGAAATTTACAGTCCTCCTGAAGAAATTTTAATTGAAAATCAACCTAAATTTGTTCCATCTAAACCTAAAAAACAAAAAAAATAAAAAACCTAAAAAATTAAATGAAGATCAAGAAGCAGCTGTTATGTATGATGGTAAAAACCTCTTTTAATTGAAGCAGGCCCAGGTTCTGGTAAAACTACAGTTTTAATTGAAAGGGTAAAATATCTTTTAAATAATAAAGGTATTGATCCTGAAAGTTTACTTGTTATTACTTTTACAAAAAAAAAAAAGCAGCTAATGAATTAAAAACAAGATTAAGTGAAGAAACAGATAATATATCAGAATTAGATGTTCAAAAAATGCAGATATCTACTATTCATGGTTTTTGTGCTAAAATTTTAGAAAAAGCAGGGTATGTTAATTTAAGTATTATTGGTGATGATTTAGGTGAAAAAATTAATATGTTTGTTAGAAAACATCTTGAAGAGTTAGATTCACTGGAATAGCTTATGCTTCTAAAAGGGATGCTAAAAACATTATTAATAAATATGAGGAATATTGTACTTTTTTGGTGTTGATTCACAAAAATCTTATAAAATATATTCAAGATAATTATCCAATTAGTCAAGATTACATTGATTTTGTAGAACAATATATGGAAGAAAATGAAGGTAAATTTCCTAAAATGGAAGTTAAGGAAAATAAAGAATTTAAACAATCTTATTACAATGCCTTGTATTTACAAGTAGCTAAATCTTATCCAATTTATAAAGAATTAATGGAAAAAAGAAAATGTTATTGATTTTGGTCATATGCAACTAAAAACACTGGAATATCTTAGAGAAAAAATCCAGATTCTGTTTTTTAAAAAATATTTTAATTGATGAATTCCAGGATACTGATCCTATTCAAATGGAAATTTTTAAAATTTTAATGAAAAAATTGTGATAGTGCTACTTTTTGTAGGAGATATTGATCAAAAGTATTTATGGTTTTAGAGGTTCTTATGACAATTACTTTGAACAGTTATCTAATGAATATGATGTTAAAAGAATAAGTTTAAATACAAATTATCGTTCAACTAATCAGATAATTGATGTGTCTGAAGCACTTATTAAACCTCAAAGAGATGTTCATTCTGAAAAGGATTTAAAAGGTAATAGGGACATTGATTTCCCGATTTATTATATTTCTAATGAAGATAAAGATAATGAAGCAGAAAATATCTGCGAATTTATTAAATATTTAAAAAGAAACTGGTAAAATTGATAATTATAATGAAATAGCTGTTTTAACAAGGTCTGTTACTAGTAATGGTAATTGTATTAAACCATTAATGAATTTACTTAATGAAAATAATATTCCTTATGCTATTAAAGGAAATAAAGATTTACTGGATAAAGATGAAATTAAATCTATTTTAACATTGATTTATTATGTTATTTCAGAAGATAAAGATCATCATATAATGAACTCCTGGGAAAAGAAATGGCTTAACTTAAAGGCATTTACTGACACTGATTTTAAAAATGAAGCTCTGTAATTTGTCTGATGAAACAAAAGAAATTCTTTTTTAATATTCAGGAACAGTATGAAAATGATGTTGTTGCAGCTGAAAAAGATGTGAGTATTGAAGTCACTGGTAAAAAAAGTAGAGTTAGAAGTTTTGGTGGAGTATTTAAAAAAAATATAATAAACCTGAATTTGAAAATGGTCAAAAAAATATTAAAAGATATTGTAAATAAAGTCAGTTTTCCTTATTTAAATGTTCAAAACTTAGAAAAAGTGGGGAATTAAGAATAAAGATGATTTTTGGCTTTTTGATAAATTATTTGAAATTCGTGAAAATATTTTATCTGAAGATATTGAATATAAAAACAAATTAACTATTTTGGAAATTTTATATGCGATTATTAGAGATAAATGATTATTTTAATGCAGATTTCATCAATAATCCTAATAATCAAGATGAAATTAGTAATTTAGCTTTTATATCAAATACATTATATAATTATGAGCAAATGTATTATAATAAAGCTATTCGTGGTGCTTTTTGGTTTTTATATACTAATATTGAGGATTATGGATCTTCAAATGTGGATCCTAATGGTGTTCAATTAATGACTGTTCATAAAGCTAAAAAGGGATTGGAGTTTCAGTTGTTATTGTAGCTTCATTTTCTGATAAAAAATTTCCATCTAAATTTATAAGTCCAAATCCTGATAATGGTTATATTCATGGAAAACCTGCTTTTTTACTCCATATGAGTTTTTAAAATATAAAGATTTTGAAAATGAGTCAGAAGAAGTTTTTTAATTCATGAAGAAGAAGAAAAATAGGATAATTTATGTTGCAATGACAAGAGCTCAAGACATTTTTTAGTTTTATCTTCACTTGTTCCTCCATCAGATAAAGAAAATGAAATTACTTATAAAGGTTCTTCTTTAGTTGAAGATTTACTTATAAATAAGAATTATGCTATGTCTCTTTCAAGCAAAAAGAAATTGAAATTCAAAAACCGTTTGTAAAAACCAGATTTTTGAAGAGGAATTATTAGAGTTAAGTTTCACTTCTTTAAAATCATATCTTCAATGTCCGTTTAGAAACAAATTATTAAATCATTTTCATTTTAAAATTTCTGATAAAACTCAAATTACTTATGGTAAAGTAATTCATAAAGCTTTAGAAGTAATTAATAAACGCATAAAAAGCTACTGGTGAATATTTGGGTGATGATGAGGTCAAAAACATTGTTGAAAACTTGTTCTACACAAATCCCAACATTGCTTATGATAGAAAACAGAAATTAAAAACAACAGATAAATTAGATGATATTGTTGATAATGTTATTCATTATTATCATACATTTGGAAATAAAATAAAAAGTAATTGATTCTGAGTTCAATTTAATGTAAAAAATAAAGATTATGGTATAACCGGAGCTATTGATTTAATATATGAAACTGATGATGGTAAAATTGGTTTATTGGATTATAAATATACTAGTTCTGAAGCTAAATATATGAAATGGCATAAAAAACAGTTGTATGTTTATGTTGGTGTTTTAAAATCATTAGAGGAATGGAAAAAATAAAGAAATTAGTGAACTAAAAGTTTATGCAATTAAATCAAAGGGAAATTAGTGGGCATTCCTGTGGATTATGATAAGATTAATGAGATTATGCAAGAAATGGATACTGTGGCAAAGAATATTGATGAAAATAAATATCCTCGTCAAAAGATCAACATTGTAATAAATATTTTGCGTTTAAAAAAATTTGTGGAATAGATTATGTAAATTAAAGGAAATTCATTAATTTGGTTTCTTTTTTTTTTTTTTTTTGGCTTTATGTAAATTGTAATCTTCATTGAATGAATTAATATCATTTTTCATAGTTGCATATATTATTTTTAACTTTTATTTATATTGTGTTTAACTTTGAATATTTTTTCATTTATTTTTTGCTTTATTTCTTTTAAAATATTAGTTTGATATTATATGCTATTTATATTGTTAATGGGGTGTTTGTATAAAATTTTTTAAAGATTTATCTGATTACACTTTGATAATTTTAAAAATAAATTAACCATAATCTTTTATATATTATTTTGACTAATATAAATTATGTATACTTTATGTGTATTTTAATTTTTAGGAGATTTTTAAAAAATGAATATGAAATATTTAATAACTGCTTTAATTGTAGCTTTACTTTCATTAAGTACTGTAGGTGCAGTTGATATTGATGCTGTAAATGATGCAATTATAAGCGATAAATGATAATAATACTCAGTTATTCCAGATCATGGAAAATGAATCTGTTGTAACTGATAAAAAATAAGTACTGTAAATAATACTACTAATTCATCAAACAGTACTGATAATGTAAATTCCACTAATATAACAACTGGAAATACAACAAATGTAACTACTAATGGTACTTTAAATGTTACTAATGGAACTAATGGTACAGTAAATATTACAAATCAAAGTAATGTCACTGTAAATATTACAAATTCCTCAAATGTAACTGTTAACACTACCAATTCCTCAAATGTAACTGTTAACACTACAAATTCAACTAATACTACTGTAAATGGTACTAATACTACAAATACTACTGTTAACACTACAAATTCAACTAATACAACTGTTAACAATACAAATACAACCAATACTACAGTAGACACTGGAGATAATTCAACAAACACTACTGTAGATAATGATGATAATTCAAAAGATACAGTTGTGAATACTCCTGATTCAAATAGTGTTCATGTTACTGGTGATGGTGCTGATGATGTAGTATTTAATGATAGTCAAGCTACTACTTCTTCATCTGATTTAGCAAAAACCGGTATTCCAGTAGCTATTCTTATATTAGCATTATTCTCTATTATTGGTGTATCATTTAAAAGAGAATAAATAGAAAGTATCATTAATTTGATACTTTTTAACTTTTTAACTAATGTTTTTATATTTTTTAACCTAAAATTAGCTTTTTTATATGATGTATTAATGTTTATATAGTGCATTAAAGATAATATTACTCATAGTTATAAATGAGGTATTAAATATGATGATTGGTAAAAGATTCGTTTAGAAAGAATCATTAACAGACATACCGGTAGAACTGTAATAATAGCTCCAATGGACCATGGAGTTTCTGATGGCCCAATGAAGGGTATTATAGATATAGACAAAACTGTTGAAAGCATTTCCCAAAGGTGGAGCAGATGCAATACTTATGCATAAAGGTATTGTAGAACAGGGCCACAGAGGATACGGTAAAGATATTGGTCTTATTGTACATTTTATCTGCAAGTACTTCCTTAGCACCAAATCAAATAATAAAGTAATAGTTACTTCTGTTGAAAAAGCTATTCAGTTAGGTGCAGATGCAGTATCTGTTCATGTTAATTTAGGCAGTGAAACAGAAAGTGAAATGTTACAGGAATTGGGGAAATTTCTGAAACCTGCAGCTACTGGGGAATTCCTTTTTAGCTATGATGTACCCAAGAGGTCAGAAAGTGGAAAATGAACATGATGTAGAGTTAGTTAAACATGCTGCACGTGTAGGTTCAGAACTTGGTGTAGATATTGTAAAAACTAATTATACTGGTGATCCTGATTCATTTAAAGAAGTAGTTGAAGGAGCATTAGTACCTGTAGTAATAGCAGGAGGTCCAAAGTCGACACTGATGAAGAATTATTGCAGATGGTAAAGGATTCTATTGAAGTTGGTGGAGCAGGTGTAGCATTTGGACGTAATCTTTTCCAGGCTGAAAATCCGGGTAAAATAACCAGAGCTATTTCAGAAGTGGTACATAATAATTTAGAAGTAGATGAAGCTTTAAAATTCTTGAAATAAGGTGATTTTTGTGGAAAAATAAATTCGCTTGGATAATGACTCCAAATAAACCATGGGATGATAAAAAAAGAAATGATTACAACTGCATTGGAATCAGGCATCAGCTATGTCTTGGATTTGGAAGACTGTGATAAAATCCAAAAAATTAGGTAATGTAAAAACAGTAGCTAACAGTGATGATGCAGACATTTATCTTGTTGGAATAAATGGTGAAGGTGACGGATCTTTAATCCTTAGTGAAGATTTGAATCAATCACAAGATTTACAGGAAGCAAAAAAAAGCTAAAAGAGAAGGCAAAACTGTTTGTGCTTATGTGGAAATCACAGATAAAAATCATGAGCAATTAGCTGTCAGTTTAGGTTCTGTTGCTGATTACATTATTTTAATAAGTACTGACTGGACAGTTATTCCATTGGAAAATATTATTGCAGACTTGCAAAAAGAGGATGTGGAAATAATAGCTGCAGTAGCAGATGAAGACGGTGCTAAATTAGCTGTTGAAACTTTAGAGCATGGTACTGATGGAGTAATATTTGAAGCAAATGATTTTAATCAGATTAAAAAAATAGCACAGTTAGTTGTAGATGCTTCTAAAATAAAATATGATTTAAAAGTAGCTACTGTTACTAATGTTAAACCATTAGGTTCCGGTGATAGAGTCTGTGTTGACACTACTGACATGATGAAACCTGGAGAAGGTATGTTAATTGGATCATATTCCAAATCATTATTTTTAGTACATAGTGAGTCACTTGAAAGTGAATATGTAGCATCAAGACCATTCAGAGTAAATGCAGGTCCTGTTCAGGCATATGTAATGGTTCCAGGCAATAAAACAAGATACTTATCAGAACTTGTTGCTGGAGATGAAGTTTTAATTGTTAATACAAAAGGGGAAACAAGAACTGCCTATGTCGGAAGAAGTAAAATTGAAAGAAGACCTTTAATATTAATTGAAGCAGAATATGAAGGTAAAACAATCAGAACACTTCTTCAGAATGCAGAAACAATTAGAATAGTTGATGCTGATGATAATCCTCTATCAGTAGCTGATATAAAAGTAGGGGATGAAGTTAAAGTATATGTTGAATCAAATGCCAGACATTTTTGGTATAGCTATTGATGAAACAATAATTGAACAATAAAGGTGGTTTAATGTCTCAGATCAGGTCTTTTTTAGCTATTGGTTTAGATGATGATTTTAAACCTAAAATAAATAAAATCATAAAAGAATTTAAAAAAATTGATGCAAACATTAAATTTGTTGATTTAAATAATTTGCATTTTACTTTAAAATTCTTTGGAGATATAGATACAGAAGGTATAGATTTAATTTCTGACAGGATTGAAAAGGTAGTTAATGATTTTGAGCCTTTTAATATTAAAATAACTGGCTGCGGTGCTTTTCCTAATAACAATCATATAAAAAGTTATCTGGATTGGAGTTGAAAGTGATGAACTTTTAGTCCAGTTGCATGATAAATTAGATAAAGAATTTGCAGCTATTGGTTTTGATAAGGATAAAAAAATTCTCAACACATCTTACTATTGGTCGTATGAAATCAGCTAAAGGAAAGAATCAGGTTAAGGATGTTATTGAAGAGTTTGAAAATGTTGAAATTGGAGAAATGAATGTTTCAGATATTGCTTTTTAAGAAAAAGTACTTTAAAACCTTCCGGCCCAGTTTATGAAAATTTAAAAACTTACGATTTGTGATTTAATGGATTATAAACATATTTTTAAATGAAATTAAACCTTCAAAAGAGGAAAGTAGGGAAATTCTTAAGACTTCAGATAAATTAATCACTTATTTAAATGAAGTTTGTAAAGATGAAGGAATCAATGCCCGTGCTTCACTTGTAGGTTCTGTAGCTAAAAAACTTATTTAAGTGGAAAATCAGACATTGATATTTTTTATTTCCTTTCATTTAGATGTAGATGTTTTTTACAGCTTAAGGAAACAGGTTTATATTTAGGATATAAATGCAGTGATTATTTTAATGGAAAAGCTAGTGAACATTATGCATCTCATCCATATGTAACTAGTCAGATTAATGGTTTTGAAGTGGATTTTGTTCCATGTTATGAAATTGAAGACGGAAGTCAGCTGAAATCTGCAGTTGACAGGGACAATTTTTACATACCAAATATATTAAATCTCATTTAAAACACAATCAAAACGAGGAAGTTCTTCTTTTAAAAGATTTATGGACATGACTGGAACATACGGCTCTGAATTTAAAGTAGGTGGCTTTGCAGGTTATCTGTGTGAACTGCTGATTTTTAAAATATGAAACCTTTGAAAACACTTTAAAAGAAGCTTCAAAATGGAGATATGGTCATACTATTGATTTGGAAGGTTATAATACTGCAGATTTGTTTAATGACCCGTTAATTGTAATAGATCCAACTGACATGAATCGTAATGTTGGGGCTGCATTAAGATTAGATAAAATGGCTGAATTTATCCAGTCTGCAAGAAATTATTTGGCCAGCAATAATAAAAAAGACTATTTTTTCCGGTAGCTAATAAATTCACTAAGGATGAAATTTTAGATGAATTCCAAAAAAAAAGGCAGTGATGTAATAGCTGTTAAATTTAATATTCCTGACATTCCTTTAGATACCCTTCATCCTCAGCTTAGAAAAACAACTGAGTCTTTAGCTGAGAAAATTAAATGATGAAGATTTTTTCTGTTTACCAATCTGATTACTGGAGTGATGAGGAAAAATACAGCAGTTTTATTTTTTTTTGAAATGAGTGTGTCCAGGTTAAACAATACAAAATCCATTATGGTCCAAAGGTTTTTGTTAAAAAAAAGGCTCACAAAACTTTATAAATAAACATGGAATTGAAAACTGCTATATTTTAAATGATTTTGTAGTTTCTAAAATCCCTAGGGAATTTATAAACAGCTTCTGATTTTATTAATTATGTTTTAACTTATGAGAATATTTCTTTAATAAAAAAGTAGGTAAAAAATCTTTTTAGATAATATAATTGATAGCTATGAACTGCTTTCATTAGATGAGCTGGACTTAAATAATGAAAGTTTCGTGACTTTTTTTTAGATGATTTTTTAAATCCCAACAAATATTTATTCAGATAACTTTTTTTTGTTTACTTTTTTTATTTATTTAACTGTTTCAGCTATTTTTAATTCTGTTTTTATAACAATATTAAAAAGGAAATGATTATATAATTTACAAAACATAAATTTAACCGTTATGAATTTAATTCATTTCAATCAATAATCTTTATTATTATGAAGGTTATTTATTAATATTGGGAGATGAAAAATGTTAGATAAGTTAAATAAACATATATTTTTATTATTAATTGCATCTCTTGTTTTAATTTTAATTCCTGCATCTTTTTGCAGAGGATTTAAACGATACTCAAGTAATTGACAATAGCAATGAAGATGTTCAGGTAATTACAGATGCTGATTTAGATAATAATATATATGTTTCAACTGAAGGTGATGATGATAATGGTAACGGATCCCAATCCAATCCATATGTATCTGTCTCAAAGGCTGTTGAAAAATATAATTCTTCAGTAAATTCAAATATTTTCATTAAAAATGGAAATTATTCATTTACTGATACTGTAATTTTAAACAAAACAATTAATATCACTGGTGAATCTTCAACTGGTGTTATTTTAAATGGAAATCATCAGAATTATCTTTTTAAAGTTAATAATAAAAAGCAACTGTATATTTAAGTAATTTAACTTTGATGAATGGTAATTCTACTGATAAAAGTAGTTCATACTCTGATTATCCTGCAGGAGCAATTTATTTGTCTTATGCTAATGCTCTTAATGTAGATAACTGCAGATTTATAGATAATTGTCTTATTATTCTTCTTTTTACTGAAACTGTTGTAACAATTATAAATTCTATTTTTGAAAATAACAAAGGAACTTTATGGGGGAAAACCAGGTCATGGTGGTGCTATTTATTTCTTTTGGTCCGGTATTTTAAATGTAGCAAATACTACTTTTAAAAAAATAATTTTGTTAATTCAAGTTTTGGTAATGGTGGAGCTGTTTATCTTGCTGGAAACAGTAAATTAGCTATTTTTGATAATTGTAAATTTATTAACAATTCAGGAGGTAGCGGTGGAGCTATTGGAGCTTATTGTGCTGGCGATATTATTGTTACAAATTCTATTTTTTGAAAATAACACTGCATCAGATAACAAAGGAAGCTGTATTTACGATAACCAAGTAAATCCAAAATATTTAACTTTAAGTGTAGGAAATAACATTTATATTAATAACTCTCCGGCAAACAACACTATTCATACTGAAGGTAAAGTTAATTTTGTTGATTTAGACGGTACTACCAGAATAAATGCAGATAATATTGATATGGATTATGGTGATGATAAAAAAACTTTACAGTTACTTTAACTGACAGTGAAGGTAATCCTTTAGCTGCTCAACAAATTATTATAACTTTAACTGATTATTACAAAAAATGTAACTACTTTTATGGTTAAAACCAATAGTCAGGGTCAAGCTATTTTATCACTTAAAAACCAACATCCTGGAAGATATTCTGTTGTTTCAAAATTTGAAGGAAGTGGAAAATACACTGCAATCGATATAACAAATTCTATTAAAATCATGTCTAAAGAAGACATGTCTCTTATTTTAGATAAAACTCATGTTGTAATGTCTGAAGGTGACTCTGTTATTATAACCGGTTATATGGTTGATTATTACTGGGAACCTTCCAATGCATTTGATGGCAGTGAATTCTATGTAATTTGGAAAACACACACTGGATCTACTCATTCTATACGTGGTGGAATGTTTGTAGAAGATGGTAAAATTGTATTTGATTTGTCTGATTGTCATTTAAGCAGTCAGGATGAATTATATTATGTAACATTTGTAGTAACAACTGATGACTACGGAGATTTCAATGCTACTGTAGAAGTGGATATGTCTAAAAATCATGCCGCCTGTACCTGAAGATATTGATGTTATCTATGTTGCTAAAAACGGTAGTGATGTAACAGGTACCGGTAGAGAATCTAATCCATTAGCTACTGTTCAGATGGCATTATATGTTAATGGTCAGTTAGGTGGTAATAAAACCATTTTTTGTAAAAGAAGGAATTTATGATATTTCCATTTACACTCTTTATGATAATGTAACAGTTATCGGACAATATAATAAAACTGTATTTAGACAAACTATGGGTAAAATGGGTATGTTCATGATTGATCAAGGAACCAGAGCTAATTTTACCAATATTACATTTATTAATGGATACACAACACCTAATCCTTATTCCTTACTTACAATAAGATATAATTCTGTAGTTAATATTGATAACTGTATCTTCAGGAATAATACTTGTCTTAGTGGTGGAGCTATAGCAGTATCTCAGGGAGCTATTGCAAATATTAATAATTCAATATTTGAAAATAACAAAGCTATTCTGATAACTTCTGAAGGTGGAGCAATATGGGTATATGAAGCTACTTTAAATGTTTATAATTCATTATTCTACAATAATACTGCATGTGACGGAGGAGCAATATACTTTGGCCATGGTTCTCTTTCCCGTATTGTAAATACAACCTTTGACAACAATACTGCATATAAAACCACTCTTACTATAGGTGGTGGGGGAGCTATTTATGCAACTTCTCAGGTAGATATTACAATAGACAATTCTACATTTGTAAATAATTACGCTGACTTAAATGCAGGTGCAATTTTCCTTGATGGCTCAAATATGACCATTACCAAATCATACTTTGAAAATAATATGGTTAAAAATGATGGTACTGCAAAAAGCTACAGATATTGGTTCTGATCAGACATATCCTGTTTTTTAAATGTAACTTACAGTGTATTCATCCCTAAAATTCATATCTTTATCAAATTTCATTATCCGGATATGCTGATGAATATTATGTAGATATTGACGGTAATTATTGGGGAAGTAACTCAAAAGGAAGGTCTAATGAACCTATCCATAATTGGGTAATTATCCAGGCTAGCACTGATGATTCCCTTATTGAAGTTGGAGATAATGCTGTGATAACTGTTGAATTTAAAAGGTAAATCTCAGGAGGGTATTTTTTTGATTTAAATGGAAGTGTACATGACTTTAATGTTGATTTAACTCCTAGTTTAAATAATGTAAATCCTGCAGCTGTAACTATTGTTGATAATGTAGCTAAAACTAATTATACAGCTGCTAAAGAGGATTAGAAAAAATAAACTTTACTGATGTCAATAATAAAGTAGTTTATGTTTATTCCTTTGATGTAGAAAAACACATTGACAGGACCAATTCCACTTTAACTGCTGATAATCTTGTAATGTATTATTTAGATGGTTCTAAATTCATAGCTAAATTAGTAGATGTTAACGGTACTCCAATAGCTGATGCAACTGTTAAATTCATAATTAATGGTGTAACTTATGAAAGGATTACTGATGCAAACAGTACTGCCAGCTTAAACATAAAACTGCTGGACGGTTTTGTATAATATAACTTCTGTATTTGAAGGAAAACAGATATTCTTACGGATCTTCTGTTAATAACACTATTTCAGTTAAACCGGTAGCTACTTCAATGACTGTATCTGCATCTGACATTTTTTTGTTGGTGATGAAGCAGTTATTACAGCAAAATTAAATGTAACTGAAGGTATTGTATTATTTAATGTAAATGGAGCTACCCAGTATGTAAATGTAACTGATGGTATAGCTACTTTAAGATTAAATAATTTAGCTAACGGTGTATATAATGTAACTGCAAAATATGATAAATTCAAAAGGATATTTAGGATGTGAAAATGTCACTTCATTTACTGTAAAATAAAAAGTAAGTAACTATAAATTTAATGCTAGTGTAAATGATGTTAAAAATAGGTGAGGATGTAACTGTTAATGTGGAATTACCTGTCGATGCAACTGGTGATGTTGTAGCTATTGTAAATGATAAAAATTACACAGCTAAAGCAGTTGATGGTAGTGCTAATATAACTATTTCCGGATTAAGTACTGGTAATTATAATATTGCTATAACTTATAATGGTGACGGTGCAATACACTAAAAATACTATTAATAAAACTGTAAATGTTAATAAAAATAATGTTAATTTCATTGTTGCAGATTTGGAAAAATATATGGGAGGCAGTGAAAAATTAGAAAGCTATCTTATTTGATGTTAATGGGGCAAGGCTATTGTTAATGGAACAGTTATATTTTATTATTAATGGTAAAGACTATGTTAAATATACTAATGAGAATGGTAGTGCATTTATGAATATTGGTTTAAAAACAGGTATCTATAATGCATTCGTTAAGTTCAACGGAACCAAAGATTATAATTCTGCTGCTGTTAATGCTACTGTAACTGTCATCAAATCAACTGTTATTGGTCATGATATTGTTAAAATGTTTAGAAATGGAACTCAATATTCTGCACTATTTTTAGATGGCAACGGTAATGCTTTAGTAAACACTACTGTTAAGTTTAACATTAATGGTGTTTTCTATACTAAATCTACCAATGATAAAGGTATAGCTACTTTAAACATCCAACTGCTTCCTAAAGAATATATCATAACCAACTATAACCTTGTTACCGGTGAGGAAAACTCAAATAAAGTAACTGTCAAATCGTTACTTGTAGATAACCATAATCTGGTTAAATATTACTTAAATGAATCCAGCTATACTCTTAAAGTAATTGGTAAAGACGGTAAAAGTAGCAGCTGGTCAGGAAGTAACCTTCAACATCAACGGAGTATTCTATCAAAGAGTATCTAATGATGATGGAGTTGTCAGTTTAGGTATTAAGTTACGTCCGTGTACCTACATTGTAACTGCTGAATATGAAGGCTGCTGGGTATCTAACAACATTACAGTATTGCCAACTTTAATTACTAAAGATCTTGACATGAAATACTTAGACGGTAGCAATTTCACTGCACAAACATTAGACGGTCAAGGCAAAAGCATTAGCTAAGCAGAACATATCATTTAATGTAAATGGTGTATTCTACCATAAACAACAGATGAAAACGGTATAGCTAACTTGAATATACGTTTAAATCCAGGTAAATATATCATTACTATCTGGAATGAATACCAGGTTTGGAAACAATATTTTAATTAAATCTTAAGAAGTTTTATTCTAAACTTCTTAATTTCTTTTTTTTTTAAAAATTTTATCACTATAATTTAAAAGTCAATTAGAAATTATTATTAGCAAAAAAAACATAATTAATTAATGTTAAAGTATTTTTACTTTATTAACTAATTAATTGAAAAGTGATAAAATTGAACAAATCAAAGGGGGATTTTTATACTGGTCCTGTTAATATTAATGATTTTTAGTATTAACATGGTAGAGTACAATAATTTGAGGAGAGTGATAATTCGACTACTTATCAATTAAGTAGTATTGATTCTTCTCCCGGAAATTACTGCTGGTGATACTGATTCTAGTTTGGAATCACCAACTTCAGGAACTGTTTATGTTTCTAAAACTGGTAGTGATTCAAATGACAGTTCAACAAAAGACAAAGCATTAGCTAGTTTTGCCTTATGCTTTTTAAATGTTGTTCCAAATGGTGGAAATATATTATAATGCTTGATGGAGCATATTCATATAGTTCTATTTCTATTCCTTCTTCTAAAATTTGTTACAATTGAAGGTGAAGGAAATATTAATTAACAGGTTTAAGCTCATATTCTACATTCATTACAAAATGAAGGGAATTAACTCTTAAAAAATATCAATATTGTAAATTAAAGGAGGAGATATGATTGATAATTTTTGCTTTTAACAATAAAACAAATTAAATGTAATAAATTCTGCACTTTTTATTAATAATAAATTAGTATTTTTATAATAATGGAGATTTATTGATTGATAATTCCAGTTTCTTCAATAGTTTTAGGTTGTGTTGGTAATGCTGATGAAGATTCTAAGAACAACAACTGTTACAAATTCCAAATTTATCAATGGTAAATATGGTAATTCTATTTTTGTCATTTTCTAGTTTCCCTACACTAATTGAAAACTGTACTTTTTGAAAATTTTTTATTCTACTGCTAATACTGGTGGAATTATTGGAGTAAGTACTATTGGAGCAGATTTTAGAATTAACAACTGCAGTTTTATTAACAATACTTTTAGATGCAAAGGAATGTTTTTACCAACATCTGATAAATACGGTGTAGTTATACGTGTTGGTATTACAACAGATGTATTATTTAACATTACAAATTGTGTTTTTGCAAAATAATAAAGGTATTAATGGAGCAATTGGTGTTATTCAACAAGTTAACTCTTATATTAATGTAACTCATTCTGTTTTTGTAAATAATACAGATTACTATGGAAATA